>JAAUYE010161419.1_pt1 | contig 14195 bp, 11 predicted proteins | sample 7278081 | NCBI WGS metagenome assembly JAAUYE01 (sample SAMN14350131, study PRJNA611818) | marine sediment metagenome | isolation source: surface marine sediment (0.6m) | place: French Polynesia: Moorea | collected 2018-08
CCGATCGCGGCGATTCTCATACTCAACACGTCCGCCCACACGATCGGCGCGGCGGTTGCGGGGGCCAGCTATTCGAACGTGTTCGACGTCGGCACGCTGTGGATATTCTCGATCGTATTCACAATCGCGGTATTGCTCCTCACCGAGATCATCCCGAAGACGCTCGGCGTCGCGCATGCAACGGCGCTCGCCACGCCCGTAGCGATCGGCGTCAACATTCTCACCGTCGTGTTGCGTCCGCTCGTGTGGATCAGCGAACGCATCTCGCGCTCGCTGCGTGCCGACACGGAGACGCCCGTTACGTCGACGGATGAAATTCGCCTGCTGGCGTCGCTGGGTCGAAGCGAAGGCGTTGTGAGCGACAAGACGGCCGAGATGATCGTCGGCGCTACGCAGCTACGGTACCTGCATGCACACGACGTGATGTTGCCCCGCGAGGACGTGCGCTTTCTCTCGGCGGAGATGGACCGCGAGCAGGCGGTCGCCCTGTTGCGTGACTCGGGCCACAGTCGCTTTCCTTACTCGCCGACGAGTAACCTCAGTGACGTGACGGGCGTCATCCTGGCCAAGGACCTGCTCCACTGGATGCTGCTGCATGACACGCCCGAAATAGACTGGGAAGCTGTGCGCAAGGACGTGCTCGTGGTGCCTGACAGCGTGCCGCTGCCGCAACTGCTGCGCACCTACCAGGACACGCGGCGCCATCTCGCGATCGTCGTCGACGAGTACGGCAGCGTCGAAGGTATCGCTACGCTCGAGGACGTGCTCGAGGAGATCGTCGGCGAAATTGATGACGAGACCGACCTGCCCGCCAATGACTTTCGCAGCCTGGACGACGGTACCTTGCTGGTCCGGGCGCGCGTTGACCTGCGCAAGCTGTCGGACAAGCTCGGCATCGCCTGGGACCCGAAAATCGAGGTCGCAAGCATCGGCGGTCTCGTGACCGAGGAACTGGAGCGAATCCCGGCTGCAGGTGACTCGATCGACTGGAACGGATACCGTATAAAAGTGCTGCGAGCCGATCGCCAGAGCGCGCGGCTCCTGCATGTCATCAAGCAGGAAGCTGCCGAAGAGGACACCTGATCAATGGAGAAACACCTGGCTCGCGAGTTGCTCACGATCGGCAAGATGGTCGACATCTACTGTGGAGACCATCACGACGGTGACGCGCTGTGCGACGACTGCCGGGAGTTCATGGTCTACGCCGAAGTCCGGCTACAGAAGTGTCCGTACGGCGAGGACAAGCCGACCTGCGCGAATTGCCCGATCCACTGCTACAAGCCCGCACGACGGGAGCAGGCCCGGCAGATCATGCGATATGCCGGGCCCCGGATGCTGCTGCGTCACCCCTTGCTCGCGATTGCCCACAAGCTGGATGGCCTGCGCAAGGCCATCCATCCCCGCCAGCTCACGCGCGAGCAGCGGATAGGTTCTCGGAAGGACTGACGCGCACTGGTATTTTCGGCCGCGTCGTGAATGCCATGACGACAGCGCCCAGCAGGCAGACAACACCGGCGATGATGAACGGCGCCATCCAGACCGACGGCTGCGCCGCACCCTGGGCCGCGTCCTTGAAGTAGCCGGCGAGCAGCGGGCCCGCAAGACCGGCAATGCCGTAGGCCGTGAACATCCAGCCATAGTTGCTGCCGACGTTCTTGTTGCCGAAGTAGTCGGCCGTGATCGCGGGGAACAGCGCGAAGCTACCGCCGTAATTGAAGCCGATCAGCGCGGCGGCCACGATAAAGCCGTAGACCATACCGAAGCTGATGAACACGTGGTAAGTCGCGAGCATCGTAAAGCCCTGCAGGACCGCCATGAGCATGATCGTGCGTTTGCGGCCGATCCTGTCCGAAACGCTGCCCCACGCGATGCGTCCCAGTCCATTGAAAATCGCATACCAGGCCATGGCCGTGCCCGTGATGGCGCCGGCTCCCGCGACTCCATTGTGCTCGAGCGCATCGATGCCGAACAGCTTGATGCAATAAATCACCATGAGTCCGGCTACGCCGGCGGCGAAGAACACCGACCAGAGCATGTAGAACTGCCGCGTGCGCAACATATCCCGCGCGCGGAATTCAACCGCTCCCTCGTGGTCGCCATTCTCGGACGTCGGCGGCGTCCAGCCTTCGGGCTGATAACCCTCGGGCGGATTCACCATGACGATGCTGCCGAGCAGAACAAGGGCCAAAAGCGCGATGCCATAGATCACGAAGACGCTCTGTACTCCGGGCAGGCCGAATACATTTGTCGTGTTGAGCAGGCCACCAAACCACGACCCGGCCATCTTGACCCAGATTGTCGCGCCGAAGCCGAAGCCCGCGACGGCCAGGCCGGTGATCAGCCCTTTCTTGTCGGGGAACCACTTGACGCAGACGGAAATGGGCACGACGTACGCGAGACCGATTCCCGCACCGCCCACGAAGCCGATCGAAACGAGCTGCACCCAGAAGCTCGCGCCGAACAGGCCACCCAGCAGGTAGCCCGCGCCGAGCATCAGTCCGCCCCCGATGGCGAGTTTGCGCGGCCCTAAATGGGGCAAGATGCGACCAGCCAGCACCATGACAATGGCAAAGGTCGCGAGGCCGGCCGAGAACACCCAGGCCGTCTCACTCGCGGTAAACGCATAGGCGCCGGCCGCGTCCGTCAGCCTTGCCGTGAATACGGACCAGGCGTAGATGGCGCCGAGTGCCAACTGGATCAGGATGGCGCCGACAACGACGAGCCATCGGTTCGGTGTTTGCGTCTGCATGGTAGCCTCCACTGCCTGAATTGGCAGCCGTGGCGATAGTAGCAATACGGTACGGAGGCGCAGCGCTTGTTTATACGGATAGACCGTCGGTTTCCACGTACGAGGCGCCGATCACGGATTTTCGGGAGCAAAGCCGGCCACTTGCACGTCGCCCTTGTGCACCGTCAGGAAGCTCGCCTCCTCGAGCGGAATCCAGACTCCTTCAAGGTCTGACAACGGCTCGGAAACAACGGCCCGCGCATCGGCCGAGAACTTGTCCGCCTCCGGCGCGATCTCCTTGATGGCCTCGATGCTGTTGCTGTAGTACAGGGTTCGAGATCCGCGTTCGCTGGAATAGCGGAACCCGTACAGGTGTTCGCCATCCGAGATGCCAAGGGTCATCTGCAGCGGGTGCTCAATGCCGTATCGCTCGCCGATTTCCTCAACGAATCCCGCCATCCTCGCAATGCCGCGGTGTACGTCCTCGGCCATGCCGAAAGTCAGTGCCAGGTAGAACAGCACCTCGGAGTCCGACGTGCCCTTGATCTCCGTGAATAATTCGGGGCTGATCGCGAACATGAGGTCGCGCTTGACCTTCTCGTACTCGCGAACCGTGCCGTTGTGCACAAACAGCCAGTTACGGTACTGAAACGGATGGCAGTTGGTGCGCTGTATGGCGGTCCCGGTCGCCGCACGAATGTGGGCAAAGAACAGGTGCGACTCGATCTGCGCCGCCAGCGCGTGCAGGTTCGTGTCGTTCCAGGCAGGCCGGATATCCTTGAAGACGCCGGGTGTGTCGCGTTTGCCGTACCAGCCGACACCAAAACCGTCACCGTTCGTCTCAGTCGCGCCCTGGCGCGCATGCAGGCTCTGGTCGATGATCGAATGATCAGGCTTGAGTACGACTTCGTCAAGATGAATAGGAGCTCCCGAATACGCAAGCCAGCGGCACATGGTCGACCTCCTCTTTGTCTGGGAAATTCTCTAGTAGCGCAAAGAGAATTCTACTCCCACTTGTCGCGGCTTGCTGGGCCAGGCGATGTCGGCAGGCAGCCCGATGAAACGCGACGCGAAGAACCACTCGATGTACTCCTCGTCGAACAGGTTCTCGGCAAAAACGCGGGCCGACCAGCGCTGGCTTTCGAGCGCCAGGCTCAGGTTCGTGAGGTCGTACGCGGACTGCGTGTCGACATTATCAAGTGTCCAGTAGGTCTTGTCGCGGTGCTCGTAATCGAGGCGCGTGACGAAATCCAGGTCTGCCGAGAGCGCCCTGGTGTGCTGCAGCGCCAGGTTCAGGCTCCAGACGGGCGCACCCGGCACTTTCTTCCCAACGATCTCGCTCGCCGGCACGAGGACGCCCGGGATGTCCTCGTACTCCTTAATTTCGCTGTCGGTAAAGCCGACCCCGAAGTCGATCTGCAGCGAATCGACGGGCAGCGCCGTGAATTCGAGCTCGCCGCCAAGAATCTCGCTCTCGGGCACGTTGATATTGGCCTGCGTCCCGGTCTGGTCGAACAGGAAGTACTGCTGGTCCGTGTAATCGATATAGAACAGCGACAGGCCGCCACGAAACTTGCCGCCAGGCGCGCTGACCTTCAGGCCCGTCTCGTAGCTGATGAGCGACTCTTCGTCGAATCCGGGCATGAAGCTGCTGCCAGGCGCGACGTTGTTGAATCCGCCGGCGCGGAAGCCTTTGCCGATTGTCACGTAGCCCATCAGGCTCTCATCGAATCGATAAGCGAGACTGGCCTTGGGCTGGAAGTCGCGGAACGTCTCGCTGCGACCCTGGGTCCTGTCTTCCGGCTTTTCTTCGTCGTAACGGAACGCGAGCGTTAGCTCGAGAGCATCGCTCAGGTCGTAGCTGAGATTACCGAATGCGGCGATGTTATCGAGTTCCAGATCCTGCGCTGCGGGTGGCACCGGGAACCCGAGAAACGTCGTCGCCAGCGATCGAAACCTGTCCTGCGTAAAATACTGCACGCCGGCGACCCAGCGCAGCGCCTCGTCGGAGTCGGACACGAGGCGAAACTCCTGTGCAAAGGTCTCGGAGTCGTCGATGACGATGATGTCGATCGCCTCCACGAGCGTCTGATCGAGGTCCTGGTCGTTGCCCGAATCGACCTCGGTGAAGGAGGATATCGAGGTCAGCGTCGCCCAGCCGAGGTCGTAGTCGATCTTGGCCGAGGTCTCCCACGATCGCACGAGCGAGCGGCCGATGCGGTTCGACTGGATCTCGTAGGTCGGGTTGCCGAACAGGATGGGCGGGTTCGGCGGCGGCAACGGCAGGAATCCCTCGCTGGCCGGCATGAAATAGCCCGAGCCGCCTTCCTGGTCCTGGTACTGGCCGCGCAGGTCGATCGTCAGCTTGTCGCTCGGCGTGTACAACAGGCGACCGCGAAATGAGGCGGACTCCTTGTAATCGACATACTGGTTGTCGAGGTAGGCATTCCTGAGCTGCCCTTCCCGGTCCTGCCAGCGAAACGAGGCGCGGTACAGCAGGCTCTCGTCAGCGATCGGGCCGGACGCGCTGCCCGCGACGATATAGTCCTCACCGTCCGCAGCCGACACTCGCAGGTTGTATTCGGGTTCGGTCGTTGGCTGCCGCGTCGATATGAGAACGGCGCCCCCGATCGCGTTGCGCCCGTAAAGCGCGCCCTGGGGCCCTCGCAGCACGTCGACGCTTTCGATGTCGAACAACTCCTGGGTCGTGAGGAGATTGTTGGTCGCGCTGACGCCGTCGATCCGGAACGATACGGGTGGCTGCCCGGTGCCGCGATTCTGACGTACGCCGCGAATAACCAGGGTGCTGACCCCGACCTCCTGGTCGTCCGAAAAACGCAGATTGGGTGTCAGTGTCGCCACCCGGTTGATGCGCTCGATACGGTACCGTTCGATGTCCTCAACCTTGAACGCCGTAATCGAGTCCGGTACGTCGGACAGTCTCTCGGGCCGGTAACGTGACGTGACCATGATCTCTTCGATCACCGTGTCGTCCTGGGACTCGGCATGACTCGGGCTAGCAGGCACGAATGCTGCGCACAAGACCATGACGAATGCCGCACGCCGCGTGCGGGCCGGGAGATTGATCAAGAGACGTATCCTTCTTCTTGCTATTGGCGGTCGGCGCGACCGGTAGACGCGCAATTATGCCAAGCTGGCCCCTCTTGGCAAGTGGCGGCCCGAACCCAGCCCGCCGCGCGGTTCCGGGCGACAGGCGCCGCAGTAAATCTACGTATCGAAAGCGTCAGCAGAGAGGATTAACGTCTCGGTCATGAATACGCATAAACACCATTCGTGGGCGGAACCGTACAAGATCAAGATGGTCGAGCTCCTCAGGATGACGACGCGCGAGGAACGTCTCGAGGCAATCCGCGAAGCGGGCTACAACACGTTTCTGACCCGCAGCCGCGACGTCTACATCGACCTGTTGACCGACTCGGGAACGTCGGCAATGAGCGACCGGCAATGGGCCGGGATGATGCTCGGCGACGAGGCCTATTCGGGCAGCGAGAACTTCTACCATCTCGAAGACGTGGTCCAGGAGTACTACGGCTACAAGTATCTCGTACCCACCCACCAGGGTCGCGGCGCCGAGCACCTGATGTCGCAGATTCTCATCAAGGACGGCGACTACGTGCCCGGCAACATGTACTTCACGACGACCCGCCTGCACCAGGAACTCGCCGGCGGCACCTTCGTGGACGTCATTGTCGACGAGGCGCACGAGCCCGAGAGTGAGTTCCCGTTCAAGGGTAACGTGGACCTCGCCAAGCTCGATGCCCTTGTGAAGAAAGTCGGCGCCGACCGCGTGCCCTACATCAGCCTCGAAGGCAACGTCAACATGGCCGGCGGGCAGCCATTCTCGATGGCCAATCTCAGGGACCTGTATGCCTACTGCCAGCGGCATGACATCGCGATCATGCTCGACGCCACGCGCACGATTGAAAACGCCTGGTTTATTCGTGAACGCGAGGAAGGCTACGCCGACAAGCCCGTGCGCGAGATCCTGCGGGAGATCTGCGATATGACCGACGGCTGCACGATGTCGGCCAAGAAGGACGCGCTCGTCAATATCGGTGGTTTCTTCTGCTGCAATGACGACGAAGTCTTCAGGAAAGCGCAGAATCTCGTCGTTGTATACGAAGGCCTGCACACCTACGGCGGGCTGGCCGGACGCGACATGGAAGCCATGGCACAGGGCATCCGCGAGGCCGTTACCGAGGAACACATGGCAGCCAGGATCGGCCAGGTGCGTTATCTCGGCCGAAAACTCGAGGCCGCGGGGGTTCCCATCGTCAAGCCGATCGGCTCACACGCCATATTCATCGACGCAAAGCGCTTCCTGCCACATATCGACCAGGAGCATTTCCCGGCGCAGACACTGGCAGCGGAGCTGTTCATCGAGGCGGGCGTTCGCACCATGGAACGCGGCATCGTTTCGGCAGGGAGGAACCCCGAGACTGGCGAGAACCGCAGGCCGAAGCTCGAGCTCGTGCGCCTGACGATACCGCGCCGCGTATACACGCAGGCACACATGGACGTGGTCGCCGAGGCTGTATGTGACGTTCTCGCACGTCGAGACGAGATACGCGGCCTGAAGATGGTCTACGAACCCGAGTACCTGCGATTTTTCCAGGCGCGATTCGAGCCGCTCGAGTAACGCATGCCCCGCGGCCGCATGCCGCAGGCGCGATTCAGCCGAGATCCGGCAGCCCGTGCAGTACGAGCCGGTAGTAGCTCACCATGCCGATGATGTCGCCGTTCTCGGCAACGGGCGCGTGGCTGATGCCGAAGTTCTCGAACATGCGCGCGCAGTAACGGATCTCCATGTCGGGCCGCACCATGAGCACGGGCTTCGCCATGATCTCGTACACATTGACACGCTCGGGCGCGCGGTTCTTCGCGATGACCTTCTTCGCGATATCCGAGAACAGCACCATGCCGTATTCGTCGTTCTCGTCGCGCCGCTTGACGATGAGACTCGTCGTGCTCTCTTTCTTCATGAGCTTGAGGGCATTCAGGACATCAAGGCGACCATCGACTTCAACAACATCTGTCTTCATGCGATCCCGCACGGGACCCCAGTTTCGAATGCTCATAGGTTTTCCTCCACTATGTCCTCCAGCTCGTGCGCCTGGTGCACGACCCCGACGGCGTCCTCGACGTCGATCAACACGGCGATGCCCGTGCCCGGCTTCTTGTCGAATTCCCCGACGTCACCGATATGCTCGAGTATGTGACGACTCAGGTGCTGTTCGACGAGCAACAGCAGGACATCACGTTGTGTGGCCAGCGTCAGGCCGAAGAAAGTCTTGCTCTCCTCGATTCCTTCTCCGCGAGCGTTATTGATCACGGTGCAACCCGTGGCGCCGGCCTCGCGCGCCGCGTGCATGACCGCCTCGGTCTTGTTGTCCTCGACAAAGGCTACTATCAGCTTAAAGTGCATGGTCTTCTTCCTTTGGCAATGCCTGCTTACCTTCGGCGGATCGGTCGGCCTTTTGCCGCAGCACGGCCAACTGGCCGTACGCGAGCACCGAGATTATCGGAAACAGGCTCGCGAAAGCCACCAGTCCGAATCCGTCCAGCAAGGGACTACGCCCGGGCACTGCTTCCGCGAGCCCCAGGCCGAGTGCCGTAATCAGCGGCACGGTTACTGTTGACGTCGTCACGCCGCCCGAGTCGTAGGCGAGCGGGACGATGAGTTTCGGCGCGAACGCCGTTTGCACGATGACGGCGAGATAACCCACCGCCATAAAATAATGCAGGGGCAAGCCCGTGATGATTCGGTAACAGCCCAGGCCGACGCCGAAACCCACGCCGATCGCGACGGCGACGCGCAGTCCCCATACGCCGATCGCGCCGCCCGACACCGAATGGGCCTTGATCGAGACGGCCATGAGCGCGGGTTCGGCCATCGTCGTTGAGAAACCGATGGCGGCGGCGAAGAGATAGACCCAGTAAAAGTCCTGCCATTGCAAAGCGCCGGCTACGGTCAAACGCGCCGTCTCGAGAAAACCCGGATTTGTAAGCTGCTGCGCCATCAGACGACCCAGCGGGAACAGCGTTTCTTCGAGGCCCACGAGAAACAGGCCGAGTCCGACCGCGACAAACGCGAAGCCCACGAGGATCTGCTTCATGTTGGGCATCGACCCGCGGATCACGAAGATCTGGAACGCGAACAGGAACGCGACGATCGGCAACACGTCGGTGGCGCTGTCAGCGACAAAACCCAGGCTTGCGAGAATCAGATCCACTGTTGCACCGTGCCGTACAGCAAGACGAACAGGATCGGCGTCAGCGACGCGAATGCGATCAGGCCGAAGCCGTCGGTCATCGGGTTGCGGCCTTTCAGCGAACTCGCGAGGCCCACGCCCAGGGCCGTCACGAGCGGCACGGTAACCGTGGACGTCGTCACGCCACCGGAGTCATAAGCCACACCGACGATTTCCGGCGGCGCGATCGTCGTCGCCAGCACGACCAGGATATAGCCGCCGATGATCATGAGCGGCAACGACCAGTCGGCGATGATCCGGTAGACGCCGATCAGGATGGCAACGCCCACCGACAGCGCAACGACGAGCCTGAGACCGAGCGCGTAGTCCGCCATGGCCTCATCGCTGTCCGCGATGACGCCTGCATCGACAGCAACCTCCGAAGCCTCTTCGGCGACAGCGAGCAATGCGGGCTCGGCGATCGTGGTACCGAAGCCGAGCACGAACGCAAAAGCGAAGAGCCAGAAGGCGCTGCCTTTCTTCGCCAGCGAATGGGCGAGCCCTTCACCGATTGGAAAAAGCGCGATGCGCAGACCGAATATGAAGAAAGCCAATCCCGCGACGACGAGCATAGCGCCGAAAACGAGGGATACGAAGCCCTCCACGGGCTCCTTGATAACGAAGGCCTGGAACACGGCGATAACGACGACAATAGGCAGCAGATCGCGCATGCTGAAGAGCGCGTCTTTGGACAGTGCGATCAGCGAATCTTTCAAACGAGCCGTTACCTTCCACTGCAAAAGGGATGCCGCATCGGGCGTGCGGCATTTTAACCAAAGTTTCCGCCTATTGTTGAGTCCTGTAGGCGAACGCGTAGTAGAGCACCGGTATCACGACCAGCGTCAGCAGCGTGGAAACGAGGATACCGAAGATCAACGTCACGGCCAGGCCGTTAAATATTGGGTCGTCCAGGATAAAGAACGCACCCAGCATCGCGGCAAACGCCGTCAGAGCGATAGGCTTTGCGCGCACGGCGCCGGCTCGAATGACAGCCTCCTGGAATTCCATGCCCGCCGCGACTTCCTGGTTGACGAAGTCCACGAGCAGAATCGAATTGCGCACGATGATGCCGGCCAGTGCAATCATGCCAATCATCGACGTCGCCGTGAACTGGGCGCCCAGCAACGCGTGTCCGGGCATGACGCCGATGATTGTCAGGGGGATCGGCGCCATGATGATCAGCGGCACGGCGTATGAGCGGAACTGTGCGACAACGAGCAGGTAGATCAGTATCAGGCCCACCGAGTAGGCGATGCCCATGTCCCGGAACGTCTCGTAGGTAATTTGCCATTCGCCGTCCCATTTCACGCTGTAACGGTAGGGATCGTCGGGCTGGCTGATAAAGCTCTGCTCGATACTCTCACCGTTGATTTCCGTTTCCGACAGACTGGCGACCATGTCGAACATGCCGTAGAGCGGGCTGTCGAACCGGCCGGCCATGTCGCCCGTTACGAACACGACGGGCAGAAGATCCTTGTGGTAGATCGTCTGCTCCCAGCGTGCGTCGCGGACAGTGACAATCTCGGTCAGGGGTACGAGATTGCCTTCATGGCCAGCCACTCGCAGCATGAGCAGGCTGTCGAGTTCGGATTTGTCTGCGACGGGCAGCTCCAGGCGCACGGGCACCGGGTACTTCTGGTAGCCGTCGCGAACATAGGTAACGTCTTCGCCGCTCAGCGCTGTCTGCAACGCTCGCGTCACGCTGGCCTGTGATACGCCCAGCAGCGCGGCTTTCTGACGATCGACCATAACCACCAGGCGCGGCGCGGCAGCTTCCACGCTGTCGTCAATATCCACGATGTCCTCGGTGTTTTCGAAGAGCTGGCGAATCTCGCCGGCGATCGCCTGTTGGCCGGCGTAGTCGGGCCCGTAAACCTCGGCGACGAGGGGCGACTGCACAGGCGGGCCCGGAGGTACCTCGACGACCTTGACCGAGCCGCCGGCGGCGACACCTATTTCGTTGAGGCGCGCGCGCGCCGCGCTGGCAATTTCGTGGCTCTGGCGATCGCGCTCCGCCTTGTCCACGAGATTCACCTGGATGTCGCCGACGTTCGCACCTTCCCTGAGATAGTACTGGCGCACGAGACCATTGAAGTTGATCGGCGCGGCCGTCCCCGCGTAGACCTGGAAGTCGGTGACTTCGGGAATGCCGGCCACGTAGGCGGCCATTTCGTCGAGCACGCGCCCTGTCTCTTCGACGGTCGTGCCTTCGGGCATATCGAGCACGATCTGGAATTCCGACTTGTTGTCAAACGGCAGCATCTTCATGACAACGGCCTGCAACACCACGAGGCTCATGGCCAGGAATATCGCCGCGACAACGCCACCGAGCAACCAGCGCCGTGGGCGCCGGCCCGCCGCACCGCGCAGGAATGGCGCGACAATGCGGCGGAACAGCGCGTCGAGCCAGTCAGCCGATGCGTCCTGCCCGGCAGCGTGGGCGCCCTTCAGCAGTTTCTGGCTGGCCCAGGGCGTGATGATCAGAGCAACACCGAGCGACAGCAGCATGCCGATGCTCGCGTTGATTGGAATCGGGCTCATGTAGGGCCCCATGAGGCCCGTCACGAAGGCCATGGGCAGCAGCGCGGCGATGACCGTAAACGTTGCAAGAATGGTCGGGCCACCGACTTCGTCGACGGCCGGCGGAATTGCCTCGAGCAGCGTCTTGTCACCCATGGCCATGTGCCGATGGATGTTCTCGACGACGACGATCGCATCGTCGACGAGAATACCGATCGAAAATATCAGCGCGAACAGGGAGACTCGATTGATTGTGAATCCCCAGGCCCAGGAAGCGAACAGTGTCAGCGTCAACGTAATGATCACGGCCGAGCCGACGACAACGGCCTCGCGCCAGCCGAGCGACACCATGATGAGCAAAATGACACTGATCGTGGCGAACGCCAGTTTCTGGATCAGCTTCTTGGCCTTGTCGTCGGCCGTCTTGCCATAGTCTCTCGTCACCGTGTACTCGACGCCTTCGGGTATCAGGATGCCGCGCAGCTCGGCGAGCCTGTCCGTAACCTGTCCGGCCATACGCGCTGCATTGGTACCGGGTTTCTTGGCGATGGCCAGCGTCACGGCGGGTGCATTGACGCCAGGGCGCAGCCCGGCGCTTTCCGCCGCGGCGCCCGTGCCGAAGCGCACGTACTGTTCGGGCTGATCGGGCCCGGCGGAGACGTCGGCGACGTCGTCGAGATAGATGGCCTTGCCGTCACGAACGCCAACGACAAGCTCGGCGACGTCATCCATGTTGGCAAGGAACGAGCCGGCCGTGACCGGCACATGCCTGTTCCCGGCGACGACGGCACCCGCATGCGCAGCAACGTTGCTGACCTGTATTGCGTAGCGCAGCGCATCGAGCGACAGGCCATAGGCCGCGAGCCGCTGTGGATCCAGCTCGACGTGCACGACACTGTCTGGCCCGCCGACCGTGTAGACGTCGCGAGTGCCCGGCACGCGCTTGATTTCGGCTTCGATGGAATGCGCGACGCGCTGCAACTCGTGAGCGCCGCGGCTCTCGTCCCCGGTCCAGAGCGTCACGGTGACAGCCGGCACGTCGTCGATGCCCTTGGGTTGTATCAGCGGTTGCAGCACGCCGCTGCCTGGCGGCTGCCAGTCCTGGTTCGAATACACGGCGTTATAAAGCCTTACGATGGCAGCCGTACGATCCTGTCCGACTTCGAACTGTATCGTCAGCACCGCGATGCCTGGCCGGGAGACCGAGTAGGTATGCTTTACGCCCTCGATTTCGGCGAGCACCTGTTCCATCGGCACGGCGACGAGATTTTCGACCTCGACGGCACTGGCACCCGGGAACGGCACGAATATATTCGCGAACGTGACGTTGATCTGCGGTTCTTCCTCGCGAGGCGTCACGGCAATCGCAAACAGGCCCATGAGTAGCCCGGTCAGCGCCAGTAGTGGCGTGATCTTGGAGTCCTGGAATTTCCTGGCCAGCGATCCCGAGAAACCGAGTTTTTGCTGTTCTTTCACCTAGTCCTTCCCAGCCTGCTCTTTGAGGAAAATGCCCGCATCGACGGGATCCGTAGCGACGGATTCACCTTCGACGAGGCCCGCGAGCACTTCGACCGCATCGCCGTAGCGACGTCCCAGCCGAACCTGGCGCAGCGCCACGCGTTCGCCGCTAACGACGTAGACAGCGCTGAGTTCGCTGCGGCGAACGACGGCGCTCGACGGTATCAGCAGACGCTTGGTCTCGCCTACAACGAACCCGACCTTGACGAACATGCCGGGATACAAAGTCGCGCTGCCATCCGGCAGGTCGACGCGTACGCGAAACGTATTGGCTGCCATATCAGCAACCGGAAAGAAGGTCAGCTCCTCGCCTTCGATACGATCTTCCCCGACATAGACGAAGGCCTTTCCGATTGTGTGAACGGCCCGGAACATGCTCTGCGGCACGTCGACGTTTACACGCAGCGACTGCAGCGACAGCCCCGTGATGAGCGGCTGTCCCGGCGACACGAGTTCGCCGAGTTCGACGTGCCGCTCTGCCACGATGCCGGAGTACGGCGCACGAACGACCGTGTATTCGAGCTGCTCCTGCGCCGTCGCAACGCCGCCGCGTGCTGAATTCAGGCGCGCTTGTGCCGCGTCCCGGTTTGCCTTGGCCTGGTCGAAGCGCGCCTGCGATACGGTCTCGTTCTCGAACATGTTCGCGACACGCGTGTACTCCTGCTCCGCTTGCGCAAAGCGCGCCTGGCTCTCTTCGAGTGACGCCTGCGCGCGCGTGAGCGCCGCGCGTTGTTCCGTGTCCGTAAAGCGCATAATGACCGCACCGGCTTCGACGTAGTCGTTAACGTCGTAGGGCAACTCGGCGATGCGGCCCGACGTTTGTGCCGAGACCGTCGCCTGGTTGACTGCTTCAACCCGGCCATCCCAGATTCGCTCGCGAGGCGCCACCTCGTAGGCGACATCGACGGTAGGAACTGCCGCCTGCGCCATGCCGACGACAAGTAGCGATGCCGCATGCAGCGACAGGTTCAGGATCTTCATAAGCGCCCCACTCCTCTGGCCAGTTCGTATAACGCGAGCTTGGCGTCGAAATCCGCGTTGTCGTAGTTGCCGCGGCTCATGCTGCGCAGCATTTCCGCGTCGAGCACCTCGGTATTGGTGCCTTCGCCGTTGCGATACCGGTCGCGCACGACCCGGAGGTTCTCCTCGGCCTGTTC
>JAAUYE010011624.1_pt1 | contig 14179 bp, 14 predicted proteins | sample 7278081 | NCBI WGS metagenome assembly JAAUYE01 (sample SAMN14350131, study PRJNA611818) | marine sediment metagenome | isolation source: surface marine sediment (0.6m) | place: French Polynesia: Moorea | collected 2018-08
CGGACGGGATAACCGCTGAAAGCATCTAAGCGGGAAGCCCCTCCCAAGATTAGTTCTCACTAGACTCTCGAAGTCTCTGAAGGTCCGTCGAAGACTACGACGTTGATAGGCCAGGTGTGGAAGCGCAGTAATGCGTGCAGCTAACTGGTACTAATTGACCGTGCGGCTTGACCATATAACACCCAAGCAGTTTCCGGCTGGTGTTATGTCGCGTCATACCGATGCAACATACTTCTCAAGCTAGACCCAAATTGGAATGCCTGGGGACAGATCCATAGATCTGTCCCCGAGCGTTCAACCGAATTGCTTGGCAACAATAGCGTTCTGGACCCACCTGACTCCATCCCGAACTCAGAAGTGAAACGGAACAGCGCCGATGATAGTGTGGGGTCTCCCCATGTGAAAGTAGGTCATTGCCAGGCATTTAACTCTGAAAATCCCGGTCGGTATCCGACCGGGGTTTTTTCTTGCACGTATGCTTGCGGACAGATCTGCAGATCTGTCCCCGACCGTTAGTGTGTGGCTGCAACCGGCGCGCCTGCCGGCAGGTCGCAGGCGATCTTGAGGCGGTCCCGTCCGGCCTGCTTCGCCGCGTACAGGGCTTCGTCCGCGCGCCGGATCATGCTGTCGATGTCCGCGCCTTCGGCGAACTCGTCGAGCCCGGCGCTGATCGTCACCCGGGTCATGCCCCTGACCGTATTCAGAATCCGGTCCGCCACGCCGCGGGCGTCGTCCAGCGCGGTGTTCGGCAGCACCACCAGGAATTCCTCGCCACCGTAGCGCACCACCAGGTCCTGCTCACGGGCGCAGGACTGAATGATTCTCGATACCGTAATTAGTAGCTCGTCACCGGCCTGGTGACCGCGCTCGTCGTTGTACTTTTTGAAGTGATCCAGGTCCATCAGGATGATGCAAAACGGCTGCCCGCTGCGCCGGCTGGCGGGGATCAGCATGTCGACGAACAGGCGCAGGCGGCGCCGGTTCCAGAGCCTGGTCAGGGGGTCGACAAAAGAGTCGTGGGCGCTGTCGAGTTTCATCGAAACGTTTTCCACCATCGTGCGGTTGAGGCGGGAAAGCAGGCGGGTCAGCAGAACATGAGCGAGGATCAGCGATACGGCGAGCGAGGTCAACAGCGCGCCGCCCTCCCACAGGCAGCGCCCGATCAGCGAAACCAGGGTGAAGTTCATGAACAGCAGCAGCACTCCCGTTGAAGTACTGTAGGCGAGGGTTCCGCCGGCGATCACCATTAGCGTATAAATGGTGCAAAACAGCAGCGCGGTCTCGGTGTTTTCGCCGTACGGTAAAAAGACCGCGGCGGCAAAACAGGCGAAAGGCGCGATGCTCGACAGGATACCGTAGCGCTCCCAGGGCCTGACGTTACCGGGCGTGATTTCCTTGCGCTTCAGCTTGCGCGAGAAAGTAACCGAGACCAGCACGCGCGGTATGTAGGCGATTACCACGCTGAGCGCCCAGACCATCGCCACGGCAGGCGAATAGAGCTGATGGATGGCAACACCGAGCAGAGCCACGGCGAGCATCATCCCGAGCAGACCGATACCGAAGTTCGCGTAGAAAAAGGTTATACGCTCGAAATCGACCTGGTGGCTGTGCTTGTTCTTGTTTGTCGTCATGCGTATTAAAGTTTGCTTTGGCCAGCGAACAATGCCCGCTCGACCGCTATCGCTGCGAGTAACGGTTTGATCCCGCGGATCGATATCGGCGCCGCCCCTGTACAGAGGCTCTCGCAATCCTTTTTTTGCTTGTCGTCACCAGAGTTTAGTAGCCGCTCGCAAAAAATACGTGGAATTTTTCGTGCTCCCGGTTTGTAAGGGTAGGCGCCTCCTTGAACCGCGCTACCGAATCCGGGCGGAGGGCAGGGGTCGAGGCGCTTGCGCGGAAAAAACCCTGCCCGGGTCAGACGGCTCTACCGGTTCTGCTGGCTGAACAGGCGCAGCAGCAGCATTTGATGCAGGTTTTTCGCGTTCGGCAGCTGGTTGTCGGCCTTGTATTGCATCAACGCGGCATATAAATCCTTCGTGTTGTAACCTTCTTTCTGAAGCAAGGCTTCGAGCTCCGCGTAAACGGGTTCATACAGGAAAAAGCCCTTGTCCTCGTTGCCGACGCGTTTCACCGGGACATTGGATTCGATTCTGGATTCGAAGAAATACCGGGTCAGGGTCGCGAGCGCGGCGCCGAAGTTGATTTCGGGCTGTCTGTCGCAGCGACGCAAGAGCAGCAGCAGGATCGTATCGGTGGTTTGCCAGCGCCAGACGTCGAATGTTTTGTCGTTCATTTCGTTAAAGGCTGACGTGTAACCGTTGATGAAACCGAGATACTGTGACAGTTCGCGGCTGCCTTGCTTTGCGGTCTCGACGAAATCGGCGCAGGTCTGCGTGCCGACGCCCTTGACCACGAAGCTGCCGTTCTGGTCGGCGGCAAACGACGGCAGTACGACCGCTACCGCGAACAGGATCGAAAGAATGCTCAGCCGAAAGAACGGATGTCGCGTACGCACATCGACAGTCGAGAGGTAAATTTCCCGGGTGCGTTCAGGCAGACTGTGGACCCCGCCGCCCTAAACGATCCTTCAGACCGAAGAGTGCGATTGCCGTCAGGAATAAAGCGAAAGCCGGTGGCACCGGGATCGGCGGGATTTCCTCGCCAACCGCGAATCTGGCGAGGCTGCTGGCTGAAGCTCCCGCCAGGTCGGTGGTAATGATTTGCAATACGTGCAAACCGTCGCCAAAGGCGTTGAACAGCGCCAGATTCGAAAGCGACTGCGTGCCGTTGAACAGCAGATCGGTGAACAGCGTCGTGGCAGCGCCGTCGACAAACACTTCGAAAGTCAGTTGTTCGAAATCGGCGATGAGCCCGTTGACGACGAGATCGACATCGTCGAACGAAAAGGCGAAATCGTAACCGTCCGCTGCGGCCGTTGCCGTCAGCACGGAGGTCGGCGCCGTATTGGTGTAGTCGACCAGCACCGTCGCCACGTCGCTCTTGCCCGTCATTTCCTCGGTGATGGTGGCGCTCCAGCTCGTCGCGTCGACAGTGCTGGTCAGCCCCGAATTCTGAATCGCAACGGCGATATTAAGCCCGTCCGGATCGTCGGTTCCGCTAACCGACCAGGACGAGTTCGAGTCGAGAAAATCTTCACCGTCGCTGCGTCCCGCGCCGAGATCGTTGCTTTGCAGCACGTTAACGTTGGAAGTTTGCGTCAGAGCTCCCGCGCTATACGTCACTGCGCCGTTGCCGGCGACGACATCGACCGCGTCGACGAGGCCGTTGGTATCGGTGGTGGCGATACCCGTACCGAAATTCAGTACCTGGCCGACCTGGTCGATCGGTGTTGCCGCACCGGACGTGGTATTGAACAATTCGATGATATTGTTGCCCGCGCCCGCGGCAAAATCGCCCTCGAATTCGACGCCGATAATATTGGCAACGTTATTCCGGTCACTGCTCGCCGTGAAGTTAAGCGTCGGAACCGGGATAAACGCCGGGAAATGCGTGGTCTCGTCCTGGGTGTAAATATACGGCGTGCTACCGTCCAGGCCCGTCATCGGCACGAAGATGTCGATGGTATTGCTGCCGCCGGTCAAATCGATTGTGTCCATGGTCTGACCGGACGGATTAAAAGAAGCATCGAGTATGTCGACCCCCGTGTTTACACTGCTGGTAGGATCGTACTCGATCTTGACGACGTATTTTTGCCCCGCAGCTATGCCCGGACCGCCTGATCCGGTCGGGTTGCCGATTCCGGTAGAGTCCCAGGTGCCGATCCAGGTGATGCTGATTGCCTGCGCCGCGGCGCAGAATGATAGCAGCGAAAATAACAGGGCGCTTTGCAGGGTTGATCTGAGAGTCATCGCGTTCTTCTCCTCAAATTGTCCGTGTCCTGATCGGGGGTCTGGCACCTCTCGCCACGGCATTGGGTCCTGATCTGACGAGCAGTAATCGCGCTTCCTGGTGAAATGTTTTTGTTATTGCTTCGATCATACATCAGCTCCCGTCGGGCAACAAATTTTAAAAATTTATTGGGTCAGGCACGATTCACGTATTTTCGAGGGCGAAAGTCAATCCCCCAAATACGGTAAATTTCTGCAAGGGTATCGAATTTGTTGGGCTGCCAGGAGTGCTCGATTGTCAGGGACGGGCGCGCAATCGTCGTTTCGCGATCTACTTCACATTTCGCCACTTGAATTGAATCGGGCGGTCTTTTATGCTTCGCCTAATTAAAAGACGCTGGATTTGCCAATTGCGCAAGTTACCGGCGCTTCGAGGTTCGGGGCGGTCGCATTACCTGGACAGAGCAGAAGCCGGGCCTCATCGACAAAACGCGCGATTGACAAGGATTTAATGGGAGATTACTCATGTCAGAGCCGTTTCTTGCCGAAATCAAAATCTACGGTTTTAACTTTCCGCCGCGCGGCTGGGCCCAGTGCGACGGGCAGATTTTACCGATCAACCAGTATCAGTCGCTTTACTCGCTGCTCGGCACGATCTACGGTGGCGACGGCCGCACGTCCTTCGGCTTACCGGACCTGCGCGGCCGCACGCCGCTGCACGAATATTCTAACGATGGCTATACCCTGGGTCTGAAAGGCGGGGAGGAAGCGCACCAGCTGACCGCTCCGGAAATGCCGAACCACACGCACGGCGTGCGGGCCACTAGTGCGGCGGCTACGCTGGCTACTCCGGCCGCCAACCTGTTGGGCTCCGCCGGCGGCGGGCGGCGGCCGCTGGTGCCCTACGGCAACCTGCCCGATGTCGATATGGCGCCTACCGAAAATGCCGGCGCTAACGTTCCCCACAACAACATGCAGCCGTTTCTCGCGGTCAATTTTTGCATCGCGCTCACGGGTTTATTCCCGTCGCGGAACTAGGTAAAGCGGGTTTAGGAGGCACGATATGTCAGAAGCGTTTGTAGGTGAAATTCGGATGTTCGCGGGCAACTTCGCACCGAGCGGCTGGGCTTTGTGCGACGGACAGTTGCTCGCTATTAGCCAGAACGATGCATTGTTTTCGTTGATCGGCACGATTTACGGCGGCGACGGGCGCACTACCTTCGGTTTGCCGGATATGCGCGGCAGGGTCCCGATACACCAGGGCTCGGGACCGGGTCTGACGCCGCGGTCTATCGGCACCAAGGCCGGTGCCGAGAATCATACCCTGACGGCCAATGAAATGCCGTCCCACGCGCACGCGCTCCGCGGTTCGAGCGCACCGGCGGGCGATACGAGTCCGCTGGGGAACGTACCCGCAACCGCCTCGGGAGCCAATTTATACTCCGACGCGGCCGCGAACGCGCCGATGGCGGGGAATATGATCGTAGATAGCGGCGGTGGCCAGCGGCACAGCAATATGATGCCGACCCAGTGCGTCAATTTCATCATCGCGTTGTTCGGCGTTTATCCGTCGCGAACCTAACCAGGGCAGAGGAAGCGAATCATGTCAGAACCATACATCGCGGAAATCAAAATCTTTGCCGGCAATTTCGCTCCGCGCGGCTGGGCCTTTTGTGACGGGCAGTTACTGCCGATTGCGCAAAACACCGCGCTGTTTTCGCTGATCGGCACCACCTACGGCGGCGACGGCCGCACCACCACCGGGCTGCCGGACCTGAAGGGGCGCGCGCCCATGCATCCCGGCACCGGCCCGGGCTTGACCACGCGGCTCCTCGGTCAGAAGATCGGAAGCGAAACGGTTACCCTGAGCCTGAGCAATCTGCCATCGCATGATCACGTGCATCAAGGGGTGAACGCCGCCCCCAATCAAAGTTCGCCCTCGGGGCATCGGCTGGCGCAGGCGCCGATATATGCTCCTGCTTCCGGCACCCTTGGTACTCTTTCCAGCGGTGCTACCGCCGCCCAGGGAGGCGGCGGAGCGCATAATAATATACAGCCCTACCAGGTGCTTAATTTCATTATTGCGCTGGTGGGCATTTATCCATCTCGCAGTTAAGCGGATTCGTCCCCGCGATTGCGGGCATAAAACTACGGGCCGAAACCTTCGCCGACGAAGACTTCCTGCGCGCGCTCTATGCGTCGACGCGGGCCGACGAAATGGCCCAGCTGCCGCACTGGAGCGAAGCGCAGATCGCCGAGTTCCTGAATTCACAGTTCGACGCGCAGCGTGCGCACTACCGCAAGTATTATTCGAATGCCCGCTTCGACATCATCGAACTCGAGGGGCAGTCCATCGGGCGCATTTACCTGGCCGAAGTCGATGACGAGATTCGTATCATGGATATCGCGCTGATCCCCGAAAAGCGAAACCGGGGGATAGGCGGTGATCTGACGCGCGCGGTGCTCGATTTCGCCCGTGGCGCCGGCAAAAACGTAAGCCTGCACGTGGAGGAAGAAAATCCGGCCAAGCGCCTGTACGACCGTCTCGGTTTCGAGGTCGTGGGCGAGATCAGCTTTTATAAAAAAATGGAGTGGCGGCCTTAGTCGAGGCCTGGCTCAGTTGAAAACCGCCTCATAGATAAAATCGTCCTGCTCCTTGCCGACCGCGACCAGGAAAATCGGCAGGGCGCCGGTTTCGCTGTTGCTGAGCTGGTAAATTTGTTGCGCCAGGGGTTCGGCATGGGTGCCCTTGAACAGCAGCGCAAAGGGTTCGCGCTTCGATTCCGGCTGCCGGGTCAGGATTTCGACCCGGTCCAGGTGCAGTTCGCAATCGTCGATTTCGGCGACTTTGAAAATCTGTCCGATAAAGGCCTCGAAGTCCGCTGCCGTCGCCGTGTTCAAATCCATCGCGTTTTCCGCCGTGGTTAAAATCGCTATGATAGCGGGAACTGTAAAACCTTTGTAGCCGTGCCGATTCGCCCGGCGAAATAATTTCCGGTCTTATCCGGGCAAACCAGTCGAAGATCATGAACGACACGCCAACCATTCTGCGCGAAACCAGCCACCCCGCGCTTTATTACCAGGACATGCTCGGCGACCGCCGCCGCATGCAGCGCTACCGCGCGGCGATCGAGCAGGTGGTCAGACCCGGCGACGTCGTCGTCGACCTCGGTACCGGACTTGCGGTGCTCGCGATCATGGCCGCGCAGGCCGGCGCCGCCAGGGTATACGCGGTCGACGTGCGCCCGCAGGTGATCCCGTTCGCCGAGCGTGTGATCGCCGCCAATGGCTGTGCCGACGTGATTACGCTAATCGAGGCCAACGCCACCGAACTCGAACTGCCCGAGCCCGTCGACGTCATCGTCAACGAATTGATTGGCGATTTCGGCACTGACGAAAACATTTACGAATGCGTGCAGGCGGTCGCGTCGAACTACCTCAAACCCGGCGGCCGCGTGCTGCCGCGAAAGCTCGATACCCGCATTGTCGGCGCCTGTTACGAGGGCGAGTTTCGCGGCGTATTTCGCGAAAGCTACGAGGGACTCGATCTTTCGGTCGCGATCGCCGACGGCGCACCGTTCGAAACCGCAGCGGTCATGTACGGTTTGCGGCACAAGCCGATCGAGCTGACCTCGCATGCGACGATCGAAAGCATCGATTTCGAGCAGCCCATGCCCGACCGCTTCTATGAGTACGATGTCGAGCTCGAAGTCCTGCGCGACGGCGAGCTGCAGGGGCTGGTCGGTTACTTCGATGCGGAGCTGGCGCCGGGCATAGTGCTCGATAATTACCCCTGTTATCCCGGCTGCCACTGGGTCAACTGGCACTGGCCGCTGATGCCGGTGCGCGAGGTGCGCGCTGGCGAAACGCTTTCAGGCCTGCTGCAAACGCCAAAAATGACCGTGGCCAGCGTCTGGCGCTGGCAATGGCGCTGAGCGAGGGGAGCCTGCTTTTCGCCAAAGCCGGTTGCCAACTGACAAAGTGGGCTCTCCGGGTTTAACCCATTTGGGTTAAAGTTGCCTGTTTTGGGCGGATTCGGCTTGCATCGCGTCGAACCTCGAGGGTATTCTTGGCCGAACCAGATTGAAAATGAAGGGGTAAGGGCCATGATGGAACGCAGAGAATTTATCCGGATTTGCGCGGTCTTGATGGGTAGCAGCGTGCTACCGGTTGGCTGTGGTTCCAGCGGTGGCGGCGATGATGTCGTCGAAGATCCTTATTTCACTCCCCCGGATCTGAGCCGTAGTCGCTGGGTCGATATACCGGTCACGACGATATCGGTTACGCACGGCACCTACGGCGTTATCGACATGGAAATCACCGCGCTCGATGAGGAAATGTTCGATCCGTCGACCGACCAGTTTTCGATCGTGCTTACCGGGCCGGAAAATCCCCTGTTAGCCGAGGGCAAGTACCAGGTTTACAACGATTCACTCGGTTATTTCGAACTTTATCTGCAACCCGGGGAGAGTCCGGCCGGTGTGCAGAATTACCGCACCTTCTTCAGTATTCTCGAAGCCTGATATCTTTATCAGTCTGTATACGCGGCCGCTGCAAGTTTCTGGGCCGCTGTTCCTTTGCGCGTAGGGGTTTGGCGGTTTTGTCATCCAGGCCCGTGATAACGCATCAATCCCGCCTATACTCCGTAGTTTAATCAGAGTTCCCGTTTGCCGCGGCCCCGGGCGCGGCGGATCCGATGAAAAAGATTCTTATCCTCAGCTTCGAACTGGTGCTGGCGTTTACGCTGCTTTACCGGCGTTACGACAGTGACACGTTCGACCTTAACGCGTTTCGTCGGCTCGAGTTCGATATCGCGACCGCATGCCAGTGATTAATCAATTAAATACAATTCAAAACGCCTGGCTAAAACCCGGTCAGATATGGGACTGGATCGTCGTTGCAGGCGTCATCCTGGCTGCCGGCTTGATCCGTATGCAGCTGTTCGATGTTCCGCTGGAGCGTGACGAGGGGGAATACGCCTATGCGGGCCAGCTACTCCTGCAGGGTTTTCCTCCGTACGGGCAGATCTACAACCTGAAGATGCCCGGAGTTTATGCAGCATACGCCCTCATTATGTCTGTTTTCGGTCAAACCCCTGGGGGCATTCATCTCGGCCTTTTTGTCATCAATGCGGCAACGGTATTGCTGTTGTTTTTACTCGGCAGAAAACTGGTCGACGCGTTTGCCGGGACAGTGGCGGCGGCTTCTTTTGCGCTTTTATCAATGGGTCAGCAGGTCCAGGGTATATTTGCGAACGCGGAGCATTTCGTCATCCTCGCAGCCGTAAGCGGGATACTGCTTTTGGTTTATGCCGCCGACAGCAATAAACGCTCTACCTTGTTTGCCGGGTCTGTATTACTTGGCCTCGGTTTCATAATGAAGCAACACGGTGTGGTGTTTATCGCCTTTGGGGGCCTGTACCTGTTGTTGACGGAAATCCGCCGTAAACCGCTGGACAGGAATTCACTGGTAATCAAATGCCTGATATTCATGGCAGGAGCAACGCTGCCCTTTGCCCTGACTTGCCTCATCCTCTACCAGGCCGGTGTATTCGACAAGTTCTGGTTCTGGACTTTCGACTATGCCAGCCAATATGTCTCTTCGGTGCCCGTTTCCGCGGGAATAGCGCTGCTGGCGGATCGACTCGGGGCAATCGTCCAGTCCTCCATACTGATCTGGCTGCTAGCCGTCATCGGCCTGACTTCCCTGGCCTGGAACAAAAGATTTCGCGCCAATGGTCTCTTTACCGCGCTGTTTGCGCTTTTTTCATTTCTGGCCGTTTGCCCCGGTCTCTATTTTCGCCCGCATTATTTCATTCTTTTACTGCCGGCGGTGGGCTTGCTCGCCGGGTTGGGCGTGTCTTCCCTTTATGACCTGGCCGGCCGGCAGAAAGTAGTGCCGGCGACGAGGATCATCCCTGTACTGATAACACTATGTGTTCTTGCTCATGGTGCCTGGCAGCAAAGAGAGTTCCTGTTTTTTATGGATCCGCACGAGGCGTCGCGTTCGACCTATGGTTTAAATCCGTTTCCCGAATCGCTCGAAATCGCCCGCTACATAAAAAACAACAGCAATGCAAATGACCAGGTTGCTATCCTGGGCTCCGAGCCGCAAATCTATTTTTACTCGAACAGGCGCTCTGCTACCGGGTATATTTATACCTACGCCTTAATGGAGTCTCATCCCTATGCGCTTACCATGCAGCAGGAAATGATCGCCGAGATAGAAAGCGCGAGCCCCGGGTTCCTGGTGTTCGTCCGCGTAGGAACGTCCTGGCTGGTGCGCGAGAAATCGAAACCGCATATCTTCGAATGGTTCAATGAATATGCACAAAAGCATTACGAACTGGCCGGGATCGTCGATATCCACGACGAAGAAACCAGGTATCTCTGGGATCAGGACGCACAGGGTTATCAAATTCAATCACCTTTTTCGGTATTGGTTTACCGCCGAAAATAGCGGGACCTGCTTTGACTCGACTGCCCGGGCTGTTTGCCGGGAATGGTTGGGTTTTTTTCCTATACTGTGTTGTTAATTCTTTTTGACTTACCGCGCCGATGTTGAAGAAGTTCCTGATCTTCAGTTTGAAACTGTCGCTCGCCTTTACCCTGCTGTACTGGCTGTACGACAGCGATGCGCTCGACCTGAACGCTTTCGGCGAACTCGAGTTCAACGCGGCCACGCTGCAATTGCTGGCATTGAACGCATTGCTGCTGTTCGTCGGCGCCATCCTGTTATCGCTGCGTATGTGGCGGCTATTGAATCTGCTCGATATCAAGGTCGGTATCGGCGAAGCCGTCCGTGTCAATCTCGCAAGCATGTGCCTGGGATTGATGTTGCCCGGGCTGGTCGGCGTCGACGCTATTCGCGCGACCTATTTCTGCCTGCAGAATCGCGAGCGCAAGGTGGAGGCCTTCAGCTGCATACTCGCCGATCGGATCATTGGCCTTTATGCGTTGATACTGCTCGCCACGGCCGCCGCGCTGCTCGGCATGTCGATCGGTCTGGAGTCGGTCGACGAGGCGTTTGTCATTACCCTGGTACTGGCGCTGCTGGGGGTATCGGCGGTTGTTGCGCTGCTGATGAGCCGGCGGTTGCTTGCCAGCGGGCCGCTGGCGATTATTTACCGCCGCCTGCCGCTCTTGCTGCAGGCTATGGTTACGGCGCTGCAAACGCTCGGGGCCTGCCGTCGCGATGTTTTCATCTGGCTTGGTATCAGCGTCGTGTCGCAGACGATCACGATCATAAACTTCGTCATCATCGGCATCCTGATCAAGGACAATCTGCCGGTGCTGGCGCACTTCATCCTCAACCCGCTAGCGTTGTTTTTTAACTCGGTACCGATTACGCCGGGCGGACTCGGCATCACCGAGAGCGTCTTTGCCTACCTTTACCAAAGTGCCAATTCGAACAACGGCGCGCTGATTTCGCTGCTTGGGCGGCTGAACCAATATTGCGTGTACATATTGATTGGACTGCCCGCGTTGTTTTTGCTCAAGTTCAATTTTGCCGAAACCAGGGCTAACAACACCGATCGGCAATCGGTCGGGTAGGGCAGCCTGGCGACTGTATTGAGAAGCCCGATCGGCAGAGCCTGAACGGACGGTGGGTCCGCCCGGAGCTGTCGGTCGTTGCCGCAGTGTGGCTAAAATTGACTGGCCAGGTCCCGGCCTTCGGCTATTCGGCCCTTTCCGCGAATACCTTTTGCACCCTGTCCAGCAGCTGGTTTTTTTCCTCGATGAATTCGTCGCTGCTGAGCAGTTCGAGTTTTGCCAGCACGTCGTTGTAGCGCTTGAGGTGAAAATCGATCAACGCCAGCCGGTAAATCACTCCTTCGGATCGCTCGCCGACCCTGAGCGCATCGAGGTAATAGTCGCCGGCCCTGAGATAATCCTCGCGATTGAAATATATATTGCCGAGCTGAGTGCGCACCCAGTAGTTGTAGGGCGCGGCTTCGGCCATACGCAACAAGTATCCTACGGCCACATTTTCCTGGCCGAGCTGGCCGTAAAAGTTGGCCGCGGCTTCCAGATTGTAAGGATTGTCGGGATCGATCTCGATGCCGCGGAGAATCAGTTTCTCGATCTCCTCCGTCGATTTATCGCCGCGAGCGTCGTGGGCCGCAGCCAGGTTGACGTATGCAAACGACGCGTCGTCCGGATACAAATCGATTGCTCGTTGCCACAAGGTTATATCGTTGCGCCAGTGTTTGCTCTGCGCATGCGTGGTTAAGCCCAGGGCCGTGCAAATTGCAATGAATGCCGCGGCGACCAGGATCCGCTGCAAGCGCTGTCGACCGGCCGCGTACAGCAGGTAAATCGCGACACCGATCAACAGGTAGAAAAAGATCGTCGGTAAATAAGCGTAACGGTCGGCCATGGCCTGGTGGCCGACTTTGACGATGCCGATAACCGGCAGCAGCGAAATCGTGAAATAAGCGAACACCACCAGCGCCAGGGTATTTTTTTTCAGGTGCAGATAAATCGCAGCGCCGGCGGCCGCGGCGAAGCTCAACACCGGGATTGCGGCAAACGCGCTCGGGTTGCGGCTGAATTCGGCAAACGGATAATACGGCGACAGGTTTGCCGGGTAGAAAATGGATAAAAAATAGTGCCAGTAGGCCGCGCAGGCGTTGATCAACCGCGGCAGATAGGCAAACACCGCGCCCCCCTGCGGGTCCTGGTAAGCCAGCGTTATCGCGATCGACGTCAGCGACAGTAAAATGTAAATCGCCTTGCCGCGCAGTAAAATTTTAATCGTGTCGATCGACAGCAGCGGACGATCGGCTTTGCCCAGCGGGTAAACGTCGAGCAACACCATCGCCACCGGCAGGCTCACCGCCATCGGCTTCGACATTAGCGCCAGCACCATGAAAACTATGGTGGCGTAATCGAGCCCGCTTTTTTCATCGCTGGCGGCCCTGATATAAGACAGCAGCGCGGCGAGGTAAAAAATGGCGCACAACAAGTCCTTGCGCTCCGAAATCCAGGCTACCGATTCGACATGCTGCGGATGCAGCGCGAACAGCGTGGCGGCGCAAAGGCTTGCGAGCAGTGCGAAACGCTCGCGGTCCGCGCTCAGCAACCGCGCGATGGCGCCGCTGTTCGACAATCGATCGACCGCCAGCAGCAGCAATCTGAAAGCGAGCAGATAAAACAGCAGGGCGACGACCAGGTGCAGGCTAATGTTGACGATTTTGGCGTTTACCGCGTTTTGCCCCCAAAGCGCGATTTCGACTGCGTAGCTCAATGTCGTCAACGGATGCCAGTTGCCGTTATGCTCGACGTGGAAGATAGCAACGAGGTTTTCCAGGCTTAGCGATTGCACCTGTGGCGAGTTCAGGTAAACGTTATCGTCCCAGCGCATCACCTCGCTGCCGCCGATGCTCGAATAGGCGGCAAAAGTCGCAAGCGCAAGCGCAAGCAGGTAAGCGATAACCGCCGGACTGAACGCTGGGGAATCGAATTTCGGTCGGCTCGACATCGGATTTTCAGAAACTGTCAACGGATCCATGCTCTATTATAGGCCGGCAGTTCGATAACAGGCCCTTGACCTGCGTCTCTGCCTTGGAAACCGGTGCGCAATCGGTGCGCTGGTTTTGCACCGGGCGATTTATCCGCATCGGCTTCGGGCTACTTCTGGTAGAGGCGGCGATGGATGAGGCCCAGCCGGTTGAGGCGGTAAAGCACAGATTCCTGCAATACCCCGAGGCCGTATTTGACCACGCTCCAGCCGCCGATCGACGAGGCTTCATCCATGTAACGGGTTGGACAGGTGACTTCGCCGATGCCGTAGCCAAAATGAATAATTTGCAGCAGCATCTGGTTGTCGAAAATAAAATCGTCGGAATTGTGCTCCAGCGGCAGGTCTTGCAACAGCCTGCGCGAAAAGGCGCGGTAGCCGGTGTGGTACTCGGACAGCTTGTACCCGGCGAGCAGGTTTTCGATCAGGGTAAGGCCGCGGTTGGCGATGTACTTGACCAGCGGCATCCCGCCCTCGAGCGCGCCGGTGCCGAGAATCCGCGAACCGAGCACGCAGTCGAACACGTCGTCCGCGATCAGCGATGCCATCGCGCGGATCAGCTTCGGCGTGTACTGGTAGTCGGGGTGCACCATGATGAAGATATCGGCGTCGATATCCAGCGCCTTCTGGTAACAGCTTTTCTGGTTACCGCCGTAACCCTTGTTCTGATCGTGCACGATAATGTGGTGGATGCCGAGCTCCTCGGCCAGGGCCACGGTTTCGTCGTGACTGGCGTCGTCCACGAGGATCACCTCGTCGACGATGTCCAGCGGCACCTCGGCATAGGTTTGCCGCAGCGTCTGCTCGGC
>JAAUYE010104928.1_pt1 | contig 14170 bp, 11 predicted proteins | sample 7278081 | NCBI WGS metagenome assembly JAAUYE01 (sample SAMN14350131, study PRJNA611818) | marine sediment metagenome | isolation source: surface marine sediment (0.6m) | place: French Polynesia: Moorea | collected 2018-08
GGGAAATTAATGACTCGCCCGGCTCGCGTCCTTCCTCTCATCATATTTTCGCAATTTACCGGTACTTCGCTATGGTTCGCCGGCAACGCGGTCATCGGCGACCTGCAACTCGCCTGGGGTCTTGGCACGCAATCTCTGGCTTACGTCACTTCCGCGGTACAGCTCGGCTTCATCTGCGGCACTTTACTGTTTGCGATTCTGGTTATCGCCGACCGCTTTTCGCCGCGCCGGGTATTTTTCTGTTGCTCGCTCGCGGGTGCGCTGGCCATTGGCGCGCTGTTGCTGGCGCCACCAGGGTTAGTAACTTTACTGCTGCTGCGTTTCGCCACCGGATTCTTTCTCGCGGGCATCTACCCGGTCGGCATGAAAATCGCCGCCGGGTGGTACCAGCAGGGTCTCGGCCGCGCGCTTGGTTACCTGGTCGGTGCGCTGGTCGTCGGCACCGCTTTCCCTCACCTAATCCGCAGCAGCGGCGCCGAGCTGCCCTGGCAACAGGTCATCGCCGGGGTTTCGATACTGGCGCTTGGCGGCGGCTTCGCGATGCTGCTCGCGGTACCCGACGGGCCTCATCTGTCGAGCGGCTCCGCTTTCAACCCGCGAGCGCTGGGCCTGGTGTTTGGCTCGCGTCGCTTTCGCGCCTCCGCCTTCGGCTACTTCGGGCACATGTGGGAACTGTACACATTATGGGCCTTTGTTCCGGTCCTGCTGCTGGCTTACTCGGGCCACCATGAAATCTCGCTGAATGTCCCTTTCTGGTCGTTCCTGGCGATAGCAGCCGGGTTTATCGGCTGCGTCGCCGGTGGTGTCATCTCGAATCGGGTCGGCAGCGCTCCGGTAGCGGCGATCCAGCTTGCCGTTTCCGGACTATGCTGTCTGCTATCACCGTTTTTGTTCGACGCCGCTCCGCCGGCGTTCCTGGCATTCCTGCTACTTTGGGGCATAACCGTGGTCGGTGACTCACCCCAGTTCTCGGCGCTGAATGCCGCCTACGCGCCGCGCGAGTACGTCGGTTCTGCACTCACCATCGTCAATTCCATCGGCTTCCTGATCACGGTGTTCAGTATTCAACTGGCATCTTCGATACTGCCGCTAATCGGTGCGCAATACATTTTCTGGCTGCTGCTCCCGGGACCGATTCTTGGCCTGCTGGCACTGAGCTCGCTGCTCCGAGGCAGGCCAGTCAGCTAGTCGGGATTTCCATCTCGATTGTAGGTATAGAAAACCTTGCTCACGTCCTCGTGAATGTCCCAGACAACACGCTCGCCCTTGCGCGTAAAGATGCTATCCCCGGGGCCGCACTCGATCGTCTCGCCGCCCACGCGGGTCAGGCTCAGGCGGCCGCTCAGGATCGTCTGTAACTCGTCGCCAAGCTCGGTGCATTCGAACGCTCCCTCGCTACAGGCCCAGATTCCCACGCGATGCTGCCCCTCGTTACTGCCGTGATCCAGCCGGCCCGATGCGCGTGGATTACCGCGCAATATTCGGTAATCCGAAGCCGGATTATCGAATGGCCAGGGTTCGAGATCGACGGGAACTTCATTCAAGGGATACTTTTGCATTAAACGCTCCGGGGGCATCGACAGGCAGCTGTCGTAAACAGGATTTACTCTGGGTAAAAACTATACACCCTGATGGCAAATAAATCGCGATTGGCCGGCTTTGACTGTGGTATCGTCGCGCCTGAAAAAAACAACAGCAAGCGATCCGGATTTCCCTCTTGAGCACTGCCGCCACCAACAAACTGCTGTCGAGAGTTCAATAATGTCCACCTGGCACAGCGCCCTGCTCGGTATTCGCACTTCCGGTGACTACTTCCTGTCGACCTTTATGTTCGGCGTCATGTTCGGGATTGCCGCCGCCGCGAGCGGTATCGAGGACTGGCAAGCGATGCTGATGAGCGCCTCGGTGTTCACCGCTTCGGGTCAATTCGCCGCGCTCGAATTCTGGCAGGCGCCGCTGCCGCTGGGCACGATTGCGCTATCGGTGTTCCTGGTGAGCACGCGCAACCTGCTGCTCGGCATGGCGATGACGCACCACTTCGACGGCCATAGCCTGGGACGTCGCGTCGCCTGGCTGTTCCTGCTCAACGACCCCGGGGTGGTCAACAGCTTTCGCCAGCAGGCGGAGGTCGATCGTCTCGGCTACGTTACCGGCTACGGCCTGTCGATGATGACGAGCTGGTTATGCTCGACCTTCCTGGGCCTGCAGACCGCAAGCCTGTTCGTGGCGCTCGACCTGGGCGCGGTCAAGTTCGCCGGACCCCTGGTGATCGCGACCATGATGATGCTGTTCTTCAAGGGCGCGAAAACACCGCCGACGCCCTGGATCGTCTCCGGTATCGCCGCGCTGGTGTTGTTCGAGCTCGGCAGCCCCAACTACCTGATCCTGCTGGGATCGGTCATGGCCGGCATGACAACCGCGATCTGGCAGGTACGCCGCTATGCTTGAACCGCAGACGGCTCTCGGCGCGATCGCGATGATGGCGCTCATCGTCTACCTGACCCGGATTACCGGTTACTTCATCGGCCTGCAGCTACGCCACATTCGCGGTATTCAGCCGGTGCTCGAGGCGCTGCCCGGCTGTGCTTTCATGGCAATCCTGGCACCGGCGGTACGCCAGGGAAGCCCCAGCGAGATGGTCGCCATGGCCTGCGTCATCCTGATCATGTGGCGCAGCAACAACGTGGTGCTGGCGACCGGCGTCGGCATGGCGGTATTGCTGTTCGGCGGGCCCTGGCTGGACGCGCTGTAACGTCAGTTACCCCTGGCCTGTCAGGCGCCGGTTGCGGGCAACGCCACCCGCAGGTTCCAGCCGTGCGGATCCGGCAGTTTACCGTACTGAATGCCGGTGATTTCGTCGTACAAGCGCTGCGTCAGTTCCCCCGGCGAGGTTGCTGACAGTTTAAAGACCTCGCCCTGGTAGCCGATGCTGGCAACCGGGCAGATCACGGCCGCGGTGCCCGCGCCGAATACCTCCTCGACCTCACCGCCGCGAAAAGCCTGCACGACTTCATCGATGCCGATACGCCTCTCCTCGGCAGGTTGACCCCAGTCTTCGAGCAATGTCAGCACGCTGTTACGAACAACGCCCGGCAGGATAGAGCCCCCGAGCGGCGGGGTTATCACCTTGCCGCCGATCTTGAAGAAGATATTCATGGCGCCAACCTCTTCCACGTAACGGTGTTCGTTGCCGTCCAGCCACAATACCTGGTCGAATCCCTGCTGCTGGCTCTCGAACCCGGGCAGCAGGCTCGCGGCATAGTTGGCCGCCGTCTTGGCCGCGCCCAGCCCGCCGATGCTGGCAGCACGGGTGAAGCGATCCTCCACGCGCAGGGAGACACCCTTGTCGAGGTTGGTAAAGTAGCTGCCTACCGGCGATGTCATGATCAGAAAGCGGTAACTGTTGGCGGCCCGAACCTCGAGCGTCGCCTCGGTGCCGATGATGAGCGGCCGAACGTACAGCGACTGGCCCAATTGCCTCGGAATCCAGCCCTGGTCCAGCTCGATCAGTTGCCGCGTGGCCTGGATCATGATATCGCTCAACTCGGCCGCGTCCATGATCGGAATACACAGGCGGCGGCAGGAATCGTGCAAACGCTTTGCGTTCATGTCCGGGCGGAAAATTCGTACCTCGCCATCCACCCCGCGAAACGCCTTGTAACCGTCGAACACGGTTTGACCGTAGTGCAGCATCGAAACCCCGGGCTCCAGCGCGATCGGCTGGTAAGGCTGGATTTCGGGGTTTATCCATTCACCGTTCTGGTAACTCATACTGAACATATGGTCGGAGAAAATGGCGCCGAATCCGAGCTGGTCGAAATCGACCTGGGACAGGCGGCTTTGCTGGACGGCGGTAACCGGAAAATTGGATGACGGCATGAATCTCGGTCCTTCGATTGGGCGCAAAAGCTGGCAGGACAAAGCCCGGCATGGTAGCAGAACAGCTCAAGCTACGCATCCTTCGCGTCCGCCACGAATTGCCTAAGCCGTTGCGATCGCAGCGCGCATTCGAGCGACGAAATCGCGCGGCGGGATTATGACTTACTGGCTTCGGGGGTGGGTTCGGTCGCCTTGCCGATTTCGATTCGCTGGCGCGTGCCGTTACGCTGAGACGCGTTGGTTTCTTGCGGCAGATCCTGCGCCAGCTGCTCGATGCGCAGGCGCTCGGTATGCGGCACGATGCGCCCGGCATCGCGCAGCCCCTGGTGACGCGCCCACACCGCGTACTTCTTGTTGACCTGGTGCGGCTGGTAGAGACTCATGGTATCGGGCGGAATGTCATATTCGAGCGTCAGGGCACCGGCCTCGGCGGCAGCCGCGATCAGTTCCTCGCCCGCCCGGGTGCGAGCGATCAGCGCGTTGGTCCCGGGGTCATCGACGCTATCGATACGATTGGGCCCGCCCCCGATCCAGGTATCGGCGGCCGCGATATCGGCGGCCTCGCCGATGCCGTCGGGGCAAATCTTGCAGCGAAACGGCAAGCTCCAGGTGGTTTCGTCCTCGCCCCAGTAGTCGATGTAGTGAAACTCCTGCGCCTCGTCCCCGGTTTCGACGCGAGTCGGTCCCGGGCAACCGCGGCCGCGATAACGCAGGCCGGTTACCCGCTCGGGGTCGATACCGACGCGTTGGTAAAAGTTTATCGTGCCCTGGGGCGTACCGAAGCCGCCGCACACCATGACCAGCATATACTTGACCAGCTGATCGACCCGGGCATCCTGCCTGGCATAGTTGCGCAGTGCCGACACGTCGCAGGGTTTGGCGATAAACGCGAACGACTGGCCACGATCGAGTGCGGCGCCAATATCGGTCAGCGCCGCAGCAGGGCCGTAACGCGAACCGGCGGCCTCGAAAACGTCGGCCTCGGTGAAGCTGAGCGTCGGGTCGCCAAAACTGGGCTCGGTGGCCGAGGTCTTGACCTGCAGGATGAATTCGACCCTTCCGGACGCGAGCAAGTACTGGCCCAGCGCGGTCAGCACGCCACCGGTCGACCCTTCGAAGCGTATTTCAGGGTCGCCCGCCCAGGCGCGCACCATGCGACGCCAGGGCCCCCAGACATTGTCGTGCCGTGTATCGGGTTCGACCAGGCGCTGCGGCAGGCCTTCGACCCGGGTTCCGGGGCAAACCTCGTAAATCCGGTCGACCGTGTCATGGTCGAGTTCGCCCTCGATGACCGGATGCAGGTATCCGCTCGTCGTTTTGGTCACGCGCACCCGGTCTTCGCCGGCAACGCTCTGGCACAGGCCACAGCCGATACAGAGCCCCTGCTCGACGATGGCATACAGGCGCTGCCCGGGCGTCAGACTACTGGTCATGCTCGCTCGGCTGCGGGTATCGACTCATTCAGGCCCCGGCCTTTGACTGGTATAGCTGGCGCCGGCGGTTTTTCATCCACTCGTCGCCCTGCGCGGTACCGTCGTGGTAGGTATCGAACCACTGGTCCCAGGGGGTTTCGAAGGTACCGTAATTGCAATCGCAATAGCGATGATGCAACTGGTGAAAGAAATCGCCGAGCCGAAACCTGGCCCGGCTGCCCAGGTTCAGGTCTTCGTAACCGGTATGCGAGGTCACCGCGGCAAGCGTATGAAACTGCAAAATAAAAATCGCGTGGATCGGGTGCGAAGCGACAAACAGAAACAGGAACACGTCGGTAAGCCAGATCGAATGTTCGACCGGGTGCATCGCCGGACCCGACCAGGGACCCGTGTTGCTGTTCTTGTGGTGCCAGGCGTGCACGTGCTTGTATAACAGGCGCGAATGCAACAGCCGGTGCTGGCAATAGAAATGCAGCCCGGCCCACCACGGGATGATGAACAACAGGAAAATGAACCAGGCGGGATTGTCGCTGAATTGCATCAACGGTGCGTAACCGTTGGCATAGGCCCACATCATTATCGACTCGTAGGCGGTCCAGAACCCGACCGCGCTGGTCAAGGTCCAGAACATGTTGTCCTTGACCTGGTCGTCGAAGGTAAACTGCTTCGAGTTGCGCATCATGTCGCGCGGATCGTAGCGGCTGTTGTCTCCCTGTTTCCTGAAAGTGTAGAAATACAGGTGCAGTCCGCCGGCGACGACCAGCATCAGCAACAAATTGCGCAGCCAGATCTGCGCAATCCAGTCGAAGGCGAACTCGCGGCAGCGCTCGAGCGCCGGCGAAAAGTAAAACCAGGTAAACACCGCCAGGCCCAGCAGATAAACACGCACGCTGAGCGGCCCCCAGGAGGCGAGTATATAGCGCAGGGTTTTACCGACCTGCGGCGGCCAGTGATAAAACGGTGCCATCTGCTGCGACAGGTCGGGTTGATAAATCCACTTACGGCGGGTTTTCGAACGGCTGGCGTGGGCTGTTTCAGTCATGATCCACCTGCGATGCTCGTATTGACTCGATCCGCGGCATATTGGGAATAAAACATCTTCGAATCAAATCATTTTTTCCGATTAAACACCGTTGAAAAATCGATACTCTAGATGTGCATATAGGGTGCGGCGGGCTCACGCGACAGCTTGTTGATCAGATCGATTTCCCATTCGAGATAAGCCCGGTTGTCGCGCATCAGGGCCTCGTGATCGGTATAGTCATTCGGATCGAGATGACGATCCTCGGTGGCCGCGACGCTATCGCCCGCGCCGGTCTCGAGCCGCTCGTAGCCGGCATCGATAGTGAACGCGTACACGCGGCGCCACCCCATGCGCCGCAACCAGACCGCCGTGGTAACCGCCCGCACCCAGTCCGAGTCGATCAGCACCACGATGGAGTTGCGCACCACCAGGTAATGATCGATGTTCTGCAGCAAATGCCCGCCCGGCACATTTATCGATCCCGGGATATGTCCGCTCTCGTATTCTTCCAGGCTGCGCACATCGATCAGGTAGCGGCTGCGCTGCTCGCGCACGGCAATCGAGTCGAGGCGATCGATATGCCAGCGCTCGGCCATCCGATCGGTGACGGCACGCGTCAGGATCAGCGATTTACTGTCGGGCTCGGGCAGTACTTCGCGATTGCCGGTTTCGAGCTCGAGTCCTTCGAATTGCCAGGCCATGGTGCCGTTTTCGAGCGCGTGCACGTTGTTACAACCGGCGTCGATCAGCGTCTGCGCGCCGATGATGCTGCGCGTACGACCGCCGCAATGCACGACGATTTCGGTATTCTCGTTGATAATCGGCAACACCCGGTAGATCAGTTCGGCACCCGGGCACAGAACCGCCCCCGGGATGCAGTAACTCTCGTGTTCCCCGGCGGTACGCGAATCGATCAGCAGCAGGGATTCGCCGCGCCGCTGGCGATCATGCAGTTCGGCCGCCGTCATTGCCGGAGTACCGCAGGAGCTCTCGACGAATTCACCGAACGCCTTGCCCGGCACGCTGCTGCCGGTAAACACCGTACCTCCGGCCGCTCCCCAGCCGGCGACCCCGCCGTGCAGTATCAACGCATCTTGATATCCGAGGGATGTCAGCATTTGCGCCGCACGCTCGGCTTCGCCGCCACCGTCATCACATAGTATGCAGGGCGTCTGCAAATGCGGGACGGCGCGTTTGATTCGAGCCTCGAGATCGCTCAACGGCAGGTTGGACGCGGCCAGCAGGTGGCCACCGGCGAAGGACGATGCGTCGCGCGGATCGATTACCGCAAATTCCGAATCATCGCCAAACAGCGCGCGAAATGAATCGGTAGAGATAAACTCTGTCATTCCCCCTCCTGGAACCATTGCAGCCCGAAGTCTGCAGTCGGTCTGGCGACTAGTAAAACATCTAGGGTCGTGCCCGCGCAAGCAGGAATCCTGTTATCCTGCCTGTAGCCACGGCATCCATCATCTGCGCTTGCTTCTCAAATATTTCGTGACTCGCAGTTTTGCATTGCATACCATCGCTGCGATGAGAAATTCGGAGCAGGAATGACAGTTCCAGGCAAAATGCGGGCCGTGGTGCTCACCGGCCACGGCGGCCTCGACAAGCTCGAGTACCGCGAAGACTGGCCAACGCCGGTGCCGGGGCCTGGCGAGGTTCTGGTGAAAGTAGGCGCCTGCGGGCTCAACAACACGGACATCAACACTCGTACCGCCTGGTACTCGAAATCGGTAACCGAAGGCGTTACCGATGCCGGCGGCAAGGACGGCTTCGAGTCCGCGGAGGCCGACAGCGGCAGCTGGGGCAGCGCCTCGATCGAGTTTCCGCGTATCCAGGGAGCCGATGTAGCCGGGCGAATTGCCGCCGTGGGATCCGGGGTCGACGCCTCCCGTGTCGGCGAACGCGTTCTAATCGACCCCTGGATTCTCGCTAGCGGCGATTGGCTCGACGCCTCGCGTTCGCAGTACTTTGGCTCGGAATGCGACGGCGGCTTCGCGGATTACACCAGGATACGCAGTGAAAATGCGATTCGTATCGAAACCTCGCAGACCGACGCGCAGCTGGCGACCTACCCCTGCGCCTACACCACCGCGGAAAACCTGACGGCGCGCACCGGGCTCAGACCCGGCGAAACGGTTGTCGTCAACGGCGCATCCGGCGGGGTCGGTTCCGCCGCGATACAGCTCTGCCGCCTGCGCGGTGCGCGCGTCATCGCGATTGCATCGGCGTCGAAGGCGGATCTAATGCGACAACTGGGGGCGGACCAGGTAATCGATCGCAACGCGCCCGACCTGGAGCAGGCCATCCGCGACGCCGCGGGCGGAGCGGTCGAGGTCGTGCTCGACGTCGTTGGCGGCAACTCGTTCATGCCGCTGATCAACGCGCTGCGCCAGGGTGGCCGCTATTCGAGCTCGGGAGCGATCGCCGGACCGCTGGTCGAGCTCGATCTGCGCCAACTGGTATACAAGGATCTGCAGTTCACGGGCGCCACCATCGTACCGCCGGGCACGATGCTGCGCCTGGTGCGGCTAATCGAGCAGGATTTGCTGCAGCCGCTGCTGGCGCACTCCTTCCCGCTGAAGGACCTCGGAAAAGCACAGGAAGTCTTCATGCAGAAGCAACACGTCGGCAATATCGTGATCGAGACCTGAAACTTATTCACATGAACCTTCAGCAAACCTCTACTGCCTGGCGACCGATGCAATCGAATCCGATCCTGCGATTAGCCGTCATCGAGGTGCCGGGCAGGCAACCAGGAGCGAGCTGACTTGGAGCAATTTGCCGCAATCGACCTGGGATCGAACAGTTTTCACATGAAGGTGGCGCGCGCCGAGGAGCACGGGATCACCGTGATCGACCGCGAGCGCGACATGGTGCGGCTGGCGGCCGGTCTCGACGCCAGCGGCCTGCTGACACCCGAGGCCAGCGAACGTGCGCTCGGCTGCCTGGCGCGCTTCGGAGAACGCCTGCGCGGGCTGAAACCGGATAACGTGCGCATCGTCGGTACCAATGCGCTGCGCAAGGCGAAAAATTCGCGCGAGTTCATCGCCAAAGCGGAGCAGGCCCTCGGATTTTCGATCGAAATCATTTCCGGCATCGAGGAGGCCCGGCTGGTGTATCTCGGCGCCGCGCAATCCCTGCAGGGCGATCGCGGTCGCCGCCTGGTGGTCGATATCGGCGGCGGCAGCACCGAGATCATCGTTGCCGACAAGAGCGACCCGGTGTTCCTCGAAAGCCTCTACATGGGCTGTGTCAGCAGCAGCGAGAAGTTCTTTCCCAACGGCGAAATCAATCGCCTGCGCATGCGGCGTGCCATCCTGAGCGCACACCTCGAGCTGGAACCTCATATCGCGACCCTGAAGGCACTATCGGCGCAAGACATAATCGGCACTTCGGGCACGGCACGCGCGATCAATAACGTGATCATGGAGAACGGCTGGAGCGATACCGGAATCACCCGCAAGGGCCTGAAAAAACTGGTCAAGAGAATCGTCAAGGCGGGGCACAGCGACAATCTGAAAATTAACGGACTGAGCGAAGAGCGCCGCCCGGTTTTCGCCGGCGGCGTCGCGGTGCTGATGGGGATTTTCAAGGCGCTGGATCTCGAGTTCATGCGCGTCTCGGAAGGATCGTTACGCGAGGGCGTGTTGCACGACCTGATCGGTCGCGTGCTGTACGAGGATCGTCGCGCCGTCACCGTGCTGGAGTTGATGAAGCGACATCACATCGACATGGAACACGGCAGGCGCGTCCGCCAGACCACGCTTACCCTGTTCGACCAGGTCAAACAGAAGGGACTGCTGCAACGCGAACGTCGACTGCTGGGCTGGGCCGCGCAGCTGCACGAGATCGGACTGATGATCGCGCATAACCAGCACCACCGGCACGGCGGCTACGTGCTGCAAAACATGGACCTCCCCGGATTTTCGCGCCAGGAACAGGGCGCATTGTCGATCATGGTGCGACTGCACCGGCGCCGCTATCATCCCGACCTGATCGAGGGCAGCGTCTACGTGCGCTCCGAGGCGCTGAGCCTGATGACGCGCCTGCTGCGTCTTGCGGTGCTGTTCAATCGCGGGCGCACCCCGATCGAGTTACCGCCAATCCATGTTCATGTAGACGAAACGCAGGTCATGACGCTGGGCATTCCGCAGCTATGGCTCGAGGATCATCCGCTAACCGCTGCGGACCTCGATCAGGAAGTCGAACTGCTCCGGGTGGCGGGACTCGAACTGAGCATTTCCAGGAGTTGAAAACCGCAACCGCCATGGGTGCGCTGCTGCAGGCGGTGGCGATCATGGCCAGCGGCAAACTGCTGTTCGCGGTTCAGGACGTGATTATCAAGGAGATGAGCGGCGCCTATCCGATCCATCAAATCATGACGATACGCGGGCTGGTCGCTATCGTCTTGTTGCTGGTACTGATTCATTTCAGCATCCGCCTCTCGAGCTTGAGGCTGCACCATCCCGGGTACCACGTACTGCGCGGACTGCTGATGTTCATCGCATTCATGGCTTTTTACACCGCCCTGGCAGAAATTTCGCTCACCATGGCGACCGCGCTGTTTTTTACCGCACCCTTTTTTATCACGCTGCTGTCGATCCCGCTGCTCGGCGAACGCGTCGGTCTGCGGCGCTTCTTCAGCATCCTTATCGGATTCGTTGGCGTATTGGTCGTGTTGCGTCCCGCTACCGAACAGTTCAGCCTGGTCGCCCTGCTACCGATAATGGCGGCCTTTTTCTACGCCTTGTGCCAGGTGCTGGTGCGCTATGCGCGCATGACCGCGCCGGCGTCGGTTATGTCGCTCTACGCCAGCATTGCGTTCGCGCTGCTGGCGCCTGTCATGGGATGGGTACTGTCCGGGGCAGATCCGCTACAGGCGGCCACGCCAAGCGAAAAAACCATGCTGTTGCCGTGGTCGATGCCGAACCCGCTCGACATGATGTTGCTGACCTTCACCGGCCTGACCAGCGCGCTCGGCTTCATGTTCATGAGTTATGCCTATAAGAATGCGCAGGCTTCGAGGCTGGCGCCATTCGAGTATGTGATGATCATCTGGGTGACGCTGCTGAGTTACCTGGTATGGACGGAAATACCGGACCTGGCCACCATGATCGGAATCGCCATCATCGTCCTGTCGGGCATTTACGTCCTGCGACGCGAAGAGCAATCCGGCGAAAAACCGATCGCCTATACCGGCCTGACCAGGCGCTAACGCGAGTTACGCGCTACGGGCCGCCAAAATCATTTGGTCGCGGCGGTGGAAAATATCGCGCTGGGTAATTATGCTGGCGGCATACAGTGCAGGCTTTCATGAGCGATTCCAACCAAAATATTCTGCAGAACGTCAGGGCACTACTGGACTTTGTGACAAGCGAGCTGATCGCTTTGGTCAAGAACTTCCTGCTGCCGATGGCCGGTTTCTGCTGGCACAGCCTGGCCGACCTGTTCGAACTACTGAACACCGGCGGGAACCGCGCCTGGACTCATCGGCTGATCGTTGCGCCGCTGATGAAACTAGAGCAGCGACTCGAGGCGCTATTGCCCGACCGCTTTACCCATCGACGACCGGTCAAATCGGTGACCCTGTTAGTACTGGTGCTGTCGTTTTTCATGCTAAGCGGTGATACCAGCGTCGACGCGCTGAAGCAATCCGGCGAACTGGTGGTTATTGCGCGTGAATCGCCAACCACCCTGTACCGGGATAACGAGGGCCCGGCGGGCCCCGAGTACGATTACCTCGCATCCTTCGCCAATTTTCTCGGCGTCAACCTGCGCTTCGACATCCGCGATAGCAACCGCGAGGTGCTGGCTGCCATTTCAAAAGACGAAGGCCATATCGCTACCGCCGGCATGACGTTTTACCCCCCGCTGGAAGACCAGGGCTACGTGTTTGGTCCGGGCTACCAGGATGTCGATATCCAGGTGGTATGCCGCCGCAATCGTGGCAAGTTGCCGTCCACGACCGAGGAACTGGCCGGCGTGGAGCTGGTCGTAGTCGCTGATTCGCATTACGAATCGCGGCTGTTCGAATTGCAGCAGGAATTTCCCGATCTGACCTGGGAATCCGACGAAGACGCCAGCGTCGACGACTTGCTGCAACTGGTCTGGCGCAAGGAAATCGAATGCACCATCGCCAATTCGAGCGAGGTTAATATCAAGCGGCGGTTTTACCCGGAGTTAAAGGTGGCCTTCACCATCGAGGAAGAGCAGGCCCTGGCCTGGAACCTGTCACCCGAGTGGGAAGCGCTGTCCGATTCGATCGAACAATGGCTAACCGTGATCGAAAACGACGGCACACTGCTGATACTGCAGGACCGACACTACAAGATCGAGGCATTCGACTATGTCGACATGCGCAGTTTTATCCGGCGCATGAAGTCGCGGCTGCCGCGGCTCGAGGCGCTGTTTAAAAAATACGCGGCGAAACACGACATCCCGTGGACGCTGCTGGCGGCGCAGTCTTACCAGGAATCGCACTGGAACCGGCGCGCAAAGAGTCCGACCGGGGTACGCGGCATCATGATGCTGACCTTGACCACGGCCAAGGAGATGGGCGTCGAGAGCCGTCTCGATGTCGAGCAAAGCATCATGGGTGGTGCCAAGTACCTGAGCCGCCTGGAAAAAAGGATTCCGGATAGCGTCGAGGGCGAGGATCGCTGGTGGTACGCGCTCGCGGCCTACAATGTCGGTATGGGGCATTTGCACGATGCGCGCGCGCTGGCCCGGGATCTCGATCTCGATCCGGATAGCTGGCTCGAGTTAAAGGGCGTGTTGCCGCTGCTATCACAAAAGAAATACTACAAGAACCTGAAGTATGGCTACGCGCGCGGCGCCGAGCCGGTGACCTATGTCAGGCAAATCCGCAACTACCAGAATATCATGCGCGCGCAAATCGCCCGCAAGCGGGGTGTCCACGCCGGATAGATCAAGTAAGGGTATACTGTCCCCGGTTTCTTTAGATCGGGCAGACCAGGTTACCGAGCTTTTCGGTGAGTTTCATGTTCTCGGAGTAATCTACCGGACAATCGATCAGCACCACGGTGTCATCGGCAATCGCCTGCTTCAGGGTCGGCAACAGGTCGTCGGCCGCTTCGACCCGGTACCCTTTCGCACCGAAGCTTTCCGCGTACTTGACGAAATCGGGGTTATTGAACTCGATCTGCGTGTCGCGTGAAAAGCGGCGGTCCTGGTGCCACTTGATCAGACCATATTTGCTGTCGTTCCACACCAGGACGACGATCGCGACGCCGATCCGCAGCGCGGTCTCGATTTCCTGCGAGTTCATCAGGAAGCCGGCATCGCCGGTTACGGTCACCGCGGTGCGATCTGGGAAGGCCAGCTTGGCCGCGATCGCGCCCGGCAGCCCAATGCCCATCGAGGCGAAACCATTCGAGATGATACAGGTGTTGGGACGCTCCGCCTGGTACATGCGTGCCATCCACATCTTGTGCGCCCCGACGTCGGACACGACGATATCATCGGGTTGCAGCGCTTCGCGCAAATCGAGAATGATGCGTTGCGGCGCCATCGGAAACGCAGCATCGTCCGCGTGCGCGTTCAGTTCCTCGACGATGGTTTCGCGCAGCACCCGCGCCTTCGACTCGGGTTGCGGCGTCGCCTGCGTCGCAATCGCGTCGAGGCCGGCGCTGATGTCGCCGACCACGCCGCACTCGAGCATGTAATGCTCGTCAACCTCGGCAGGGCTCATATCGACGTGGATAATCTTTTGCGCCTTTTCCTGGTTCCACAGGTGCGGGTGGTATTCGATCATGTCGTAGCCGATACAAATCACGACGTCGGCGCGATCGAATCCGCAGGCAACATA
>JAAUYE010006131.1_pt1 | contig 14169 bp, 12 predicted proteins | sample 7278081 | NCBI WGS metagenome assembly JAAUYE01 (sample SAMN14350131, study PRJNA611818) | marine sediment metagenome | isolation source: surface marine sediment (0.6m) | place: French Polynesia: Moorea | collected 2018-08
AACCTACGGCGTGCCGCTGATTCACAATCGCATCACATCCAGCCACTGGCGCCTGCGCTACCACGACGAACTGGCGCGCCACCAGCTGCTGCAGTGCTATGGCGACCTGGCACTCGCCGGCGACGCGATTTTCGGCCACCTGTTCGTGCATCAGCCAAACCACCGCTTGATGCACGCGCTGCTGCAGGAACTGTTCGCCAACCGGCATTTCTGGAGCCGGCTCAGCTATGACAGCATTCAGCAGCGGGTCGAGCGCGAGCACGGCGGACTCGCGATGCAGTTGAAACTGTCGACGACGCGCCCGCACTGAACCGATCGCGGCGGCGGTGCTTACCTGAGCGGCGTATCCTGCTCGAAATAGGCTTCGATACTGCCATCCGGGCTGACCGCGAGCACCGCGCGCAGCGGCAGCCCGGTGTAGAAGGTCGCCGGCACCGGGATAACAAATTCGTCGGTGCTGCGCGAGCGGTTGCCGAAGGTCCACTCGACCCGGATCGGATTGTACTCGTAACGCCGCCTGGGGATTCTGTTGCCGCAAATGCCGAGCGGCGCGACGCTGCCGCAGCCAAAGCTGCGGCCCGTGCTCGGCACGCTGACCGTAACCTCGCGCAACAGCTCGCGCGAATTGTTAACCAGCAGGATCTCGTTGATTTTGTATTCCGGCCGGGAATTGCTCGCACAGGCGGTAACGGCCAGCACGGCGCCGGCAAGAATCAGTTTTTTCATCGGCAGATTACCAATTATCTTCGCAGCGAATCCTGTTCGAAGTATGCCGTCATTTCGCCCGTTTCGCTAACCGCCAGCACCGCGCGCAGCGTCACTCCCGAGGCAAAGGTTAACGGCACATCGATCACGAATTCACTGGACTGGCGCGGACCGCCCCCCAGGGCCCATTCGACCCGTATTGCCTCGTTTTGGTAGCGGCGCTTGCCGAAGCGATTGAAACAGACACCGAGCGGCGCGACGTCGCCGCAATCGAAACCGCGGTCGATGCCGCTCAGCGTGACCCTGACGTCGCCGAGAACCTCGCTCGAATTGTTCTCCACCAGCACTTCCGAGTAAATATACGAAGGCTGAAAACCGGTTGCGCACGCGCTCGCGGCCAGCGCGGCCCCCGCGAGCAGGAGTTTTTTAATCATTGCGGAACTCGCCTCCTAAAAAGGCGAATACTGCTTGAAGTAGGCTGTCATTTCACCTTCCGGGCTGACATCGATCATTGCGCGCATCGGGATGCCGGTGGCGTAGGTGCTCGGCGGCACGATGACGAATTCGCTGCTCTGGCGGGACCCGCCAGCGTAAGCCCAGTCGACTTTAATCGGCTCGTCGACATAGCGACGCTTGCCGAAGCCATAAAAGCAGTTTCGCAGCGGCCCGATGTCGCCGCAATCAAAACTGCGGCCGACGCCGGTCAGCGTGACCCTGACGTCGGACAGCGTCTGGTCCGAATTGTTGACCACCTCGAACTGATAGTAAATATGTGAAGGCTGGTAGGTGGTTGCACACGCGGAAAGCAGCAGCACCGTGCCGGCCAGTAAAGATTTTTTCATCATTTGCTTAACCTGTTACTCTCGCCTGCGAAACACGAGGCGAAAAATTGGACATAGAATACCCGTTTAAACAAGGCATGGCCCGCTCCTGGATCGCGCTGCTGCTGATTTTTACCTGGTTTGCTCCCGGAATCGAAGCATCCGATTCGGCACAAGGCTACGTCGGCTCCGACCAGTGCAGGCAATGTCACAGCGATTTATACGCAAGCTGGAACCGGTCAGACCATGGCAAAGCGATGCGGCCGGCGACCGACGCCAACGTGCTCGGCGATTTCGGCAATGTCAGCGTCACCTTTCACGGCATCGAAACGCGCCTGTTTCGCGACGGCGCCAAATTCAGGGTCGAGACCGCCGGCGCTGGCGGTAAAACCGCCACCTGGGATATCGCTTACACCTTCGGGCACTACCCGCTGCAGCAATACCTCGTCGACACCGGCAACGGCCACTTGCAGGCGCTCAACGTCGCCTGGGACAGCCGCGCCGCGGACCTGGGCGGACAGCGCTGGTATCACCTGCAGGCCGACGAGGAAATCGATCCCGGGCATCCTTTTTTCTGGACGCGCCATTTTCAAAACGCGAACAGCCGCTGCATCGAATGCCACGCCACCGACTACAACAAGAACTTCGATCCGGAAACCCGGGTTTATGCCAGCGCCTGGTCCGAAACCGGGGTCGGCTGCGAAGCCTGTCACGGGCCGGCCTCGCGCCACGTTGAACTGGCGCAAAGCGACGGCCTGGGCGATGCGGATAGCGGATTCGACAACAAGCCCGCGGCAGGCCTGCGCTGGGCCTTGGCCGAAGGCAGCCCGATCGCGGCGCCGGCCGGCGAGCGTGACGACAGCTATATCGACACCTGCGGCGCCTGCCATTCGCGCCGCTCCGCCAGCGGCGACATGGAGCACCTGGCGCCGTTTCACGATCGTTACCGCCTGGCGACGATCGACCCCGGGCTGTATTTCGACGACGGGCAAATCGACGACGAGGTCTTCGTGCTCGGCTCCTTTTTGCAAAGCAAAATGGCGCAGCGCGGCGTCACCTGCGGCAACTGCCACGATCCGCACTCGGGCAAAACCGTTGCCGACGGCAATGCGCTCTGCGCCCGGTGCCACCTGCCGGCCGTTTACGACAGCGAAAAACACCATCGCCACGAGCCCGGCGCGAACGGAGCGGCCTGCGTCGATTGCCACATGCCCGAGCGGGTATACATGACCGTCGATCCGCGCCGCGACCACAGTTTCCCGATCCCGGATCCGGCATTTTCGCAAAAATCCGGGGCGCCCAACGCCTGCAACCTGTGCCATGACGACAAAACGCCCGCGTGGGCCGCCGAAGCCATGCGCGACTGGGGCCTGGACGCGCGCAACAATCGCTGGGCATCAATCAATCACGGCCTGAATTTGCAGGATTCGAAAGCCTTCCTCGACTACGTGCGCAATCCGCCGGCCGGCCTCGCGCCGATTCGCGAGGCGAGCCTGATCGGCAAGACCGGCGTTTTCCCGTCGCAGTTTGCCTACCAGCGCGCGGCGGCGCTGCTAGCGAGCCCCGAACCGCTGCTGCGCCGTGCCGCGGTCGAAATGCTCGAATCGGCGCCGCTGGAGCTTCGCTGGCAGCTGCTGCAGCCGCTGATCGACGATCCGCTGCAGTCGGTGCGCCACGCGGTCGCGATCGCGCTCGCCGACGTGCTGCCACAGCTGACCGGCAAGGATGCGCAAAGGCTGCAGCGGCTGCTCGACGCACGGCGTGTCGCCCTCGCCTATCACGCCGATTCCCCCGCGGGACAGCTCGCGATCGGTAATTTCGAACTCAGAACGGGTTTTCCGATATTGGCCGAACAGGCGTTCAAGGCCGCGCTCGAAATCGAACCCAGGTTCGTGCCGGCGCTGCTCAACCTGGCCGACCTGTACCGAGGCATCGGCGCCGACCGCGAAGCGCTCGAATTATTGCAACGCGCGCTCGAATTCGCCCCCGACAGCGCCAACAGCAACCACGCCTACGGTCTCTACCTGGTGCGCGCGGGCAAACGCGACGAGGCGCTCCCATATCTCGAATCGGCGGCGCGGCAGTCGGATTCGAGCCCGCGCCACGTTTACGTCTACGCGGTCGCGCTCGATTCGCTCGGGCAAACCGGCAAAGCGATCGAAACTATCGACGCGGCGAGCCGGCGCTGGCCCAGCCAGCTCGACCTGTCCTTCCTGCAGGTCGCCTACATGGACAAGACCGCGCAAACCGACGGCATCCACCAGTACCTGTCGGTACTTGAGGCTTTCGCCGCCAATATCCCCCAGGTGCAGGCCTGGATCGCAAAATACGGCGGCGGCTGAAGAGCTTCCCGCCACCAGCGTCATAGCGAGCAGCCCGGCTGCGCCGAGGCAGGCGCAGCGACGAAGCAATCTCCCTGCAAAACTAACAAAAGCTACCGCGAAGGCTTCTGGAGATTGCTTCGCTCTGCTCGCAATGACTATAGAATCACTAAAGGTAGGCCCGTGAAACTTCCGCAACCTATTTATTTCGAGACCAGGTTCAGGGCGTGCAGCGCGACCATTTTTTCTTCGTCGGTCGGAATGACCCATGCCGATACCGCTGAATCCGCGGTCGAGATTCTCGGCCCCCCGGCTTCATTGGCGGCTTCGTCCAGCTCCACCCCCAGCCAGCGGGCCGCGCGGCAGATTTCCGCCCGGATGTGCGGCGAGTGCTCGCCGATGCCGGCGGTCAAAACGATACCGTCGACACCGCCCAGCGCCGCGGCCATCGCGCCCAGTCCCTGGTTCGCCCGGTAGACGAAATAGTCGATTGCTTCGCGCGCTTTCGGGTCATCGCTCGTTTCGAGATCCCGCATATCGTTGCTGATGCCGGACAGGCCCAGCAGGCCGCATTGCCCGTAGAGCAGTTTCTCGACCTCGTCGGCGCTCATGTTTTTTTCGCGGATCAGGTGCAGCACGACACCGGCATCCAGCGCCCCCGGCCGGGTCCCCATGACGAGCCCGTCGAGCGCGCTGAAGCTCATCGTGCTGTCGACACTGCGGCCATTGTCCAGGGCGCACAGGCTGACGCCGCTGCCTAAATGACCGACGATGACGCGTCCCGCGGCGATTTCCGGCGCAACCTCGGGCAGGATCCTGGCCATGTACTCGTACGACATGCCGTGAAAGCCGTAACGCCGAATCCCCTCGTCGTAATACCTGCGCGGCAGCGCGAACATATCGGCCATTTTCGGGTGACTTCGATGAAATGCGGTGTCGAAACAGGCAACCTGCGGGATTTGCGGATTCATCAAGCGAGCCGTCTTGATGTAATTCAAGTTGTACGGCAGGTGCAGCGGCGCCAGCGGACACAGCCCCTCCAGCGCTTCGACCACGTTATCGTCTATGATGACGTGCGTATCGAATTCGAGTCCGCCGTGCACGACCCGGTGCCCCACGGCCCGGACCGATGCGCCGCCAATCTGCCCGGTGGCCCAGCCGACCAGAAAACCGAACAGGAAGTCACGATCGATCGAATCGGCGTTTTTCCAGTGCCGATCCTCGAGCAATTCGCCGGTTTCGCTTTTGGCAATGAAGCGCGGGCTGCGGCCGAGCCCCTCGATCTGGCCGGTAAGGCGCAGGGTCAGGCTTTGATCATCACCGATTTCGAAAATAGAAAACTTGAGGCTCGAGGATCCGCCGTTCAATACCGGGATAATATCGCTCATCGATTCTCCATGCGTTCGTGACAAGCCCGGCGCCAATCGCCAGGTTCGATGCTTGCGGCCCAATAATATAGAAAAAGAAGATGACGAGATTAATTATTAATCGATCCGATAGCCTGTTCTTTCGCATTGCGGCATTCGTTTTGACAGGACGGGGACGGGATGCCGTGATAGCGCCACGTCCTGGGGGAAAACTCAAAAAGCGGGCGGAGGGTAATGGCACTTACTTGAGACAGTCATTGCGAGCACAGCGAAGCAATCTTTCAGGAATTGCGCCGGTAGATGAAGATTGCTTCGTCGCGGAGCCTGTCCCCGCGAAGGCGGGGGCTCCACGCAATGACTCCAGGCGTTAAAAAGAGGTTATGGGATAATTTTTAATCCCGCCCCCTTTTTTGCTAGCATGCGCTCGGTTCGAAAAAAACGCGAGGCCAATGGACTTCACGATCACATTCTTTCAACTGTTCTGGGTGATTCTCAAGATCGCTTCGCCGGTTATCCTGCTGGCGGTCGCAATCATAGTCGCACTGGGACAAATCGCGGGGCGTGTAGAAAAATGGCCGGCAATGGAAGCGCTGTACTGGTCGTTCATTACCGCGACCACGGTGGGTTACGGCGATATCCGCCCCAACCGCCGCTGGGCGCGCTTCCTTGCGGTCGTCATCGCGTTCAACGGCTTGATCCTGTTCGGCATGGTCGCATCGATCGCGGTCATGGCTACCACCGAAGCTTCGCGCCTGCACGCCGACCTCAGCGCGATTCAGGAACTCGAGGAAATCATCGACGAAGACATCGATGCCAAAGCCGAGGAAACCGCCCCCGAATAAACCAGCTGGCGGCGGCCAGCCTGCTGCCTCAAAACGAATTCGGTGTCGCGCGGCCTCCCGCCGATATCCGAAAAAAGGAACCGGGAATAAATTTTAGTCCCTCCGTCCCCTTTTCTGCTTTTCTCTGATTTACAATCCCCAGGTGCAAAGCCTGTTAAAGTTGCTATTAATAACAAGCAAATTTCCGCATGTTGAACAAAAATGGATGACCTCCTCTGGATCGGCCCGGCACTGATCGCCGGAATTGCCGCCGCGCGTTTTGGCCTGCCGCCCATGGTGGGTTACCTGCTGTGCGGCTTTTTGCTGAATCTAACGGGTGTGTACAACCACGATCGGCTGACCTGGATCGGTAATCTCGGGGTTACGCTGCTGTTGTTCACCATCGGCCTGAAGCTCGATCTGCGCTCCCTGTTGCGCCCGGTCATCTGGGCCGGAACGACCCTGCACTCGGCGATTGTCATCGCCGTCTTCGGCACCCTGCTTTACTGGATGAGCCTGGCCGGCATCCAGGCGTTTGCCGGCATCGACATCGCCACGGCCATGCTGATCGGTTTCGCGCTGAGTTTTTCCAGCACCGTGTTCGCGGTCAAAACGCTGGAGGACAAGGGCGAGTTCCATTCCAGGTACGGTCAGACCGCGATCGGCGTGCTGATCATGCAGGATATATTCGCCGTCGTATTTCTGGCCGCCTCCACCGGCAAGCTGCCGTCGATCTGGGCGCTCGGTTTGCTGCTGCTGATCCCGATGCGCTATGTACTCATGCACCTGCTGAACCGCGCCGGGCACAGCAGCGAACTGCAGATTCTCTACGGCATCGCCCTGGCATTCGGCGGTTACACGCTGTTCGATGCGGTCGACGTGAAGGGCGATCTCGGCGCCCTCATCATCGGTGCGATGCTGGCATCGCACCCGCTGGCGGAAGACGTTTCCAAGCGCCTGCTGGGTTTCAAGGACCTGCTGCTGGTCGGCTTTTTCCTGAGTATCGGCATGTCGGGCGACCTGACGATCTCGGCCGTGCTGATAGCTTTGCTGCTGACGCTGCTGGTCGCGTTCAAGGTTGCGCTGTTCTTTACCGTGTTTACCCGCTTCAGGATACGCGCGCGCAGTGCGACGCTGTCGTCGCTGACGCTGGCCAACTACAGTGAATTCGGGCTGATCGTCGGCGCGATCGCGATGGCCAATGGATGGCTGAGCGAAGACTGGCTGGTTACGATTGCGCTGGCCCTGACGATGACGATCATCTTCGCCGCGCCGATCAACATGCGCGCCGGCCACCTGTATAAGCACCTGCAACCGACCGCGAGGAAATACGAAACGAAATCGGTGCTGCCGGAAGACGAACCCGTCGACCTGGGCGATGCCAAAATCGCGGTCATCGGTATGGGACGCCTCGGCACCGGTGTATACGATCACCTGGCGCGGGACTATGGTGACCTGCTGATCGGCATCGACATCAACCCCGACCTGATCGAGACACACAGGGCCGCCGGCCGCAAAGTCGTCTGCGCCGACGTGACCGATGACGAAGTCTGGGAGAACACGACCACGACCAACGTCGAAGTCGGGATCATGGCGCTGCAGGAGCACCAGGAAAACCTGGCCTTCCTCAATCGTGTGCGCGAGCGCAACCAGGGTGCCAGGGTGTTCGCGGTGGCCCGGCACGAGGACGAGGTCACGGAACTCATCGACGCCGGCGCCGCGGCGGCGTGGAACATCTACTCGGAAGCCGGCATCGGCCTGGCCTCGGAGGTGGTTTCCTATTACAAAAACAGGGATGCCGATAAAATTTAGGTAAGGGAAGCAGGCATCGTTTTCTAATTTCTCCGTACCCGCTATTGATGACGTCTACAGTTTCCGTCGCCCGGCTGGTCTGGTAACCTGCGCAGCGGCATCCGCCGGGCCCGGCCGCAATGGGCAGGCGGCACTTTACCAGGATTAGAAAAGGGGAATCATGATGGAGTTGGTGGACGGGATTATCCAGGTTAGTCCGTTCCTTTCCGTTACTATCGGCATCATCGTGCTGTTCGTGGGCAAGCGAATCAACGATGCAATCGCCTTTCTGCGCGAATTCAGTATTCCGGAACCCGTTACCGGCGGATTATTGTTTTCAGTGATATTCGCCTGTCTGTACGCGGCGACCGGGATGTCGGTCGAGTTCGAGCTCCGCGCGCGCGATTTCCTGCTGGTTTATTTTTTCACCACCATCGGCATCAACGCCAGCTTCAGGGACCTGCTGGCCGGCGGCAAGCCCCTCGTCATCCTGCTGGTTATCACCATCGGTTACATGTTCGTGCAGAACCTGACCGGCATTTCCGTGGCGGCGCTGTTCGATCTCCCCGCGCCCGTGGGCCTGCTCGGCGGCTCGGTCTCGTTGATCGGCGGCCACGGAACTACCATCGCCTGGTCTCCCCGGATCGGGGAGGATTACGGCATCGCCAACGCGATGGAAATCGGCATCGCCTGCGCAACCTTCGGCCTGATCCTGGCGAGCCTGATGGGCGGCCCCATTGCCAAGTTTCTGATCAATCGCCACGGACTTTCGCCGGAAAAGGTCGAGACGCTCGATGTCGGAATGCCCGTAGAAAAGCGCGCGCCCGGTGTCAACGCGATAGATTTCCTCGACGCCATCCTCGCTATCCATATCGCGATCATTGCCGGGGCGATACTCAACGAGAGCCTGGAGGAGATGGGGCTCAAGCTGCCGCTGTTCGTGACCTGCCTGTTCGCCGGCATTCTGATCACCAACCTGATGCCGAAGAAATTCCCGCGGTTCAGCGGCAGGACCTGGCCCACGCGCACGCCGGCCATGGCCCTGATCGCCGACATTTCGCTGAGCACGTTCCTCGCCATGTCGCTGATGAGCATGCAGCTGTGGACCCTGATCGATCTCGCCGGACCCATCATCGCCATTCTTTCGGCCCAGTTCGCGATCGCGGTGGCAATCAACATATTCATCGTTTTCAGGGCTATGGGGCGCAATTACGATGCCGCTGTCGTATGCTCGGGCTTCGGCGGTATATCCCTGGGTTCGACCCCCACGGCAATGGCCAACATGTCCGCGGTAACCAAGCGCTACGGCGCCTCGCACCTGGCTTTCATCATCGTGCCGCTGGTTTGTGCATTTTTCATCGACCTGGCCAACGCTTTGCTGATTCCGTTCTTCCTCACTAACTTCTAGCGGCTGTTTTCGCGAGGGGATTACCGACAGATAACGGAAACGACGGGATTATTCATCGATCCATCCGTCCCCGTTTTCGATAATCGGTTGCCCTCCCTGACTTGCAATCGATTATCATTTGTCACCGCCCTGTCCGAACTCTATACTGCGAGGAGTCATGACAGAGTAGACAATACACCGGGGTCGGTATGAATTTGAACGGTATCTGGAAGGTCGAAATATTGACCATGTACGATTGGGAACCGCGCGCCACCGCATTCTTCGAAGACGGCGTCTACCGGGGCTCCAGCTCGCAGCACTACGCGGTCGGTTCTTACACGCTCGACGGCACCAGCTTCGTCGCCAAACTTTCGATCATCACGCACGGGAAATCGAAAGCCCTGTTCGGCAAGAAGTCCGACCGACTCGACGTGACCATCGAGGCCGAAGTCGAGGGCGAGCGCTTCATCGGCACCGCGAAAGACAACCACGGGCATCACCTCGTGCAGTATCGCTTCACCCGGCTGGCGGATCTGCCGAATTGAGGCGGATTTCCGGTTTTTTCTCCTTACTGCGAACGAAAATGCATCACGCCGACATCGCTGTCGAGGCGCAGCGTCATCCGGTCGCCCTCGATTTCGATGCGGATGGCGTCGTTCAGGTCGTTGATGAAGCGGCTGTCGATTTTCGCGGTTTCGCAACTGTCTTCTACCCTCGCGTCGAAGCGCGTGGATAAATCTTCCTGGCTGAGCTCGTAGCTACCTCGGCCCCGCGTGCAATTAGTCGTCAAGTCCACCGCGGAGGGTCCCGCGGCGGCAAGTGAGTATGCCTTGAGGTCCCCTTCCTGCGGCCGCAGCCAGTCGCCGTTGGCGTACTGGGTGCCGATCCAGTACCAGGTGCCGGCCGTTATCGCGTCCGAGTAGTCCTGTTGCAGTACCCGCTCGTCCGCCAGCTGCGTGCCCACCGGCGGCCAGCTGAAACGGGCGGTTTGCGTCCATAAAACCTCGACCGTGAAGGGTTTGGCCTCCTCGCCGGTCTTGGCATAGTAGGCCTCCTGCAACGAGGTGTGCAGGGTTTCGACCGACAGCGGCGGATTCGGGCCGAGCAGTTCGAAGAACACGATGCGCCGCTCCTCGTCGATGCGCACGTCGTCGATCAGCAGCTCGTTTCGTCCCAGCCACGCCTGTAACTCTGCCGACTGGTTCGCCTTGTAGGACGCGTCGTACCAGACCTCGGCGCTGTAAAAATACAGCGGGACGGAAATGCCGAAGACCAGCAGAGAAAAAGCCACCAGGTAGTTTCGAATAACCCTGGCCGAGCGTTCCCGCGCCTTGCGCGGCGAGATACCGAGGTAAAGAAAGGTGAGCGTCGCCGCCAGCACCATCGCGGCGAAGTTAGTGAAGAAAAGGATAAAAGCCCTGAGCGCGAGATCGTTCTCGAGGAACTGCAGCAAAATACCGGTGGACGCCAGCGGCGGCAGCAACGCCACCGCCATCGCCACACCCGGGATCGCGCCGCTTTCCTTGTGGGTCATGGTGTAAGCACCGCCGCTGCCGGCAACCAGCGCGATCACGAGATCGAAAAAGGTCGGTTCGGTGCGCGCCAGGACCTGGCCGGGAATGTCGACCAGCTCGGGCGACAGCTGCGCGAACAGCGACGCGATACCGACAGCACTGAGGGCCATGACCAGCGTCAACAGCAAAGCCTTGTACAGATAGTGGGTCCAGCCCAGCGTGATCGCGGCCGCGGACATCATGACCGGGCGCATCATCGGCGCCACCAGCATCGCGCCGATGACCACCGCCGCGGAATCCGCCATCAGGCCGCAGCAGGCGATAATCGTCGATACGATTAGCAGGTACGCCATGCGCTTGTAAAACGGCAGCTGGTTGTCGGTGCCGAATACGAACAGCTCCTCCAGTACCTCGCGCCGCTCGGTGGTGGACAGGTCCGCCCCGGCCAGGCGCCATTGTCTCAGTCGTTCCCACATATCGTCGTCACCGCCTATCGATTTCGTCCGCAGTTTTACCCCAACCAAGGGGTCGGTGACAAATGCTTCTCATTCACAATAACTAATCATATCGCCCCTCTTCCTCCCCGCTTGCCACCGGCCGGCCCGGTACAGCGTTATTTATCGTTCGGCCAGCAGTTTTTCGACCTGCCGCTCGAAATTCTGATTTCCCAGCGGCATGGAAAACTGAATCGCTTTGCGAATTCGATCAATGTCGGCATCAACGATTGGCTGCTCGAACAAGCGAAGATAGGCATCGAGGCGTTTAGAAGAATTGTTGCCCAGGGCGAGATACACAAGATGAGGGGTAACAATCAAATTGGATTCCGACAGTGCATTTGCCCGATAACTCGACCACCGATGTCCAGCCGGATGAGCAACCATGCCGGCTCTGACAGGATTCAGTTCGATGTAACGCATACAGGTCAGGAAATAACTATCGGAATCTACCGGGCAAGCCTTATGGCGTCCTTCAAATAGTGTGCCGGTGCGGCCATATTTGACGTTGATATGCTGCACGTAGCGCCGTCCAAGAGACTGCATGACTCGTGATATTCCGTCCTCGCTTTCCGGTGTCATCAACAAATGCACGTGATTGGTCATCAAAACGTAGGCATGAACAGCCACGCGATATCGGCGGCAGGCATCCTGCAAATAATCTAGATAGTTCGAGTAGTCTTTGTCGGCGAAAAAAACCTTGTTGCGATTGTTTCCGCGCTGAATTACGTGGAATGGCAGTCCGGCCAGGTACATCCGTGGTTTTCGGGGCATGGCATTCTCCTTTTGCCAGTCAAAAATAGAGTCATCGCGTCCTGCGATGGCAATATCAAACTACACGACTGGGGATACATTCGCAAATGATAATCATTTGTCACCGACCCCAGAGATACAAATGCGATACATCCGATTTCGGTAAGTGCAACGTAGTTATCACCGACACCTTTATTGGCGCCATCGATATGTTGCAAATCGAACTTAAAAGGTCTAGCTTGATCGGTCTTACGATGGTGCGGAGCCAACCGTAACTTAATGAAAAACGGTAATGCCTCGACAGATGCGATCGTCCTGACCCGGGCGGAGTACATCCTTCTGTATATCCAGCTGCTGCGCGAGATCGGTGCGCCCGTCGACCGCGAGCTGCGCCGCGCGCGGTTGCCGACGCTTATCGAGGAAATCCCCGACGCGCTCGTCAGCATAGATCTGGCTTACCGCTTCCTGACGCGCTGCGCCCGCTCGGAGGGCATCGACGATATCGGCTTCGAGGCGGGGTGGAACCTTTCGATCGAGGCTTTCGGCGAGATCATGGCCAGCACGTTGCGCGCCGCGCCCACGCCGAAATCGCGCCTCGAAACCTTTGCGCGACTGCTGTCGCTGGAAGACACCGGAGCCAGCTGCGAGGTGCATCCCGAGGGCGACATGGCCTGCATTTGCGTGCATCAATACACCCCGCCCGGCGGCGACAGCCGCATCGCCGAATGGCTGAACCTGAAAGCCGTGATCGAAATCATTCGCAGCTGGATGGGGCCGCAGTGGCTGCCACCCGTGATCGGCCTGCAATCCCGCCTGCCCGTGCTGAACTCGATCCTCGACCGCCTGCCCGGCGTAAGGGTTTTAACCGGGCAACCCGCCCCATTTATTCGGTTGCCAAGCCGGGTGCTGACGATGCCGATCGACGGTTACGACGCCTTCGCAGCGGCGGCGGCCACGTCGTCCGAAAAATACGGAGCAACCGAAGTGGCCGGAATTGGAGCGTACGACATCGTCGAAAAACTGTTCGCGGCGCTGAAACCTTATCTCGGCTCCGGTTATCCGCCGATCGGCCTTGCCGCCGAAATCGCCGGCACCAGCGTGCGCAGTCTGCAGCGCCAGCTCGGCGAGATGCAAATCACTTACACGGAATTGATCGAAAGAATTCGATTCGAACAGGCGGTTCGCCTGTTACGCGAACCGGATATCAAAATCCTCGATATCGCGCTCGCGCTCGGTTACGGCGACGCGTCGAATTTTTCGCGCGCGTTTCGCCGCATCAGCGGCTCGAGCCCGCGCGAAATGCGGCGCCAGCTGGCGGCCGGCACGGTTTCGCGCGAAGTGGCATAAAATGACCGGAAATTTATTCGCGGCCTGATACATTCGCCTTCTTTCAATTGCGGCCCCATTTTCCCGAACATAAACCAGGCCTGAAACACAGATTCATGTCATCACCGATGAAATTCGGCCCGGCCTGCGCGATTATCGTGGCCCTCGGCCTCGCGGCGAATGCCGCGCTGGCGCAATCAACGGAAGCGCAAAGTAAAGATAAAACCGGGACCAATCCGATCAATTTTTCGCGCGACTTTCGTATCTACCACGAATTCACCGAGCTCAATACCGAGGGCGACGGCACGCAAAACGTCACGACCGCCGAAATCCGACTGCCTTTTGCCGACGGCAAATGGCAATGGCGGCTGCGCGCGCGCTTGAATGCGATCGAGGCGGACCTGAACGACGACGGCAATAACGACATCGACGAGTCCGGTGTCGGCGACTGGGATATGCGATTCCTGACGGTTTTGACACTCGATCCGCAGACGCAACAGGCCTGGGCCTCCGGCCTGGAAGTGTTTCTGGACACCGCGGATGAGGATGAACTCGGTTCAGGCGCCACCTCGCTCGGGCCGCAGGTATTCTGGGTCCAGTTTTTCGAAAGCGGTCTGTTTGCCCCCGGCCTGCAATACAAGTTCAGCGTCGACGAGGAAAGCGGCCGCGACGAGGTCGAGCAGTGGCTGATCGATCTGAATTACCTGAAAATGGCCGATGACAAACAGTCCTGGTTTTTCACCGATCCGCAAATCGTCCTCGATCAGGAGGCCGACCTCGATTATGCGATCGTCGACCTCGAGTGGGGCTGGATGGCGACCAACTGGAATGCGGAGGCGAAGGGTCAGAGTTTTTACGTTCGCCCCAGT
>JAAUYE010233867.1_pt1 | contig 14153 bp, 19 predicted proteins | sample 7278081 | NCBI WGS metagenome assembly JAAUYE01 (sample SAMN14350131, study PRJNA611818) | marine sediment metagenome | isolation source: surface marine sediment (0.6m) | place: French Polynesia: Moorea | collected 2018-08
GCAACTGCCGCTGCATCTCGACGTTATACGGCACCCTGCCTTCCTCTCTCATGATTCCTTTCTCCTGACGATATTCATAACCGAAGGGACACTCAGCTACTTTTTTCCCAGCCTCTTTAGCACCTCGTCTGTCGTACCAATGACGTAGCGATTGCCTTTGACCGTAATAATTTCAGAACAAACTGTCTTGTCCTGCTCCACAGGCTTGATCGCCATAACCGCTACCACATAGGGCGCCCATACCCAGTACGAAGAAAGATTGGGCGCGGGGCCTTTGAATGCCTGTCGAGACCTCTCTCCGTCTGTTAGCGTTAGCCCACAGGGCACGAATTCCACCCACTGGGCAAGTGCGGGGAATACCCAGAGAATGAAAAGAAGTAGCCACCATCTCACATTGACCAACCTCCAAAAGAGAATCGAACCCGGGGCCCAGGAGCGAGCCCCCAAAGTTCGATCCAAGATGCCGCCAGGTTGGCATTACGTGCCAGTCAATCTCCCCTGGAACTGGGCACCGGAGGTGGTCAGGTTGCCCGCCCAGGCCAGAATCTGGACCTCGGCGTCCTGGTTCACCGCATACCTGCGGTTCGGGCTCAGCGGCACCATGTTCCGCTGGGCGTGCGGGCGATAGTGGATGTAATTGCAGTTCAGGAAGAACCCGGTGTTCGCCGGGCAGAAGCCCCCGATACCGCCATCCAGGACCACGTCGACGTCAGCCATGAACTTGATGGACGGGAAGCCCAAGGCGCCCACCTCGGGGCTATTGAACCGCTGCTGAGCCTGCAGGGAGGCCAGGTACAGGGTCCAGAGGTTGTTGTCCATCATGATCAGGTCCGGGCGGTCCATCCCACGAACGAGCTTGGTGTACAGCGCGTTCATGTTCTCCTGGATGTTGGCTGCCGTCAGCGCCGCCGTCTGGGTAGCGTTGCGCCAAAACGTCCAGGTGGCTCGGTCGATGGCCCCGTAGGTGCCTGTGGCCGGGTTAGCCGCTACCGCGGCGTTCAGACCGTCGATTTCCTTGCCCGAGGAACCGGTGCCATCGGAGTACAGGCCACCGGAGATGAGGTTGGCCAAGGTGGACTCGGCAACGTTCAGCCGCGACTCCATCAGGTCGATCATCTGCTCACGACCGGCGTTCTGCAGCTGCTCGAGACCGCTGATGGTCACCGGGACCGCGGCCTGCTTGATGCTGTACTCAGCCGCCGAGATCACGTCCGAGACACCCACCGGCAGCAGATCGTAGCCCGAGTACCACCCGGCATTGCTATTCTCGGCGAAGGAAAGTTCCTGGTAGATCTTGGAGCCGCCGGAGAAGGTCTTGATCTTCCCCCGCATGCTCAGCTTGCTCAGGATGGCATTGTTTTTGGTAACGTTGTCGGCAATCTGCCGCGTGCGCGACTCGATAGTGGTCGCAAGAATGTCAGAAACATTGGGCGGAGCCATGGGATACCCCCTAAATCGTTGAAACCTCTCAGTATTCCGTCTCTAAGGGGTCTCATTCCTCGACCTGGGGGTCCCATAGGGGACGCTGGCTCGGATGAGTGGCGCCTAATGCGACTCACAGAAAGCGTAGCAGAATCAGTTCTGTAGTGACAACTCCTAGACACCGCCTCCTGCTTGTTTGTCCCATGCCCACTCGAGCGCCTCACGCCTGTCCTTGGGCTCCGCTGGCGCCGCGGGGGCCGGCGAGGTGCCTCTAAGACTCGCTGCTGCCCTCTTCTTGGCTTCCAAGCTCTTGTTGGCCGCCTGAGCCTGCTTGGCTGCCTGCTGTTTGCTCATGATCTCCGAGAGCTTCGGATTCATCCGAATAGCCTGCTCGTAGGCACTCTCCAACGTCAGCTTCTCGTTTCGCTGGTTCGCTCGCTCAAACAACCACCCCATGTCATCCCGGACGTCCTCGAAGTAGGGGTACTTCGGATTGTTCTCAAACGCCTCGATTTCGCTAGATACCTCGGTGGCCTGAACCTCGTTCGCGTGCTGGACCCGACTCTGCAGGTTTCCCATGAACTGCTGGACCGGGGCCAGTTGCTGCTGGAGATACTGCTGAACATCCGGCGACATCCCAGCCCCGTTTCCAGGCTGAGCGGGCGCCCCTGCCAAAGCACTATCCAGCGTTTCGATGTCGATCCCAAACTGGCGCACGATCTGAGCCACCGTCTGCGCCTTCTGCTGCGGACTCCCGACCCGCAGGACCGCGGCGGTCTGCATCAGGTTCCGGGTAGCGGTCAACGGATCGCCGCCATCGGCTGCAATGAACTGCTGGAATGGGGCGATAGTGCGCTCGAAGGCCTCCTGGAACTGCCTGGAGCCGGCGGACTCCCGAAGGACATCGTTTACCTCCTTCTCGCGCCGAACAACCTCCTGACGGACCTCCTGGGGCACCTCAGCCCACTTGAGCTTGGCCTCCCCCTTCCAGCCTACGGGGACTCGTTCTTCAGGCTCAGCAAGGGTTTCCTCCACGGATTCCTTTCCAGCCTCGTCTCCCGACTCGGTCCCCTCTGGGGGTAGGAACTTGGCTCCATCGTCGCCTTCGGACTCTTCAGTGGCGGCTCCCTCCGACTCGGCTGCTGGAGGCGTTTCTTCTCCTGCTGGTGCAGGCGATCCATCTCCCGCTGCATCCGCTCCAAGTGCGCTCTCAACCTCGGGTTGTTGAACAACATCAACTTCCTCCTTGTCGTAGGCTTCTAATATTTGCTCCCTGAGACTCTTCTCTTCTTCCGGCGGCATAGTTAGTTCCTCTTCTGGTAGTTTTCGACCATCTGTCGAATGTCAGCTTCCGAGCGTCCTCGCTCGTGCAGCTCTGTGGCAAATCTGATGGCATCCACCCGTCTGGAGGTGTCGTAGGGGCGCCCAGCGTAGAAGTCTTCCCGGGATTTCTTGGCTCTTTCATGGTCCTGCAAGACCTCCCCGCCCTCAACTACGTTGTTCTTGGCGTTATGCTCCCGGAGGTCCCGCCGCGAGGCGATCACCGAGCCATCGACATGGGACACAAAGGGGTCGATGTCCCCTTGGATATGGTGGGTTTCCTGCCGACGATAGTATTCATCCGCCGGCACCAATTTAAGGGTCTGGGGGTCTTGGATGTATCTCATCCTACTGGCTTCAACCTCGCTTTCGCTCGCTCTTCCCGAATAGCCTGATCAGCCTGCACCACCTCACCGTAGGCATCAGCTTCCGCGCCTGCCTGAATTTCTGCCATCTTCAACCGGAACTCGGTCACCAGCTTCTCAAGCTCCTTCCGAGCCTTGTCCGCCTGCTTCATCATGTCCTGCTGGAACTTCTGCTGATTCTCAGCCATCTTGGCTCGAGATTTGGCCACCTCGGCATTGGCACCGTTGTCCTGTTCTTGCTGCGGCGGGCTCTCGAGCAACTGCTTGATAGCCTGGTCAAGGACAGACTCGATTTCCTCTGAACCCTTGAACCCGGCAAGCCCCCACTTCAGCAGCTCCAGGAGCACCGGCATGGACCCTGGCAGGAACTCGACCAGAGGTGCCGCAGATTGCATGAAGAGTGCCAGCGCATTGATGAACTCAGTTCTGTCCGCCTTGAGCTGGGCCCAGTCGATCATCGCCATGGACTCAGGTTTGACCTGACAGCGCCAAGGTAGGTCCGGGCTCTTGATCAGCGCCATCGCCTGGTCAATCTGACCGGCATCGTAGGACCGGGCGATATTGGACTGTTGAACGATGGTCTGCGGATCAAAGTGCCGCGAGATAATCTGAGCCTTCAGCGTCAAGGTGTCCGAAGCGAACCTTGCGAACTCTTCCTGCAGGTACTGCACCCGAACCGACCCGAACTTGGCCTTGAGCTGGGCTTTCCCCACGCCCTCGTACTTCTCGCCACCCCCGCGCATGATGTCTGCGAGCCCGGTAACCTGATAGAGCAAGTCAATAGTCTCAGCTCGCATCTGCCGGAGCTGCACGAGCACCGCGACTACGTCTTGTACAGGGAAGAACTCAATAGTCCCCTTGAGTCCTCCTTTCTCGGCGAGCATCGCCCAGGAATCCACCGGAACAAGGTCATTCTCGATGGAGTTCTGGAGCATATTCTTAAGCTCAGGCGTACCTTTGTCATAGACCCCCACCACCTTCACCGCATTGGTGATGATATTGATGCGCGTTGAGAGCTGGTCGATCTCGTTGTAGAGGTCCTGGCCCAGGATGAAATAGGGCCGGGGGATCTGCAGCGTGGTGGTCACATTCGCCATCATTGGCCGCGGGCAGGGGAAGAAGCCCGGAAGGTCCAAGGGGTCTGGCTTAGCATCACAAAGGATCTTGCCCTTCGCCTCGTACCAGAAGACCCCCTCGACATCCTTGCACCAGATTTCCGTCACACAGGTAGTCTTGGCCGGGTCCTGCTGGTCCGGGTTCTGCTGGCTCTTATCCTCGATGTCCAGGGACGAGCTTTCATAAGTCAGCTGCTCGGCAATCTCCTTCCCGAACCGCTCCTCGGCCTCCCGCTTCTTGAGATGCACATCCTTGCCTACCCACGGCACATCCTTCCAGATACGCCCGTAGCCCCACCTGAAGTCCCTCCAGGGCACGTAATCGACTGGGGCATCCTCATACAGCAGCTCTTCCCGTTCGTAGCCAGGAACGAGCTCGAGGCCCGTCTCAGGGTCCATCTCCGGTGGCACCTGGACTGTGGTGGTCGCCATCTCATACCGGACCCAGGACTGAGCCAGCCCGGGCACCAGATGATCCTGCAGGCTCGCCCGGAGCACCGAGGAGAAGTCCCCGCCATCTGTCTCGATGGACGTGTTCATCATCCGCTCAAGGATGTTGGCAGCCACCCGGGCGGCGTCATCATTGGGATCGGCGAAGCGCCGGGACATATCGACCCGGGGCAGGCGGCCGTAGAGGAAGGACTCAAGGGTGAAGGTGTTGGAGTAGAAAAGATTCAACCGGAACTCCGCAGTACCGGCAACATAGCTGGGCGCGGCGCCCTGGTTCTGCCGCTCGTCCACATACCGCTTGCAGATGTCCTCGGCCAGCCTGCGCCACTGCCGGTTCCGTTTGCCCTCAGCGGTAAGCTCCCTGTGCCAATAGCCGCTCCAATATTCTGATGTTCTTCCAAAAATCAGACCATCATCTTCGGGCCGATCTTCGTCTACCCGATCCGCAGGTTGTTCCACCGTCGGTTACTCCTCTCGTGCTCCTCGAACAAGGCGTCCAGACCTAAGGATAGGTGAGGCACCCCTTCCTGCTCAACTATAAGCCCCTGAATCGGCTTCTGTTCCTGCGGCTTCCGGGGCTCGATGCCCGAGGTTTGGACGATCTTGCGCCCAATGAGGCTCAAGGCGTCGATCTGGTCATCCGGCTCGCCCGGGAACGCCAGGATCTCCCGGACCAGGTCCGGGGCCCACCGGGCCTCGTTGACTATCCAGACCCGTTTTGCCCTAAAATAGCCCCTTATCGCCGCCGCCCTGATTTCCTTATCCCGTCCCCGAGTCGGCATGAGGTCAAGGGGAGGTGGCGATACCCCTTCTGTCCTCGCCTTCTCGTAGACCAGCCGCTCGAAGACCTTGGTGGCGTTGTCGTTGTCGAACATCCACCCCACGGGCTTGTAGAGCTGATGGAGCCGGTAGAGGGCGTCCACGGTGTCCTCCACCGATTGCTGCTTGCGCGCCATGTCACAGATGATTATGTCCCGATTCGGAGCGATAGCCACGATAACCAGTACCGTCCAATCCCCCTTATTGATGGACAGCGCGAGGTCTCCGGCAGCAAGGTAGCGGTATTCATTGTTGGCCCTGAGCTTTGCCCATTCAGGGGGCTGTAGATACTGGATGTGCTCAGGACCCACCCAGGCACCTTCTTCGTCGAGGGGATGTTGCTGATAGAGCGCCGCCCACTTCGCCGGATCACGTTTCCACTCCGTTAGCTGCTTCGGGGTGTACCACTGGGGCCACAGGACCTCTCCGGGGGCCCTGTCCAAGGGATCGGGCTCGGCTGCCGCCTCCGGGGCCTCCAGGGGCAGATTAACCACCTTCCAACCCCGTTCCTCGCCCGATTTGATGAGCCGCAGGAGCACCCCAGCGGGATCATTTCGGCTCCAGCGCTGGTGCATGACAATTTCGACCCCGTCCGGGACCAGCCGGTTTCGGTACTCGCCCTCGTACCAGTCCCATATCTTGGCTAGCTGGGTCTCGCTCTGAGACTGCTCCCAGGACTCGATGGGATCATCCAAGATGTTCACATTGGAACGGATACCCACAATGGTGGCATTCACGCCTGCGGCCTTGATAGAGCCCCCTTTGAGGGTAAAGAACTGCTCCACACCGCGGGCATCAGGATTCAGAGCGGTCCCGGACACGTTCTGCCACTCCTGGGTCATACAGGCGCTCCTGCGGCGCCTGTTGAAGCTCTCGGCCAGTGTTCCGACGTTGCTTGAGCATAGGATGTGCCAGTGAGGGTACTTCGCGAGGATGTAGGTGGGTGCCTGGACCGAGCAGTAGGTGCTCTTGGCCGAACCCGGGGGAGCCGTCAGGAGAAGCCGGGTGACCGGCTCCCCCCAACGGTCCTTTGGGTGGCGCGGATGATCGAGAGGCAGCAGAAGCTCGTCAATAGCGTTCGTAATCAGGCGATGGTGCTTGGCCGGCGGATAGAGGAAGTCCAGGTGCTGCGAGGTCGCCATGTAGTTGGCGTAAGCGTCAATGGACTCCAGCGCCATCTGGCGCCGGATAAGCTCATTGGCTAGGGTCTGCGGGTCCACTCAGCACCTCTAGCTCAACTTCCAACGGTTTGACTACGTATCGCGCCTTTTGAGACGGACATTCCGAATTCGTACAGGTGACAATAGAAAAGTGCCCGTCAAACTTCATCACGTAGTCACAAAATGGGCAATGGACTTGAGGGTAAACTCGAGCTTTCACCACCCGCCTCGCTGCAGCCGCTCCTGATACCGTCGCCAGTTCGCCCGGTTCTCTTCATAGCTACGTTGCAGTTCCCGGTCTCGTTCCCGTCGCTCCTGACGCTCCATGATTCGTGTCTGCCTGCGCTGCTCCTCGAGCATGTCCGAGCGCCAGCCGCGGTAACCATCCCGATCGTAGTCGTAATCCCGCGCAGACGCATCGGTTACCCAGAGCACCGCGAAAAAGACACCCAGGATAAGCCAACTGGCTTTCCAGACCTGTGCCAGCGAAGGCACCCCATTCTGATAACGTCGTTCTTTCATGATGTTCTCCTACAGTGCCGGGTCCAGCAAATAGAATGACAGACCCGATTTTTCCAGTTGCAGCTCGGTGAAATCCTGCGCAGCACCTCCTATCTCCAGCACGACATCGTGGTTCACCAGCGCCTGCGCTACATCTACCGGCCCGGCGGGAAGGGTTACCGACCCTCCGGTGGCGTTCTGCTCCACATACATCGGCCAGGGAGAATCCGATAGCTCTACCCCCGCGGTATCGTCCCAGATACGTAAGTAAAGGATCCGATCCACGTTCTGCTTCGTGAACGTCATCGTAGCGTGCGCCGATGCCGCCCAGACGCCCGGGACGGCAACCTGAAGGGCGCCCTGAGCCACGTTCTGCACCACGTTCTTGGGCACGGCCACCGCACCCGCTTGAGCCGGCAGCTTGGCCCAGTTCCCCGCGGTTAGATTGGGTATCGCGGTTGCGGTTGCCGTATAGATGCCCCCGTACCCCGCAAAGGACGTCGTAGCATGGCGCTCCACGTACCCATAGACATAGAGCGGCTCGTTGTTCTCCTGAAGTTGAGCTGCCATGCGGTAGCTGAACCCCGGCGCCACCAGGAAGGGGGTATAGAACAATCGTACCTCGGTGCCCTCGGCGGTCGGTGGCACATCGATACGGATGACTCGCGGCGAGGCTATCCCTGGGCCTTGGGTCTGAACCAGCATGGTCACCTGGTTCGAGTTCGGGTTCCCCACCAGGACATTCTGGATAACATCGTTGCCGCCGGAGTCCGCCGGGTTGGCGTGGATGATCGTTCCCGGCAGCCCCGGCGTATCGAGGGCTATCGGCGCCCCGCCGACACTTCCTGAGAGCGGTAGGACGACGAACCCGTTGCTCACGCCAGCAGCCTCCCCGCCTGACGCTCATCGAAGCACACCCGCTCCTTGTGTTCAGTCTGCTTGCCCGGGTTGAAAAAGCTCGTCGGGCGATAGTAGCCCATCACCCGGGTCCACACCTCGCACTTGGTGCGTTCTTCCTGTGGAAGCTCTTCAATCGTCATACTCGTTGTCTCCTATCCAACGCTCTACCGCCCATACCCACAGAGCGCACGCAGTAGCGAACCCAAGCAGTATCCATGCGCTCATTTCTGCTCCATTTCCTCTTTCAACTTCTGTATGGACGCATAGACAAGGTTACCACACAGAGAGTCGTTGTCCAGTAGTCAGATGGATATCTCGACACCAATTACACAGTAGGGGTGCGCTACACCGGTCTGTGGCGTTTGGGTGCATATTCTACCCGGGTCATAGCAGTTAGCCCGGTATCCCAAGATTTTGGAGTTCCACCCAAGGTCTTTGAACAGTTGCGGATCGTAGAAAGCAAACACATAGTCCAGTACTACCTTGGTGTAGTTGTTCGCCGAGTTCTCCGTGGCAGTGTCCCATGGCTTTACTGCCCAGGTATTCATTGGGTAGGGCGTCTCCACCGGCTCTGCCGGCCTGTTCGGTGGCACCGTGCCCGTTATCCACCAATGCCGGTAAGCTTCCAACCACCCATCTCGAGTTGTCACATCCTGCTCACATTTCGGCTGTAGAAAGTCCGTTAGCTTCCCTTCCCGTTGGTATATTTCTCTTGCTTGTCGCCATCCGTCATCCAAGCTCATCGCTTTTTCTCCTGTAATTGTTCCTTTGGCTATCCTGCTTAGTATCGCCACTGCCACCAGTGTGATGAGAATAACTATCAGCTCAAGCCACCAATCCGTCTTCCTTGACACCGTTCTACCTCCGTTGTCTCTTCCTCGTAGTCTAGCAGGGTTACCTTCGGGTGTTTTCTTCATTGTTTTTGGTTTCTAGTGGGTTTTTGTATGGACATACAGTTAGCAGTATAGCAACCCGCATTTTTGGACCAAAGCTACAAGCAATTTGAACTGAAGTTGCCAGCTATTTTGAACCGAAGTTGCCAGTGATTTTGAACCGAAGCATTTTTAGGAATTTTGGTGCATTTGTTTGGGTGCCTAATTAAGCCCCCGCAAATGCCTTTTCCAAAGGGGGAGGGGGGCCTTTCGATGGAGCCCGTCGCCCGGCCCCTGAGCTCGGGGACCAGGCTCCCCGCCACTGCAAGCCTTGTGCCAAGTTGCGAGGCTGTCTCCGCGCAGCTGACGCCTACCCCGAAGCACCCCAACGAATCCCGTTTTTGAAGCTGCGAGGTTGCCCGCTGCCGGGCTATCGGCTCTGGGGACATAGCTACCTATGGCGGCGGCCCTTGGAGCCCGTAGCGGGCAGTCTAGGGCTTCGAGGATCGCCACCTCGGCGGAGAAGGCAGCCAAATCAACGGGTTACGGGTTTCGTACAAAATCCTTGCATGAACACCGGTTCTTACAAGAATTTTGTTGATGTGGGAACAGTGGGAAGAATCAAGGACTTAACTGTTTTGCTAAATTCCTTAGCAAAATAACCCTAATAAAATCAACGAAGTGTAAAATCCTTGTTTTGTCACAGTGGGAACAGTGGGAACAGTGGTTTTCTATGTTTACCCCAGTCAATACATAAACTTTTATATATTTTTCCCCACCCCTTTTAGTACATACCCTTTTACTGTGTCAGTGTGACAATAATAGTAATAATAAGGGGTTGCGCGTGTCACAGTGGATTTTAGCTCACTGTTCCCACACTGTGACACTGTTCCCACATTCATACAAAAATGGTGCTAAAACAAAATGTGCCGCAAAAAGAAAGCCCCGCGGTAGCGGGGCTAAGGTGGGGTTGCCGCATTGCGCGGCGAGGTGGGATTCAGTCGAAGAAATTTGTGGAGCGATCAAGCGCAAACGGTAACGTTGCCCTCCGCAGGTTTGCCCCCGCCAGGTTTGCCCCTTGCAGGTTTGTCCATTGCAGGTCTGCCCCTCGCAGGTTTGCCCCCGCCAGGTCTGCCCCTTCCAGGTTTGCTCCGTGCAGGTCTACCCCTTCCAGGTTTGCCCCCGCCAGGTCTGCCCCTGCCAGGTTTGCTCCGTGCAGGTTTGCCCCTTCCAGGTTTGCTCCGTGCAGGTTTGCCCCTTCCAGGTTTGCTCCGTGCAGGTTTGCTCCGTACAGGTTTGCTCCGTGCAGGTCTGCCCCTTCCAGGTTTGCCCCTGGTCCGATTCCATACTCTTTTACTTTCATCTGATGTCCTCCTATTGAAACAACCGCGTTACCCGATCACCCACTGTGCCGATGAGCCACACCACGCCGAACAGGGTGACAAGGACGGCCGCCAGGGCGAGGGAGATAAGTAGTCCGATTAGGTTGTGCATGTTACTCCTCCGCTCCGATATCCCCAGCCACATGATGACGCAACACACTACCCCGCGGCAGCTGCCGGGCGAACGCCCTGAGATGCTCCGCCTCATCCACTGACCCATTGGTCCGCGTAGCATCCCAGTGCAGCCGCACATTGCCGCCGGCCGCGTAACAGCCGGCTTGCGTAGAGGTGCCGACGTGCTTGGCGCCAGCACCATGAGCGTAGAAGGCCACAATGTAGTCACGCCGCGGTCGAGCGCACAAGGGACCCTTAGCACCGCCGCAGGTGGCACAGGTTACGTTCTGGTACTCGGCAGGGCACCGGACCAGCCTCATACCGTCTACGCGCCATACGCGGCGCTCTGAGCCATTGGGCAAGGCTATGACAGTGGGCAGGCCCGCGTTAGAGGCTGAGCGAGCCTCACCCAGATTATCAGCCGAGTAGTTGACCACAGTGGTAGGCTTGCGGGTCACCAGACGATCGCGATAGTCCTGTATCCAGAGCACCGGGTTAAAGTGGGTGTAGGTGAAACTGTGGCCGCCGAGTGGAACAGCCGCCAGCATGGCTTGGAAGTAACGCCGGTCGACAGTCTGCACTGACAGCTTGGGTTGTGGGTTCAACGGGCAGTCGGCGGGACAAGTCGAGAAGATAGACTTGCCCCCGCTGCGATAGGTGACAGCACAGCCGGCGGTTTTCTTGGCCACGCTCATTCTTACTGTCTTAAGCATGGCTAGAACCTCGCTGGCATGAGAGTGATCCGAACATCGGCAAGCTTGCACTCCTGATACCGGACACCTATACCGTTAAGTTGACCATTGAATTCGAACACTGCGTTGCAGTAATCGAAACCGGCCCATCTGGCTGGCTTGGCGACATACTCCGCGTTAAAAGCTATCTGTTCTATCTCTGTATGCTCACCTTTGTAGGTGACGCGGGTATAGTCCACGAAACGACCGTCAACAGGAGCGATGTCCATTTGTTTCCACTGACGTGCAGACCAATAGCGTAAGGTACGCTTGCCGCAATCGATATAGACCCCATCGCCCTTATTGCTAATTGCCTTTGGTAGCCTGGCGAAAAGGAAACCCTTCAATAGGCCGTGGGTTTCCGGTTCAGCGTCGTTACCGCTTTCAGCTTTTTCAAGAGGTGCCGTAGCGAGTACATGTCCATTCGTCGCCACCAATCGATTATTGGTAACGTCAACGAAAAAGCTATTGAGGTAATAGCGAACATCGTCAACGGCCGAGCAGGCCATAACGGCGTTAAAGGATTGAGGGTTGATTGTGTATATCATGATGTTCTCCGATTAAGTAAGTGTTAGCGTTCTAGGTTGTCGTAGCCGCTAAGTTCATAGCACTCCGACCACGAAGCCTCACAATCCGGGTTATTGCACGAGACACCTCGTGTAACAAGCTTGTTCCTGTGGCTATATTCAACTTCGTGTCCGGTCATATCAAACTCATAACACACAGGACAAATGGTGCCCTTGTACACCACATACTGGGCTGATGGGAGTGGCGGGTGTTTCTTGGGGAGTTCCGAAAGCTGGCGGCTTTCGTTGTGCCAAGTAACGAAAACCATTCCCGGATAATCGACAGATGAACCCCGCTCAATTGAATGAAGGTGGCCAGTATTGGCTTCCTGTAGGCCAGCCTCGAAAGCGAAAGCTTCCTGATGTGTCTCAAAATATCGGGTGAGTTTCATGGCACTTTCCTCGCAGTAATGACCGGATAGGTTTGGTGCACCGTCTTAGTGTGCGCTGACACCAGCTGGTGGCTAGGCTTGAACTTCGCAGCAACCGTTTTCCAATCGACGCGAGGCACGTCCTTGTCTACCAGAGTTGCGGCGAAAAGCTCACCGGATGCACGGTCAATGCCCTGAGCCTGCATAAGGCCAACGAGTTCGCGCTTCGAAGCTTTTAGCTTGGTTTCCAGTTCGCGGATGGACGCCTGAAGTCGACCAATGTGGTCGATCGTAGACTTGAGATGATCGGGTTTGATGAGTTTCAACATGATGTTCTCCGATTGGTTATGGCCAGACTTGGCCAGTTAGCCGACTCGCGAGAATCGGCTAACGGACCATTCTTCTATCGTTTGCGGTACGTGAAAAATTCCCACACCTCCAGCCCGATGATAGTTGCACCGAACGCAACCACTAGCGCCAGAAGCGTTAGAAGAATGACCAGAAAGTTAACGTCGGACATTTGATGTTCTCTTATAGGTTGAGTGACGCCCAATAGGCGCCAGCCGAATCCAATCCGATACCTTCTGCTACACCTATAAGAATTTCGGTGTCACAGAAAGTAAGGTTGACACGTTCCCAAGCTGAACGATTACTCATTAACCAGTCTTCTATGCGATCTACATATTGATCACCGTAGAAGAGAACGTTGTCTAAGGTGTCTCGTTTCATTTGATGTCTCCTGTTTGTTGCTACCTGTTTGTTGCGCCGTTTTTTCTTTTGATGTTAGGCGCTGTCAAGCCTCTTGTCCATACAAACGCTATAGTTCTCTTTCTATGTGTCCATACAAAAAACTTATAGCACGCCAAAGCGCCTCGTGGCCCCTGAAGTTAGTAAGTACTCACTAACCGCCGGCTCCTCGGACTCGCCAGGCGGCGGGCTCGGGGGCTCGAGGGCGCCCCGCAGGAACGCCCTTTATAGGAAATTTCGGGGAGAATCAGGAAAATCTAGGGAGGGGGGAGATGTTTTCAGCCGAAGGGAAATTCATCTTCTTTTTCTTGAACATGGTACTCAGCAGGCAACGGCACCATCTGTTGCCGAGCGAGCGCCAGCAGCTCCTGCGTTGACATGGTGGCAGCGTCCTTCATGTCTTTTTCAGGACTGTCGTTAACCTCCACAGCCTTGAGCGGTGGCAGCACCCGGTCAAGTAACCGGAGCGAGATGTCCGCAGCGGTCTTCAGAGCTTGCACACGGGCACGAGAAAGCTCCACGCGTTCAATGCCTCCCAACTGGTCCTGCCGGTCCTCATAGCCCTGCACGAGCGTCTGAGCGATGCCGTGGCAGGTGTTGATGTACTCCCGGGCCTTCAGTTCGAGCCTGAGGTGCTCACGCTCCTCCACGCGGCGCAGAGCCCGTGCCCTGGCTTCCTGGCGGATGGCTGTCCGGTCTGAAGGCGAGATGAGGTGCCGGCTAGTGCCAGTGAAGTCTTGGCGTGCTTCGTTGAGTTCAGGGTTGCTCATTGCGTTACATCCATCCACCAGATAGCTTGTCCCAGGGCAGCTACGACCTGCGGCACCACAGCGTTACCGAGCGCCTTTATTCGCTGCCGTCGGTGTCGTCCACATCGGTCCATCCTTCGGGGTAGCCCATCATCCATTCGCAAAAGCACGGGGACAGGGGCCCTTTCCCATCGCCAGTGTCCTGCTCCAAGTGCCACGCTATCGCATCCGGTAAATCGTTGCTGCGCTCCGGGTTCAAATACCGCTTGGCCTGTGCACCCCGGGGTGTCCCGTCTCGGGCTTGTAAAGTTGGCAACCAATCCCGTCCTATCACTTCCGACAACGGCCGACTGTTCCTCTCGTACGTCGCCTCGCTCGCCTTGCCGCTTCTCCAGTCGCGTGCGGTTACTGTGGGTAACCACCCAAACGCGCTTCCGTTGATGGGGCGCACCGGCAGACCCAGCACCCACCACGAGCGGCCAGCAGGTGTACCCGGATTCTTCCAGGTCGCCCAGGACATCGTCTGCATGCCGAGTCCTGAGACCAGGCACGTTCTCAATAAGGCACCA
>JAAUYE010191539.1_pt1 | contig 14136 bp, 19 predicted proteins | sample 7278081 | NCBI WGS metagenome assembly JAAUYE01 (sample SAMN14350131, study PRJNA611818) | marine sediment metagenome | isolation source: surface marine sediment (0.6m) | place: French Polynesia: Moorea | collected 2018-08
GTACATTTTTAACCTAGTTTACGTAGCTTTTCCAACCTAATGGCAGGCAAAGCAGGCAGAAGCGGGCGGCGAGAAATACACCCGGCTGAACGTCTCCGCACGAAGCACAAAACCTACGCTGAGCCGCTAACTCAGCAGGTGATTTCGGCGTCTCCGAATGCCCAAAAGCACCAGGATACGGTGATGGGCTACGTCGATGACGTGATTAGCGGCCGGAACATCTGCGGCCAGATGGAAATAGCTGCTTGCGATCGTTTTCTCGAGGATTTGGAATCGGATCGTGGCTTTCGGATGGATTGGGGTCTGGCCGGTCGTGTGATGGACTGGTTTGCGTCTCTTCGGCACACGCAGGGCGATTGGTACGGCCAGCCGTTCGATCTGTACCCGATCCAGGCTTTCATTGTGGCCAATGTGTTTGGATTTGTCTGGGAAACGCACGAGGAGCCAAAAAAGATCGGTCTCCGTCGGTTTCAGACGGCCTGGATCACGATGGGCCGCGGCGGCGGGAAAACTCCGTTGAGTGCTGGGATGATTCTGCGGGTGTCTGGATTCGACGAGCCGCAGTATCGCCGGATGCCCAGCTATTTCACGGCGGTGACAAGAAAACAAGCTAGATTAGCTTTCGAGGACGTCGGTGCATTCTCTCAATCGTCGGGACTCCAGGACAAGCTGGTAGTGATGAAGGACATTATTAAGATTCCAGAGACCGACAACACGATGGAACCTCTACCAGCCCAGGGCGGCGCGACGTCGGGGCTGCGAATTTACGGGCTTATGCGGGATGAGATACACGCGTGGACGAAGTTTCAGCGCAACTTTTACGATGAATTGCGGACTGGTTTGGGCAAGTTTGACCAGCCTCTCGAGGTTGTGGCGACTACTGCGGGGAACGAAAACTCGTGCATTTGGGAAGAGGAGCTGAAGCACGCCACCCAGGTGGTTACGCGGGGGAACGGCTACGAGGACGATACGCTGTTTGCGATGATCTGCCAGTATGACGATACCGATGACATACTGGACCCCAAGAACCTGGACAAGTCCAACCCTCTACTAAAGCACGGCATTCCTAAAAAGTCTTTTCTGGTGCAGTTGATCGAGAATGCCAAGCACTGTCCATTTAAGCGGCAGCAATTCCAGCGATTCCACGCCAATAGGCTCACCGAAAGCATCTCCAAGCCGATCACAAAGGAGCTTTGGGACTCTTGCGGGCATAAGGAACTGCCGGATATCGAGGGAATCGAGGCGTTTGCGGGGTTCGACTTAGGGCAAAACCGCGACCTGACGGCGTTTGGTTGGGTGTTTGAGTTGCCGTTTGACGAAGAAATAGGACGCCAATTTGTCATAGATTGCGACGTTTTCATTCCATCCAACAGCCGAATACCGTACACCAAGGAGCCTTTCAAAGGTTGGATCGAACAAGGGTACTTGACGCTGACGAAAAAAACGGGGACAGATTTCGGAGCGTTATACAAGCGTCTTGAGTACCGCGAAAACGATCATGGGGTACAATGTTTGGCGTATGATCCGAAGGGCGCGACGGAGTTTGCGTCGAATATTGAGGAGCAGCACGACCTGCCAATCTTTGGATTTGCCCAGAACAAGCAACAATACACGGAACCGCTTAGCTCGTTCCTTGAAGCGTTAGATGCGGGCCGGATTTACCACGACAACAACCCGGTATTAGGTTGGGCGGCTCGCAACATGGCGACGGAATCGGATTCGTCTGGTTCATACATGATGCCGAGCAAGGAAAAGAGCGACGACAAGATTGACCCGATTATTGCGGTGTTGATGGCATACGGAACGGCACTACTTCAAGACCCACCCCAACCTCTGGACTACTACGAACACAACGAAGTGGAGCTGGTGTGAAAAACGCTGTAGGAATGGGCGGATTTGTGGTCATGGTCTTGGGGATTGGGCTCTACGACTACCGCATGGCACTAATAATAGGTGGCGGCTTGTCTCTGGTGGCCGCCATAACGGGGATGATTCTTGATGCTTACTCAATTGCTCGGCCTTGAATCACGGGCTTCGGTGTGGAATCGGGCACTAGAAAACCCCGCAACAAGGCTTACGGATGAGGTTCTGTTTGGCGATTCAAGCAGTTCCGACGCTGGTGTGTCTGTTTCTCCTCGCAAAGCTCTTGGTTACCCACCGGCGTGGCAGGCTGTCAATCTGATTTCGGGCGATATTGCGGCGATGCCGTTCAATCTGTATCGCCGGCGTCCTGATTTAGGTCCGAACGCCAGAGAGAAGGCCGAAGATCACCCCGTTCACAACCTCGTCCGCTGGTCGCCGTACATGGGGTGGCACCAAGTCAAGTTTTGGCGCCGTTTGATGGTCCATGCTTTACTTTGGAACAACGCCTACGCGGTAATTCAAAGAAACCGCCGCGGCCAGCCGGTTAGTATGCTTCCTTTGCTTCCGGATCGCACGTGTCCCGTTGATAGAGACGGGATGTTCTTTTATGTATCCGAAATCAACCACGAGCTGGTGGAATTCCGCGCTTCCAACATCCTGCACATCGAAGGCATTGCTATTGAAGGTACTGCGGACTGTGAAACGATCACCAAGCTTCGCGATTCGATCGGGTTAAGCCTGGCGGCACAGAAGTTTGCCAGCAAATTCTTCCGCCGCGGCGGCCGCACGGGCGGGGTGCTTGAGATTCCCGCGGAGATGAAGAAGAAAGCTCGTGACACGGTTGAGTCAGGCTTTCGCAGGACTTATGAGGCAGGCCCAGATGCGGCGTTTATGACTTTTGTTGCCAGGGATAACGTCAAGTTTCACAAGGCCCAGTTCAATGCCGAAGAAGCCCAGATGCAGGGTACTCGCGAGGAGCAAGCATTAGACGCTTCTCGTATCTGGAACGTGCCTCCTCACAAGCTCGGAATTGCCAAAACGGTCTCTTACAACTCACTAGAACAGGAAAACCGTTCTTACCATGGGACAGCTTTGGTTCACTGGACTGTCACGATTGCTGCGGAGTGTCGAATCAAGCTGTTATCCACCGATGAACAGGAAATGTACTATTTCGAGCACAACACTGACTCGCTCTTAGCTACGGATGCCATGCAGCGCACCCAGGTGGCTCAAATGGAAATCCAGATGGGCACGCTATCCAGGGATGAGTACCGGGCGATGGTCAACCGCAATCCTCGGGGCGATGGCGGGGGTGGATTTGTTGAATCAGTTCAGTTCATCTCGTCAACGGACGAAGAGGAGACAGGAGACGACAGCGACGCTCAGGAAGCTGCTCGATCGGTGCTAGAGGATGCGATATCCAGAGGGTTGCGTCTTGTGTCGTCGATGATCCGCAGAAAAGCCAAACCCAAAAAGGCTACGGCGTTTTGTGAGTGGTTTGATAATGAGTTTTCGCAAGTCTCGGATTCATTTCTAGATGAAATCCAACCATCGGCGCGGGCTTACGCTTGTTTGATGGACTGGCCGGCACAGGAGTACGCGGAAGGGATTGCACGCGAAATTGTGGACGGACTGCGGCGTGATGTGGATAATTGCTTGAACTGCTGCCGGGAAAATGAGCTTGCCGACTCGATTTCCGAAGTGTTGCAGGTACATTCTGACCGCGAATACAGGGAGCTAATACAGTGGAAATCAGAAATAACCGCCCAGTAAGGGTAGAAAAACGCGACGACGGCCCTGGAAAGCTCGTTGGATATGCAGGGGTTTACTACGTCAAAGGTGATCCTACCACGGAATTCGAGCATCCTGCGGGGTTCACGGAGCGTTTTGTGCCGGGTGTATTCGACGATGTTGAGGGTCGGGACATCAAAGCGGGCTACAATCACAGCCTGGATCGCGTCCCACTGGGCAGAACACCCAATACTTTGCGGCTTTCCGTCGATAATGTGGGGTTAAGGTACGAAATTGACCTGCCAGACACCCAATCCGGCCATGAGATGGCAGTGGCAGTCGATCGTGGCGACGTGCGGGGCTCAAGCCTTGAGTTTATCCCAGCGGAAGGCGGAGAGAAGCGATTCCGCGAGGACGGAAGGGCAATCCGCGAAATCCGCAGGGCGGTTCTGTACCAAGTAGGCCCCGTGGACAATCCCGCCTATGAGGGCACCAGCGTGATCCTAAGAAGCGAAGACCAAGCGGCATACGAGCAATGGATTGAGGACGAAAAGGCCCAGGAGGCGGCCAAATCGGCCTCTGAGGAGCGAAATAGAAAGCTACGCGAGATGGTCTTGACGGGAAAGGCCGGATAAGTAAGGATTGAGACAGAACGAAATCCGAGCGAATCTACAGTAGCTCGTATCAGTTGAAATCACAACTGCTGCGGGCTGCTGTTTTTTTGTGGCCTGAGCAAAGCATAAAGGGTCACAGAGATGGCAGCGGACATCTATCAAGAGCTCCAAGAGGAGCGTCTGAAGATTCACGCCGACATGCAGGCGTTGAACAGCAAAGATGGCGAGTGGTCGCCGGAAGATCAGAGCAAATGGGACGCTTTTGAAAAACGGTACGATGAAATTCTGGCCGAGCAGACCGCCTACGACGACAAGCTAAAGCGGCTCGCCAAGCTGGAAGAGATCGACCAGAAAATGGACCGTCAGGACGTGGAGACACGTTCCGAGGTTAATCAAGCTCGCCAGGAACGCAGCGGCGTACCTACGGAGCGTCAAAAGTGCGACGCTTTACAGGGCTGGATGCGTTACAACAACGGCCTAGGCTTGCAGAAGCGACACGAAGAGGCCGCGGCGATCGTCAAGGCTCGCACGGTTGGTAAGGCGGAAGGTGGCGATACATCCGCGCCAATGGTGACGGGGTGGATGACTCAGCCGCAATTCTTCGCTCGGCACCAGCCGCACACGGTATTGCAAGGCCACGGTATGTACTGGGCCGGGTCGCGGCACTTACCTTCTCAGTTTTTAGAGAAACGTGCTGACGCGAATCTGTCGGTTGCGGACGAGCCGGAGGTAATTCCTGAGGGGTTTATGGCGGAATTGTCCCAAGCACTTTTGGCGTGGGGCGGTTTTCGTCGAATTGCTCGGATCATTTCTACCGGATCGGGTAATCCAATTGACTGGCCGACCGGCGACGACACGGGTAATACCGGTGCGCTGTTGGCCGAAGCGACGAGCTTTGGAGATACCGTCAAGCCGACAATCGCGGACATTACGCTGTTGGCTTACAAGTATTCTTCAAAGCCAATCAAGATCAGTGCGGAATTGCTCGAGGATTCTGGTGTTCCGATGGCTCGGATTCTGGGTGAAATGCTCGGTATTCGTATCGGTCGGATTACCTCAACGCACTACGCGACCGGTGATAATTCCGGCAAGCCTCAAGGCGTGACGGTGTTTGCGTCCGCTGGTAAAACGGCCGCGGCAACTGGTGCGGTTACTGCTGAAGAGTTAATCGACTTGCAAGGTGCTTTGGATCCTGCTTGGGAGGGCAACTCCTCTTGGGCGATGAACAAGGCTACCTTGACGAGTATCCGCAAGCTGCGCAGCGATAGTGGAGCGGGCGCGGGTACGGGTAACTTCCTGTGGCAGCCTGGCCTACAGGCGGGGACTCCTGACATGCTTTTGGGTGCTCCGATCGCGGTCATTCAAGAAATGCCGGCGATGGCCGCCAGCGCGGTGCCTATTACGTACGGCGACCACACGCAGTACATCATTCGCGACGCGGGAACCTCTAGATTCTATCGTCTTGAGGAACTGTACCGAGCAACGGACCAGACCGGAATGGTAATGTTCGCTCGTCACGACGGCCGCGGGCTCCAGAGTGGAGCGATTAAGAAAATGACCATGGCTGCAGTGTAGCCTTCCTTTCTGCACCGGAGCCTCTCGACATTGGGGGGCTCCGGGTTTTACACATAGGAACGATTTCATGGAAAACCAACTTGTATATCACCATGGTGCGGAGGGTACTGCCTGATGTTGGTGAAGCTGACCCACTCTAGTAGCGTGAAAGGCGCCGAAGGCGAAGCGGGGGATATTGTCAACGCTTCGGACTTGCAAGCCAATCATTGGCTCGAGAACGGCGGAGCGGTGGAGTTAACCCCGGAAGAACAGGCAGCGATTAAGCCAAAGAGACGTGTACGCACTAAAGCAGACAGTAGCACCGACGACAGCGGCAGCGGATCGGGAGACGGTTAAGCGATACCTGGGGTTGCGGCACAATTACGACAATGATTTGATCGACGTCCTAATTTCTGCTGCAACCCAAAGGATTGAAGACCGAACCAACCGGCAGCTGATTACCGCGACTTGGCAATTGACGCTGGACGCTTTCCCGAGTGGTTGCATTGTGCTGCCGAAAGCTCCTTGTCAGTCGGTGACGCTCTTTACGTACTTGGACGACGACGACGACCCCAACAACGTAACGGGGTATGAGTTGAACACTGACAAAGAACCTTCCGAACTGTATCTATTGAATGATGCCTATTGGCCGAACGACATCCGCAGCGAGCCTAACTCGGTGTCGATAACTTTTACCGCAGGCTACGGCGACGCAGCCACGGACATACCCGAAGAATTGCAGGTTGCTCTTTTCCAGGCTGTCAAAGGCTACTACGACTTGAGGGACGAAATTGTGTCGGGCAGCGTGAATGATGTCCCGCATACGGTCGAATCTATTATTGAGTCGTTTTCGTTTGGCGATGAGTTCACGAGCTATGGATAGATGGCACCCCGCACAACTGGAACAACGCAAACCGGTCGAGGACTTTACCGAAGACCCAGAGGAGTGGGTTTTTTACGAGGACACGGCCGTACAGATCAAACCCTTACAAGGGCGCGAGCTGGTCAACGCCCAGCAGGCTCATGAAAAGGTGACCCATACGGCTAGGATTCGATTCCAACCAGGCATTAACAGCGACATGCGTCTAAAGCTGCTCAGCGACGAGGAGAACGACAGGATACTCAACATCGCAGCAGCGATTAACGAAGGCGAAATGAACCGCTACGTGATCCTAATGTGTTCGGAATGAGACCACTGCCGTGATCGAAGCCGCACTAAAAGACTTCCTGCAAGACAAGCCGCAGATCCGCAAGTATACGGGCCGGCATATTTACGCCGGGAGGATACCTCGTGAGGTTGATTCGCCAGTGGTGATTGTGCTCCGCAAGATATCAGCACCCGACCAACATGACGATTTGCCAGGTCAAGACAACTGTGTGGGAACGATTATTCAGGTGGAGTGCTTTGGCAAAGGCGCGGGAGCCGACGTCAGGACGTGGCGGGTGGCGGAGGAAATCCGCAAAGCCACCGCTAAGGACTGCTACCGCGGCCAGATTGGTTTAGAGCATAGCTATTATGTCCACGGGATGACGATTGAACGCGAAAGCAGCAATGTACCGGTTGCCCCGGTGACTGGCGACAAGTGGACGCAACGCTATTCCCAGGATTTGAAGATCACGCACAACCGAGACTGACATGGCTGATTTAACGATAACTGCTGCTAACGTAAGGGCCGAATCAGACGCCCAGATACAAACGGGAACCGCCGCGGAATCGCTGACTCCTGGCAATGATGTGTACCTGAACAGCAGCAGCCAGCTGGCAAAAACCGACGTGACTGACGCGGACAAAGACGAACAAGTTGGCGTCTGCATCAGCTACGCAGACGCTGGAGAGAAAGTTGCCTACGTATTCAAAGGCGGCATGGACGTAGGAGCGACGCTGGTCGTTGGTGAGGCCTACGGGGCCAGCCCCACGACACCAGGAGCCATCGCACCGACCAGTGACTACAGTACCGGAGACTATGTGTCATTCCTTGGAATCGCTACGACAACCAGCAGGCTAGTTATTGGGATTTTGAATACAGGGGAGGCATTGCCATAGCCGCCGTAACGCTCACGGGCGATTACCAGATTGACTACGCCTTGGCACAGTTCATTCCAAGGCTACAGAAGAAACACATTCGAAAAGCGTTAAGGGCCGGAGCAAAGATCGTCAAGCAGGACGGAGAGGCGTTAACCCCAGAGGATGAAGGCTTACTGGCGTTGTCTTGGCGAGTCAGGGCACGCCGTAGAAGCCGGACAAGATTGGGAGTCGATATCATCGTCGGCTCGGATGAGATTGACCAAGATTCACCCTACTACGCGTTGTTTGTCGAGTTTGGGCACATGGCTAAAGATGGTTCGTTTGTCGAACCGCAGCCGTTTGCCAGGCCGGCCTTATGGGACAACGCGGTGAGGATACAAAGGCTGTTTTTGACCATTTTACGCGAGGGGTTGAGACAACTAGCCCGCGAGCTATACCCGAATCGGAGGATTATTTGAAATGTGTATGACGGGCAACGGTATGACGGTGACCATTGATCCGGGCGGCGGCGCGGCTCCGATCATTGGGCGGATCATTCGGATGGGCGAATGGACCGAAGAGGTGCCGCTAATTGACGACAACGATTTGTCGTTAGCCGATGGCGACCACGAAAAGAAGTGTGTCGGTGGAGTCATTCAACACGGCGAGTGGGAGTTTGACGGCGTTTTTCAGCCTGGCACGACAACCTCGACTATTCCCACGTTGGCCAATAAGGGCACGATTTTGATTACGTATCCCGCGATTGAGGGCGAATCGGCGGGAGCGACGACAAGTGGTGACGGGTGGTTGCTCAAGAGAGGCCGTGGGCCATTCGAAACCAATCAGCGCGTAGAAGGTGGCTATGCTTTGGCCTTTGAAGGCGGCTCGGGCGGCATCACAGAAACGGCTGGCACAGCGACACCATGATTTACTTGACACCACTTGTCGGCACTAGCGGCAGCACTGAGGTGGATACCGGATACGACAACGTGATGTGCGAAGAGACACACGTTATTGATGGTCAGCCCAAGCAAGTACATTTTCGCGTTGGCTACGCACGGCGAGAGATTGGCGCAGGCTTTGGCCCGATCGTAATAATGAACGAAGCCACCACAAAAGAAGTATTGCGGGTATTGGCAGAACGCGACGCGAAGCTGGCCGGCATTGAAGAGCCAGGACTTGAGAGCATGAAAGCACACTATGATCGGCAGGTGGGCGTATGTCCTGAGCCGATCCAGGAGTTACCAGATGAGTGATCAACGGGAACGGATTCTACAGTCAGCCAAGACACGCTACGCAACTGTGGATTGTGGCGAATGGGGTCAGATTCGCATTCGTTCTGTTTCGGACTACGAGTACCAACAAGCAAGGCTTTCGATCGTCGATGACGATGGGAAGATTGACAACGAGAAAAGGCAAAAGCTCAACGCGGCTTTCATCCACTTGGCGGTTGTCGAGGATGACGGCTCGCAAACTTTTGTGAACGGTGAGCTAGAACAGATCGTCCACATGGATGCGGGATTCTCGACAAAGCTGATGCGAGGAATTGAGAATCACTGGGGCGTAACGGAAGAGGAAGAGGAACTGGAAAAAAACTCCGTAGCGACTGGCGACGACTCTTCGCCTACCGATTAGCGGCGAAGCTAGGCTATGCGAACGTCGACCAGTTGCTGGACGAGATTACACCGAAGCAGTTTGCGGAGTGGTACGCGGCGTGGAAGATCGGGCTGGATTGGGACGGGTGGCACCAGACGGCCACGGTATGCGAGACAATCCAGAACGAATTTACGAAATACAAATTCGACAAGGCGGGCAAACCGTACCAGAAGAAAGCGTTTAACTCGGCGAAGGATTATTTTCCCAAGTCGATGATCAGGAAGCCAAAACGTGCCAAAGATCGGTGACCTAGTATTGGGAGTGGTTGCGGAAACCTCCAGGGCCAACCGCAACATCCGGCAAACGCGGAGGGAATTCGCGTTATTGTCGACCACTGCCCGGCGCGGGCTGGGTGGCATTAACCGGATGGTTGCTTCTCTTACTGGCTTGGCCGCCATTAGCTTTGTGGGTGTGGCTGCTGGGATAACCAAGACGGCTCGATCCATTGACGATCTAGCCAAGACGGCCGACAAGCTAGGCACGGGAACGGAGCAACTTGCGGGGTTGAGATTTGCAGGAGAGTTGACTGGTGTCGCCGGTCGAACGATGGACATGGCGCTACAGCGTATGGTCCGTCGCATATCAGAAGCTTCACAAGGAATGGGCGAAGCACGGGGGGCGTTAAAGGAACTGCGGATAGACGCCAAAAAGCTTTCTGAGCTAACCACTGATCAGCAGTTCTTCAGAATCGCGGACGCCATGAAAAGCGTGCGGTCACAGTCTGACCAGGTGCGACTGGCTTTCAAACTGTTTGATTCGGAAGGCGTGGCACTTCTTAACACTCTCAAGCTCGGCGGTTCGGAATTACGCAAGCTAACCCGCAAGGCTCAAGGGCTAGGCTTTGCGTTGTCTCGCGAAGAGGCAGCAAAGGTTGAGCGATTCAACGATGAACTAGCCAAGCTCAAAGCTACGGCCGGCGGCCAGCTACAGCGATTCACGGTTGACGTGTCAGTACATGCTACTCGGTTTGTGCGGGCTGTCCAGCTGTGGTTGATTGAGGCTCGCAAGCTGGCGTTGCAGATTACACCTATGCTTCCTGACGAAACCGACACCCCGAAAAATATCGCGTTCATGTCTAACCGACAACGCGAATTGGAAATGCGGCGACTACGAGAAATAAGAGCATTTCAAGACCGTACACGTGGCATACAGGTAGCCCAGCAGACTCAACGAGGCTTAGGGGCTGCCGGACGTGGAATACTGGGGACGCTTCAGGGTGCAACCGGTCTGACTCGTGGAAACCTCGACAAGCTCACCGATGCGGCGACGCAATTCCAACACCGGATGCGCGAGGCGACATTCCGCGAGATGACAATAGGCCGCTGGCGACGCGAAGCCGCCCAGCATGCAGCCGAGCGGGAACGGCAGGAGAAAGCCGAACGGATGGCCAAAGAGCAGGAAAAACGACGCAACCAACTCGCCAGCCGGATAGCGTTTGCGTTCAACAACCAGCCAACATCCGAACGAAGGTTAAACCCACTAGCCGAACGTGGCACAACCGAAGCCTACAACGCACTCCGCAGAAACATCGCTGGCGGGGGTGGCAAGAAATCGCTGGAAGAAATCACCAAGCAGGTCGTGAGGGAGGAAAAGCAAGCCAACCAACAGCTAGGGGAGATTGTCGAGCTATTGAAAACAGGCGTGGAGATACCGTGAATGGCCGTTACATCATGCACGGTGCTTCCGACTGGCTTAGCTGCGAACCTGACGACAGCCAACAGCAGACGCGGCGGTTCAGTCAACGTGACGTATCGAATCAGGGAGACGGACTACGACGCCATGCCGTTAACGGTGTTCAAACGAGCACAAGCGGCAACACCAGACCCGCTACCGGAACGGTGGGCACCCTACAACGTACGAGGAGAAACGGAGTTTTCATTGTATGCCCGAAACATCACGTTAACTCACCAAGACGAGAACGGAGCACCCACGGGCGTCTGGTTGGCTACAGTACAGTTCGGCGAGCTGGACGCAGGACAGACAGCGGCACACGCGATATTGAATCCACTAGCACGGCCGCCGGTTGTATGGCTGGAGTTTGAGACGTTAACCGAACCAGTAGATTACGCAGTATTTGAAGGGGTGATTGATCGAGACGGCCAGACGGTGTTAGCTTCCGACGTAGTTAACGCAGTGGGAACGACGGTGTTACAGAACGGAGCGACCTACCCGCCAACGAATGCAGCTAAGGGGCCACTAGAGGACGGACTGCACGAGGATCGCACAACAGTTATCCTGGCTCGTGAGGATTACTACACAAACTTGCAAACAATCATTACACGCCACGACACGTACGAACGGACGCTGAACAACAACAACGTATCGCTAGGAAGTTTGGTCTTTCCTGCCAGACACATGAAGTACGTCGGCATGAGTGCACCGCAGATCGTCAACGAAGGCGGATCGAACTACTACAAGGCCACTACACGGATCGCGTTGAACCGATTCAAGCCATTTAGCCGAGACATCGTGAATCAAGGGTTTATGTACAAAACGGACGTTGACGGAACCTTGACCGAAATGATGAACAACCAAGCCGAGCCAACGCTATTGACGGAGAAGGGCGATAAGCTACCAGATGGCCAGCTCGGCAACTATGTTCGATGGCGTACGCGTACCGTGGCTAATTACACACCGTTAGTGGCGGGGATTAGCTGATGTTCTTCACGGCCCAGAGCACACGACGCATAGCCAATACCGTCACGGAATGGGAGCGGTTCAATAAGACCGGCCAGATTCCACGTCGCGGCAGGCGGGGTGCTCCGTGGTCAGCGATACGAGAGGGGGTGGTCAGAGAATCTGGAGGCATTGCAGCCAATAGCTATGGAGATGTGGAGCTTTGCCTAAATGCCGACGACGCTGGAGCTAACGAAACCTTTCGGTGTTACAACGATTGGATATACGGGTCTGACGGCATACCGGAGAAAGTCAGCGAGGGCAAGCGAGTCTACTTTGCGTGGATACCGGAAAGCAACAAATGGAAGATTATCGGAGCGGATTGCGAAGTACCTCCGGCTCCTGCTCCTCCAGGGCATGCGAACAGCATCAACCTCACAACAGCAGCTGGTGGAACGGGGCCGGGAAGTTATGACCTGACGTTTGCGATCAATCGGGTAACAACGCTGGATGCGTCAAATGATTCGGTGGACTTGCCTAATGACTTTGCACAGGACAGTTTCTGCGTAGTCAGGAATGCAGTGGGGTCAGGCGGCATCCTGAAGGTTTATCCGGACACAGGGGGCGAAATCAACGAGCTGGCGGTTGATGTAGCGGTGGAGCTGGCACCGGGAGAGTCATTTACGTGTTGGGTTTCCGAGGTTAGTGCAAACAGGCATTGGATAATCTCGTGAGCGTTGAGTTTGCTAGAGACTTTTTGATTGAGGTGCAGAAGGGCAACATTGCCGGGCACTCGATGGTGCATAAGTTTGGCAAGAATGGGGCCGTCGGTGGGACGTTTGAGCATATCAGTCAAATACCGTTTAGCGTGTCCAACTTTCGAACATCCGCTATTGCCATGCGTGTTAAAAGTGGCGGAAATGCAGCCGACACTGCGGCGGGGGCTGGGGCACGGGAAGTCACGATACAAGGCATAGATAGCTCGTTTAATGAAACTTCCGAGGCGGTAGCAACGGCTGGTGCGAGTGCCTCGTCGGCAACCACAGCAACCTTTTGGCGAGTACACAGGGCCTGGGTGTCAGGGACGGGAACCTACGGAGCAAATAACACTGGCGATATCGTCATTGAAGACTCTGGAGGCGGGGCGGATTTTATTCAGATTGCCGCCGGAGAAGGGCAGTCACAGTATTGTGGGTGGACAGTACCGGTGAATAAGACGGCTTATCTCTTGTCCGTTCACGTCACGGTGAGTGTGGGAACAAACAAAGAGTGCGACGTCAGGTGTTTTACCAGGAACACGATTGACGACGTCTCTGCACCTATGCCGGCCAAGCGGTTAAAGCTGTACTGGGACGGTGTGCAAGAGCCGTTCACATACAAACCTTGCGGGCCGGAGTTTGAACTGCCAGAAAAATCCGACATTTGGTTTGAGGCACAGAGCGGGGCGACGTCTGAGGTAAGCATAGATTTTGAGTTATTGGTAGTTGATGACTGATGGTAAAAGTTCGCAGCATGCTGGGTCGTTGCTGATGTGGTGCCCAGCAAGTGGCCGTGTGCCCCTGCCAAAACGGGACGTTAGTTGCAACCAAGGATATCACGGTTAGCGGCGTGACGATGTTGGGTGGAGCACTAGCAGCCGGATACGACGTTAACGACACTTACTCGCCAACGTCGACGTCCTACGATCAATGTATCATGAAGTACAGCGAGGGCTTTGGTTTAGGGCCATTGGCAACCATTCAGGTTTGGTTTACGCGGTTGGAAACTTGGACGTATACACTCTTCGGATCAACAACGCAATATAGTTTTTCAATGGCCCCAGGAGTCAAGGCGGTTTTTGATGTCATTGTGACAGCTTTGGGTGCAGGCGGTGGAACGACTCGTGCACATTGGGTGAAAGTTATCCCTGACACAAACAGTTTTATTGATTGCGACGCGGATATCACGGGGGCGGTATTTGAAGAACAACGTTCTTTAGACTCGCCAACCATGGACGCCAGCGGCGGAACGGTGAGTTACCAATGACAGCATTTTACATCAACGTTGACGGGCCATTCGGCGGAAACATCCGCGCGTCGGTACGGCGTGAGTCTGACA
>JAAUYE010110424.1_pt1 | contig 14122 bp, 13 predicted proteins | sample 7278081 | NCBI WGS metagenome assembly JAAUYE01 (sample SAMN14350131, study PRJNA611818) | marine sediment metagenome | isolation source: surface marine sediment (0.6m) | place: French Polynesia: Moorea | collected 2018-08
GTCGGCCGTTGCGCCGCCGAGCCGCTCGTCCAGGACGCGCAGCTCTTCTTCCATGTCAGCGAGACGCAACTGGTTATCCGCGTTCTCCTGCTCGAGCGCCTGCTTCTCGTTGCGCATGTTCTCGACGTACGTAACGAGTTCGGATGCCAGGCGATCGGGCCCGTCGTGCATGTCGGGGATGATGTCAGCCGCACCGGCAACAGCCCTGAACTGCTCTTCCCAGAGCAGCACAAGCTGTTCCGGCGACAGTTCCTTGTCACGCACCTTGAGGACGACCTCGGAGAGGTAGATGGCGTGCTTGGCCTCGTAGTTCGCCTGCTGGGCCAGGCTGCGGGGCAGGTCCGTATCGTAGCGGTTCTCGTTGAGCTCGCGCTCCGCGTCGGCGAGCAGTTGCTTCGCCTTGCCGAGCGTAATCGGTGCGTAGCGGCCGACGCGGCGGCGGTCGGCTTCGGACAGCAGCTGCCGCGTCTCGCCGAGGTACTGCGCCTTGATGGCCACCAGCTCGGCGTCGCGATACAGCGACGTCGCCTCGACTTCGCGCCGCTTGGCGCTCTTCAGGTTGCCGCCCTCGAGGTAGCGGATCGCGTCGGCAAACTTGTCCTGCGCGTCTTCCCAGAGGTCCGGCGAAAGCTTGGGTGCCTGCGCGTTGGCGGCGTCCTGGCGGCTCTTCAGCGCCTGGGCCAGCGCTGTTCTTGCCAGCCCGGCCGCCTTGGCGGCGTCCGTGAAGTAATTGGCCGCTTCCGCCGCGTTGGTGCGCACGTACTCGATGTTGCGGCCGCGCTCGAGCGCCTGTTCCGCGTCGCGGTACTCGCGCAAGCCGCGCTCGTAGGTGCGGGGGGCCAGCCATTCTGCGTCGACCGCGTCAGCGGCCGACTTTGCGGCATCCGCGTCCTTGAAAAAAGTGCTTCTTAGCTCGTTCTGTGCCAGGGCCGAAGCGGCTCCGAGCGCCAATGCGCACAGGAGCAGGGTCCGTGGCCACGTAGGTTTTACGATCATTGAATCGTTCCCCGGTCTGGTCATGAGGAGAACTGCCCAAGCGACCGGCAGTTTCAACTCGATGTTACATATCCTGCGGTCGCAAAACTGTGCACCGCGTCGCCGATTGTCGCTGATTTTTCCCAGAATTCCAGAATTTTACGCTCGATTCGCGGGTCTTGCAGGGCAGGCGCGGCGGGTGCTGCACAGCAGCATTCCGCTGCCGGGTCCGGATCGGGCTGTGATGCAGGTCACCGTTTTCGCACCGCATCGCGTCGCGCCGGAAATTTGTGCTGTAGCTCACAGTCGCCAGTCAGGCTCGGGCGTAGTCTGTACTCATGTCCGCGAAGTACTACACACAGTTCATCCTGACCGACACGCAATATCGTGACGGTAACGAGTTCAGCGGCGTGGTGGAACTGAGCCAGCCGATGGACCACAACACGGATACGCGTGACATAGAGGCCGCATTGGCCCGGAATTTCGACCTGCACCGGAGTTCGGTGAAGCTCCTGAGCTGGTCAAGACTGCATTGATACTTCTGGCGTGCTCTCAGAATCTACGGATTCCCCCTGACTCTCCCGGCCTCGGCCGGGATTTTTTTTGGTAGTACGACCGACGGGTAATTGTTCTCGCTTAATGTCGCTCGACATCCCTGTCTCGCGACAATCGTCCTCCGCTTGCTCGGGCGTCCTGCTTCGCTGCGCTCCGCACGACGCTCGAACAAATACCCGTCGATCGCCCGCGCGTCGTTGAAGTCAGGAGGTACCTTGCGCCATCGCCGGCAGCCCGCAATCGGGCAGTCCGAAATTGCGCCTCAGCGTCTGCCTATGGGAGGCCGGTTCGTGGGCGTTGTTCGAAGACTGTAGGAGCGGGCCTCGGCCCGCGATCGATGTCCGGAGGATCGCGCTTCGAGAAGCGCTCCTACGGGCCCGAAAGGCACCGATGCCAGACTCGAAATCCTGCGGCCTGCGGTCGTTGCAGGAGGCCGGTTCGTGGGCGTTCTTCGAAGACTGTAGGAGCGGGCCTCGGCCCGCGATCGATGTCTGGAGGATCGCGTTCGGCACAGTCAGAACCGGCAGGCGAACGGGGCGTTTGTCGACCGAAGTAAAGCGCAGCGCAGCGAGCCCCGAGGGAGACACATGACCCGTTCGCGTGCCCCAGCTGGCGTGGCCGCGGCCGGATCCGGTTCCCACGCGGCGAGGGTTTTATGAGAAAATGCGCGTCCGGCATTCGGCCGGCAAACGAAATCATGAGCGACAGCGAATCCAAATTTCGCGGCATCCCCGTTGTGGAGAGCGGCCGCAAGTACCAGACCGACGCCGGCTTTTCGGCCATCAAGAACGGCGTGAAACAGCGCCGGGATGCCGAGCCGCTGGTCCACGGGCAAAAGCCGAAGTGGCTGCGGGCGAAGATGCCGTCGGGCAAGGGCTATTCGAACACGCGCGAGATCGTGCACGAGCACCGCCTGAGCACGGTGTGCGAAGAGTCCATGTGCCCCAACATCGGCGAGTGCTGGAACGCCGGCACCGCGACGATCATGGTGCTGGGCTCGGTCTGCACCCGCGCATGCCGCTTCTGCGCTGTCGATACGGGCAACCCGAAGGGCTGGCTGGACGCGGAGGAACCTGCGAACACCGGCCGCGCCGTGCAGTTGATGGGTCTCGAATACGTGGTGATCACTTCGGTGGACCGCGATGACCTGGCGGACGGCGGTGCATCGCACTACGCCGCCTGCGTGCGTGAGATCAAGAAGCGCAATCCGCGCACGGCGGTGGAAGCACTCACCCCGGACTTTAACGGCGTGCGCGAACACGTGGAGATCGTCGTCGAATCCGGCCTCGACGTGTTCGCGCAAAACGTCGAGACGGTGGAGCGCCTGACGCACCCGGTACGCGACCCGCGTGCCGGTTACGAGCAGACGCTCGACGTGCTCCGGCACGCCAAGGATCATCGCCCGAACGTGCTCACGAAAACGAGCCTGATGCTCGGGCTCGGTGAGCGCGACAGCGAAATCGTGAAGACCATGGACGACCTGCGCGACGCGGGCGTCGACATACTGACGCTCGGGCAATACCTGCGGCCAACCCCGTATCACCTTGCGGTTGAGCGCTACGTTACGCCGGACGAGTTCGCGGCTTACCGCACGGAAGGCCTGGAGCGGGGCTTCGTCGAAGTCGTCGCCGGCCCGATGGTGCGCTCGAGCTACCGCGCAGAGCAGGTCCTGCTGAAAAACAACGTCGGCCTGGCCGTCGGCTGACCCCGGCGTCGGCATTCCAGGGATGCGAAAATGATGGAGTTCCTCGCCGAGTACGGCCTGTTCCTTCTGAAAGTCATGACGATCGTGATCGCGATCGTCATTGTCATGGCGGCCGGCGCGGCCGCTGGCCGCAAAGCCACGCAGGATCATCTGGAGGTCGAGAACCTGAACCAGAAGTACCGCAAGATGGCCGGGGCACTGCGCGCTGCCGTGCTGAAAAAAGACGAGCGCAAGAAGCAGGCCAAGGCAGACAAGAAGCAACAGAAAGCCGAGGAAAAACGCGAAAGCCGGCCGCGCAGTTTCATCATCGATTTCAAGGGCGACATGAAGGCGAGCGCGGTTGCTTCGCTGCGCGAGGAAGTGAGCGCGATTCTCGACGTGGCGACGCCGGACGACGAGGTTATCGTGCGGCTGGAGAATCACGGCGGGCTGGTGCACGAGCACGGGCTTGGCGCGTCGCAGCTCGCAAGAATCCGCGAACGCGATCTTCCGCTGGTGGTCTGCGTCGACAAGGTCGCGGCGAGCGGCGGTTACCTGATGGCTTGCGTCGCGACCAGGGTTTGCGCGGCGCCGTTCGCCATTCTCGGTTCCATCGGCGTTCTTGCGCAGATTCCCAACTTCAATCGCCTGCTTGACAGCCACGGCGTGGACTTCGAGCAGATAACGGCGGGCAAGTACAAGCGCACGGTTACGATGTTCGGCAAGAACACCGACGCCGACCGCGCGAAGCTGAAAGAGGAACTGGAAGACGTGCACGCGCTGTTCAAGTCTGCCGTCAGCCGCTACCGGCCGGAACTCGACCTCGAGACGGTCGCGACGGGTGAGCACTGGTACGGCACGCGTGCGCTGGAGCTGGGCCTTGCCGACGAAATGTTGACCAGCGACGAACTGCTGCTCGGGCGGGCGGCGGACCGCGACCTGTACCGGGTCAGCTACAAGATCAAGCAGCCGCTGCAAAAGCGTATCATGTCGAATGTGGACGGCGCGCTGGAGAAGGTCGACGCGGCTAGCTGGCGGCGACGCTTCGAATCGCGGCTGCCGCGCAGCCCCTGGAACTGAGTCAGCGCCGGCTGGTCAAACCCGTTACACAGGAGTAACCATGGCCCAGCAATACCTCAAGTCACTGATTTCCCTGGCTTTGATCGCGTTCGTCGCGACGGCGTGCTCGAGTTCCCCGACGGGGCGCTCGCAGGTCATCCTGAAGTCCGACGAGGAGCTGGCCGTCGAGGCGGCGCGCCAGTTCGCCGAGATGAAGGCGAGCATGCCGCTCGAGACCGACCGCAAGAAGATTGACTACATCCACTGCGTTGCCCAGGCCGTGGTGCTCGAGCTGCCGCCCGAGTACCGCGATCTGGAATGGGAGATGGCGATCTTCCAGGCCGATTCCGTCAACGCGTTCGCGATGCCGGGTGGCAAGATCGGCGTCATGACCGGAATACTCAAGGCCGCGCAGAACCAGGACCAGCTGGCCGCCGTCATCGGCCACGAAATTGCCCACGTCACGGCACGTCATGCGAATGAACGCGCATCGCGCGGATCGTTCTCGCACGTCGGCGTGCAGGTCGCTGCCGTCCTCCTCGGCGGCGGCAACCAGGGCGCGACCTATACCGCGTACGAGGCACTGCAGGCCGGCGCTGCGCTCGGCATCATGCTGCCGTTTTCGCGCTCGCAGGAGAGTGAGGCGGACGTGATCGGCCTCGAGTACATGGCCAAGGCCGGTTTCGACCCGCGCGAGAGCGTGCCGCTGTGGCAGAACATGTCCGCGGAAGCCGAGGAGGCGCCCGCCGAGTTCCTGTCCACGCACCCCTCGAGCGAGACGCGCATCGACCAGCTCGTCGGCCAGTTCGGCACTACGCTCAAGCTATACAACGAGGCGAAGCTGGCCGGAAAGGCGCCCAACTGCAGCATGTAGTGCCGCCCGGGCCGGAATTCAAAGACCACTTCTCGGCGCAGTCTGCGGGTTACGCCCGCCACCGGCCCCATTACCCGTCTGAACTGTTCGACTACCTTGCCGGTCTCGGCGGCCGGCGGCTCGCTTGGGACTGCGCGACCGGTAACGGCCAGGCGGCGATCGCCCTCGCCAAGCACTTCGACCGGGTCATTGCGACCGACGCGAGCCGGCCACAGGTGGATGCGGCGATTGCGCACCCGGACGTCAGCTATCGCGTCGCCACGGCCGAGGACTCGGGCCTCGCTGCCGGCACGGTCGATCTCGTAACGGTCGGGCAGGCACTGCACTGGTTCGATATTCCGCGCTTCTTCGCCGAGGCTTCCCGCGTACTGGTGCCGGGCGGCAGCTTGGCCGCCTGGTGCTACGAGCTGTGCACTGTCTCGCCCGCATGCGATGCAGCCGTCCGCCGCCTGTACGACGAGATCGTGGCTGCCTTCTGGCCACCCGAACGGCGCCTGATCGAGGAGCGCTATGAGGGCATACGGTTCCCGGGAACCGAGATTGTCACGCCCGCGTTCGAGATGAGCGTGCGCTGGACGGTCGACGGCATGCTCGGCTACCTGCGAACCTGGTCGGCCTGCCAGAACTACCTGCGAGAGCATGGCGACGATCCGGTCGCCCAGGTCGAAGACGGGTTGCGCGAGACATGGGGTCCGGCGCCGCGCACGGTGCGCTGGCCGCTCACCGTCAGGGTGTCGCAGCCTTGAGTTCGTCTCGGTCGCCGATTTTTGCGAAGATAGCGCCTCCGGGGAACGGGCCAGGGACCTTGAACACGACTTTGCCATTTGCACGCCGATGCCTGTTGCTGCTGGCGCCTGCCGCGCTGGCGGGCTGTACGTTCCTCGAGGATCTCTATTCCGGCCAGCCCGGTGCCGGACGACCGGAGCCGGTGCCGCTGGAGGCGCGGCCCGTCGAGGAGCCGATCTCGCGCAACTATTTCGTGCTCGAATCGGAAGCGCAATCCGTCATCGGGGCACCGCAAATCGTCTACACCGGCGCCGAGAACACGTTCTCCGACCTCGCGCGGGAATACGGGCTCGGATACGACGAGATCGTCGCCGCGAACCCCGATATCGACCCGTGGCTGCCCGGCGACCGCACGCCGGTATTGCTGCCCACGCAATACATCGTTCCCGACGTTCCCCGCGAAGGCATCGTCCTTAACATTGCGGCGAGGCGGCTGTTCTACTTCCCGCAGGTGGCCGAGGGTCATCAACAGACCGTGCTGACCTATCCCATCGGGATCGGGCGCGTGGGCTGGGAGACGCCGGTCGGCGAGACGGAAGTGGTATCGAAAGCGGCCGATCCGCACTGGTTCCCGCCGGCGTCGGTTCGCCAGGAACACGCGGAGATGGGCAACCCGCTGCCCTCGGTCGTGCCGCCCGGGCCCGACAACCCGCTCGGCTCGCACGTGCTCAAACTGGCCATGCCGGGATACCTGATCCACGGCACCAACCAGCCCTACGGCGTCGGCATGCGCGTCAGCCACGGCTGCGTGCGCTTGTACCCGGAGAACATCGAACTCCTGTATTCGCTCGTCGAGACCGGCGAGACCGTGCGCATCGTGAACGAGCCCTACCTGCTCGGCTGGCGTAACGGGGAACTGTATTTCGAGGCGCATACGCCGCTCGAGGACGACACGATACCCCCCGCCGAGCGCCTCGATACCTTGCTCGCGAATGCGATGGACTCCGCGGGCCTGAGCGACCGCGACGCGGATCACATCCGCTCGCTGGCGAGCGTCGCGAACGGCGTTGCATCGCTGGTCAGCTATCACGATTCCCACGAGGTATTCGCGCGTGCCAGTCTGGTCCGCAACACGGTCGAGCCGGACCCGAATTCGCCGACGCTGACCGAGGTGCGCGAGCTCATGGACGAGGTGATGGCCGAGGAGCCCGAGCCGGAGGAAAAGGATTTGTGAACGACTGGCTCGACGTGATGCTCGAGGAGATCGCCCGCAAACAACGCGAAGCACGCGAAGCAGAAGAAGAACAGAAGCGGCGCGACGAGGAAGCGAAGGACGCGGACGACGATCAGTCGAAGTAACGCAGGAACTCTTCGGGCAGTGCAGCGGTGTCGACGGCTCCCGCCGGCACCTCCGGCAGCGGACTCGAATTGTAGGTATTCCAGAACATCAGTGACGCGTCGCCATAACGCGCCAGCCCGGCGTCGTGCAGCAGGGCCGCCATCGCCTTGCCCGTGTAAGTGGGCTCGAGAACGAGACCGAGCGCATCGCGAGCCGTGTCGATGGCGGTATCCGTCGCCGGGGTAGTGCGCGCGTAACCTTCACCGAAGAACTCGTGCCGAACCTCGATCCGGGCCTTGCGATGCAGGTTGGCGGGAATGGCCGGCTCCAGCCGGTTGAGCATGGCGGCCGTTTTCGCCATCAGTCGATCGAGCCGCTCGCGGTTCATGATCTCCGCAGGCGAGACACGAACGGCCTGGACCTCGCTGTCCAGCCCGGCCAATATCAGCCCCAGCGCCAGGCCTGCGGCGGATCCCATCGTGCCCGTTGCCACGTAGATGCGCGCCGGCATCTCGACTTCGCCGGCGCCGACCTGCGCAGCGAGTTCGAGGCCGGCGGCAACGTAGCCGACCGTGCCCAGCCACGACGAACCGCCAAGCGGGATGACCCAGCTGCGGCGCCCCAGCACGCTCTGCCGCATCGTCTCGATGCGCGCGCGGCGATCGCCGCCGTAGCGAACGACCTCGGCACCGCAATTCAGCAGTCGCCGCAGGACTTCGATGACCGCGGGCGAGGCGACCTGGTGCGACAGCAGGCAGGTGCAGTCGAGATCGAGGCGTTTTGCGTAGAGCGTCGTGGCGAGTGCGTGGTGCGACGCCACACTGCCGAAGGTGGCGACGCGTCTTGCGCGCTTGTCGATCGCGCGCTGCAGCAGGTATTCGAGCTTACGCAGCTTGTTGCCGCCGTAATAGGTGCTCGTCAGGTTGTCGTACTTGATGCTGATCGGGCGGTCGCCGGCAGCGGTCGGGACGACGCCTTCGCCTGTCGGGGTCGGGAGGTTCGCAAGAGCGACCTTGCGGAGCTTGCCCGCTAGAGCCGGAAAGGCATTGACGAGGTAGTCGGTCATGATGTCGCGTTCATATTGGCAATGAGCCATGGCATAAGCAAACGCCTGCGGCAGCAGCCTTGTTCACGGTGCTGGCAGACCCTAGAATGCGGGCACGGTTATCTGGCCCACGGAGAGCAGGTTTGTCAGATGCGGTCGATCGTGGCATCACGGTCACAGAGATTGCGGCGATGGACCAGCCCATCGACGCAACGCCCGAAACCACGGCGGCTTTTGTCGGACGTGCACTTCGCGGCCCCCTGAATACACCGGTTCTCGTTCACACCTTCGGAGAATTCCGCCTCCGCTTCGGCGATTCCTGGTCGCGCTCCAGCCTCGGACCTGCGGTCAGGCAATTCTTCGACCACGGTGGTCGCAACCTCTACGTCGTACGCGTCGCAAACAATGCGCGCGGTGCCATGATCTGTCTTCCGGCAAGTGGATCGGCGCTGGTGCTGCGGGCGCTGGAGCCGGGCTCGACGGAACGCGTGCGCGCGGCGGTCGACTACGACGGCATCGACGCGAGCAACGACGAGTTGTTCAACCTGACGCTGCAGCGTATCGACCCCGACACACGGCTGGTGATCGACCAGGAGATGTATCGCAAGCTCAGCCATCGCGAGGAATCCGCGAGCTTTGTCGCGGACGTATTGCTCACGTCGTCGTTGGTCCGCGTGCAAAAACCCTATCCGTCCCACCGGCCGGAAGAGACGGTGCCGGACGACGCGAGTTCTACTGCCGCTTACGTCGGCCACGCGCAGGACGGTACAGATGGGCAGGAGCTGTCCGATTACGATCTCGTTGGCTCGCGCCCGGATTGCCGCGGGTTGTTTGCGCTCGACCAGGTGGACCAGGTCGACATCCTCTACCTGCCACCCCCGGGGAAGGGCGTCGACCTGGGGCCGGCAGCCGTGCTGGCGGCAGAGCGTTACTGCCGCAGCCGCGGCGCGATGCTGGTCGTCGATCCGCCCGCCGGCGTCGAGACGGCGGAGAACATGCTGGCCGAGGTCCGGCAGCGCGGCTATGCGAGCCCGAACATGGTGGGCTATTTCCCGCGCATCTTGCTGCGCACGGACAGCGACTCGGCGCCACGCGCGGCCGGTGGTGTCCTTGCCGGCCTGTTGTGCAAGCTCGATCGCCAGTACGGGCCCTGGCAATCGCTCGACCATCGTGGGTTGGGCGTGAGCCGCGACCATGTGCCGGCGGTTACGCTCGACGAGGAGAGCGGCCAGGTCCTCGCGCGTGAGGGAATCAACGTTATCGTGCCGGGCCCGGCGGGCAGGGCGAGAGTAAAGGGATCGGCGACGATGGCGCGTGGCAGCGAAATGCAGCGCCCGCTCGCAAGCCTCGGCGTGCGTCGCCTGTGCCTGCGCATCGTCAACTCGATCGAGCGCGCGACGCGCTGGGCGGTATTCGAGCCCGTCGACAAGCGCCTCGCGCAACGGATACGGAACCAGGTCTTCGCGTTCCTCGGCGCGCTGACGGACATGGGGGCGTTCGCCGACGACCGCATCGATGTCCAGTGCGACGCGGGGCTGCATGGCGCGCCTGCAGGCGCGGGCGCCGGCGTATCCATCCTGATTGCATTCCAGCCGCACGGCTGCGATAAGCCGATCACGCTGACACTGCACCAGTCCGCGCGCGGTTTCCGCGTCGCAAGCACGGCGTTCGCGCCCGTCAACGGGCCCTGATGAAGCTGGACAAGTTCATCCGGATCGTCCTCGGCCTGCTGATCGTGGTCGTGTTCTTTGTCGCGATCGGGGCGCTGCTGTTCTTTACGCAGACCGCGCTGAACGTCTGGGACCGGCTGCTCGAGGGGCCGTGGGTACTCCGTTGGGGCTACGTGGGCGCGATGATCGCGCTCGTCGCGCTCGCGGTATACCTGATCTGGCTGCTGCTTGTCCGCCGCAAAACACCGACGAAGACGCGACCCGCAACGACGCCGCTGACCCGTGACGAGATCGAAGCGCGCCTTCGCGATGCCGAAACTGCCGGCGTGGATGTCGGCGACGCGCAGAGGGAGCTGCAGGAGCTGGCCACGCGCCAGCAGGCCGGCGCCATCCACCTGTGTTTCTTCGGCGAAATCAGCACCGGCAAGAGCTCACTGATCAAGGCGCTGGTGCCCGAGGCAGACGTCGCCATCGACGTTGTCGGCGGTTCCACCGGCGATGTCCGCCACTACCGATGGCAAAGTGCCGCCGGCGGCGAGATTCTGCTCACCGATGTGCCGGGTACCGGCGGCCACGAAGAGGGGCTCGACGAGCTGGCGCTCGAGGAAGCGCAGCGCGCGCACGTCGTGCTGTTTGTTTGCGACGGCGACCTGACGCGCGCCGAGAGCCAGGCGGTGGGCCAGCTCCTTGCGCTCGACAAGCCACTGGTGCTGGTCATGAACAAGGCCGACCGCTACACGGTCGAGGAGCAGGCGGTGATCATGCAGCAGCTGCTGCAGCGCGTCGACGCGATGGGTGGTTCGCTGGAGCGCGACAAGGTCGTTGCAGTTTCCGCGGGCGGCGAAATGGACGTGGTCCAGCGCGGCGAGGCCGGCGACGAGAGCACGGTCCGTCGCAAGCGACCGGCGGATATCGGCGTGCTCGTCGTCGCCGTCAACCGGATGCTCGAGGACGAAGCGCAGCCGCTCGACCAGCGCCGCGATCGCGCCGTATTCCGGCTGGCGGCGGAGAAGCTGGCGGAGGCGGAACGGCAGTACCGCGCGCAGCGCTCCGAGCAGATCATTCGCAACTCGACGCGCAAAGCCGTCATCGGCTCGCTCGCAGCGGTGAGCCCCGGGACCGACGTCATCATCCAGGGTTACATTGGCACGACGATGACGAAGGAGCTCTGCAAGCTCTACGGCGCCGCGCCGCGCGACCTCGACATCGAGGAGTTTCTCGACCTCAGCCAGAGCCGCGTCGGCAAAGCCCTGCCGTTGACGCTCGCCGTTGCGGGCAATGGCCTGAAGGCATTTCCGGGCGTCGGCACGGTTGCGGGCGGGCTCGTCCATGCGGTCGCTTATGGATTGATATTCGATGCGCTGGGGCGCAGCCTGGTGCTGACGCTCGAGCGCCACGGACGACTCGTGCCCGAGCAGGCTGCGAAGGAATTCGAGGACGGAATCAATGAACATATTGAGGCGGGCGTTCGCCGCGTTGCCAGGCTGGCCCTGGAAGAAAAGACGGACGCTGGCTGACGAGGAGGGTGGCGACGACCACCTCAACCTCGCCCGCGAAAGTCTGCGCGAACTGGTCAACGACCAGCGCCTGCCGCCGGGCGTGCGCGAGTCGCTGGCGCAAGACTACGCCGCCGTGCAGGCCATGCTCGACAAGCTCGAGCACGGCCACATCCACCTGGCTGCATTCGGGCGCGTCAGTACGGGCAAGTCGTCGCTGCTGAATGCGCTGATCGGCGAGGAACGCTTCACCGTGAGCCCGCTGCACGGCGAGACGAAGCAGACGTCGATGCAGGCGTGGCGCGAGGAATCCGCGGGCGGCGTCTATCTCATCGACACCCCGGGGCTGGACGAGGCGGGCGGCGAGGAGCGGGAACGGCTGGCCAAAGAAGTCGCAGGCCGCTCCGACCTGGTGCTGTTCGTCGTGGATGGCGACATCACGGAGACCGAACTCGAGTCGCTGCGCACGCTGCTCGCGCGCGGCCGGCCCGTCATCGTGGTGCTTAACAAGCGCGACCTGTTTACCGCGGACGAGCAGGCCCAGCTGCTGACGTCGCTGCAGGCGCGGACCGAGGGCCTGATCGACCCCGGCCACATCATCTCAGCGGCCGCCCAGCCGCGGCCGGAGACCGTGATCGAGGTCGGCGACGACGGCATGGAGACCGAGACGCAGCGGGCTCGCGCGCCGGACGTCGGAGAATTGCGCGTGTTGTTGTGGGACATCCTCGACGCCGAGGGCAAGACACTCGCCGCGCTGAACGCGAGCCTGTTCGCGGCGGACCTGAGCGACCAGGTCGGGCGCCGCATCCTCGCCGCGCGCCGGGAGATAGGCGACCGGCTGGTGCGCACCTATTGCATCGGCAAGGGCATCGCGGTGGCCTTCAACCCGGTTCCGGTGGCGGACCTGTTCGCCGCAGCCTTTATCGACGTGGGCATGGTCGTGCACCTGTCGCGGGTCTACGGCCTGCCGCTCACGAGACGCGAGGCCGGCTCGCTCGTCGGTGTCATCGTCGCGGAGTCGGCCGCCCTGATGGGGACGGTCTGGGCCCTGCATTTCGTGTCGAGCGCACTCAAGGTCGGGACGGTCGGGCTGTCGACGATACTGACTGCGGGCGCGCAGGGCGCGATCGCGTACTACAGTACCTACGTGGTCGGCCGAATCGCCGCGGAATACCTGGCGAAGGGCAAGTCGTGGGGCGAAGGTGGGCCGAAGAAGGTGGTGCAGCGGATACTCGACGACCTCGACCGCGAGACGGTGCTGCGCGATGCGCGGCGCGAAATTAGCGCGCGCCTGAAACTCGGCTGAGCGACGTCGCGTGGACAGGCAGGCCCGGCTCGATCGAATCTACGAAACCATACGCGATATCCCGCGCGGCTCGGTCGCGAGCTACGGGCAGATCGCGGAGATCGCGGGCATCCCGCGCGGGGCCCGCCAGGTCGGCTGGGCGCTGAGACACGCGCCGGCGGGCTCAGACCTGCCGTGGCATCGTGTCCTGACCGCTTCAGGTAAGATCGCGTTCGAGGCCGGCAGCAAACATTTCAAGAAGCAAAAAGCGCTGCTCAAGCGGGAGGATGTCGCCGTCATTGCCGGCCGTGTCGACATGCGCAGGTATCGCTGGGAACCGCAGCTCGACGAGCTGCTGTGGAAGCCGAGTTCGGCGTGGGATGAGCGGTAGAACGGGGAGGCAATTGATGACGACAGTAATCTTTTCTCACGGCCAGGAAAGTGGCCCCTGGGGCACGAAGATCAAGGCGATGGCCGAGATGGTGAAGGAGCTCGGCTGCACCGCCGACAGCATCGACTACCAGGGCATCGCGGACCCGGCGGAGCGGGTGGAGAAACTGGTCGCTGCCTGCGCCGACATCGACGATACATTGATACTCGCCGGCTCGAGCATGGGCGGACACGTGGCGACCGCCGCCGCGGGGCGCGTCGATGCGGCAGGGCTGTTCGTACTGGCCCCGGCGTATTACATGGAAGGTTACGAGGACCTGACCCCGCCGCCGCCCGCAGTTCCGGTCTGCATCGTGCACGGCTGGCGCGACGACGTCGTGCCGGTGGAGAACAGCATCCGCTTCGCGCGCGAGTGCAATGCGGAGTTGCACCTGATCGACGGCGACCACCGGCTGACCGACAACGTCGTCGAGATCTGCGCCTACCTCAAGCGCTTCATCGGTCGGCTCGACTAGCGCATATTGCGCCAAAATCAAGGGTTTGCAGGCACAGTCTTTTCGGTAGACTGATTCGCCATGAGTATCGGGGGATTCCTCTTTCGGCCGCTGTACTGGCTGGCCGGCAAGATCTTCGCGATCTGGGCCCGGCCGGCGATACAGCCGGATGCGCCGGCGGAGCTGATCGGTGATCCGCAGTCCGCGGTCTGCTACGTGCTCGAGACCGGCGGTCTCGCGGACATGCTGGCGCTGGAACGGGCCTGCGAGAAGCACGGGATGCCGTCCCCCAGCGAATCGTTCCGCTGCTGCGACAGGCGCGAGGCTCGCCGTGTGGTGGTCATGCGCCGCATGAAGGGTGTCTTTTTCCGGCGTCCGTCGACCAAGGGATCAGAGCGGCTGCGGCGGCTGGTCCGGGCGGCCGACGCGAAACAGCAGGAGCTGTTGCTGATCCCTGTCGCGATCTACTGGGGGCGGTCGCCGCAGAAGGAACGTTCGGTATTCAAGCTCCTGTTCTCCGAGAACTGGGA
>JAAUYE010070468.1_pt1 | contig 14118 bp, 14 predicted proteins | sample 7278081 | NCBI WGS metagenome assembly JAAUYE01 (sample SAMN14350131, study PRJNA611818) | marine sediment metagenome | isolation source: surface marine sediment (0.6m) | place: French Polynesia: Moorea | collected 2018-08
GAACGCTGCAAAGCTCGGCATGCTATCCAGCCATTTCCTGAATGCAACGGGTCTGCCGGCGGAGGGACACGTTACGACGGCACGGGACCTCACAACGCTTGCGCGCGCCATCATCTCGGAGTTTCCGGAATACTACGAGTGGCATGCGGTCAGGGAATTCACCTACAACGGCATCAAGCAGGACAACCGCAATTCACTGCTGTGGCGCGATGACTCGGTCGACGGCCTGAAGACCGGTCATACCGAAGACGCGGGTTATTGCCTGGTCGCCTCGGCCAAACGCGACGACATGCGTGTTATTTCCGTCGTGATGGGTACGTCGAGTACCAAGGCGCGCACGGATGGCAGCCAGGCGCTCATCAATTACGGCTTCCGCTTTTTTGAAACGCGCCTCCTGTTCGAGGCCGGCGAGGAAATATCGACGGCCCGTGTCTGGAAGTCGGCCAACGAAAGCTCCCGACTGGGGGTGCTGGAAGATCTTTACATCACGGTACGCCGCGGCACCTACGACAATCTCGAATCCACGCTGGATGTTCCCGCTATTATCGAAGCGCCGATCGCGGCCGGTCAGCCGGTCGCCCGGTTGAAAGTTCGCCTCGGCGAGGACGAACTGGTCAATGCGACCTTGAGCGCCCTCGAAGATAACCCGATCGGTTCGATCTGGCAGCGCGCGAGGGACAGCGTCTCCCTCTGGTTTGAGTAGTCATGCCCGAAGAATCGGCGCTGAAATTCCCCTGCGTGTTTCCCATCAAGATGATGGGCCGGGACACGCCGGAATTTCGCGAATTGGCCCGGGAGCTGGTCGAAGCTCACGTGGGCCCGGTTCTCGACAGCGCGGTGCAAGCGGCTGTGAGTCGCAACGGTCGCTTCGTATCGATCACCGTGACAGTCACGGCGACCAGCCAGCAACAGCTCGACGACATATACCGTGAGGCCTCATCACACGACGATGTGCTGATGGCGCTGTGAGCATTCAGCCCCCTCCAACCATTGTCGTTCGCGACCTCGGGCTCCAGGATTACGTGCCGCTGTGGCGGGCGATGCAGGCCTTTACGGATGCGCGTACCGAATCGACGACGGACGAAATCTGGTTCACCGAACACCCGCCGGTGTTCACGATGGGGCTCAACGCCAGCAAGGAGCACCTGCTCGCTCCGGGCGATATTCCGGTCGTCCAGATCGACCGCGGTGGGCAGGTGACGTTTCACGGGCCCGGCCAGCTCATGGTCTACCCGCTGCTCGACCTGCGTCGCCACGCAATGGGTGTGCGCACGCTGGTCACCGCGCTGGAACAAGGCGTCGTCGACCTGGCGGCAGAGTCCGGCGTCGCCGCCACCAGCCGTGCCGATGCGCCGGGCGTTTACGTCGCGGGGGACAAGCTGGCCAGCGTGGGCCTGCGCATACGAAGGGGCTGTAGTTTCCACGGCATGGCGCTCAACGTCGAAATCGATCTGGAGCCGTTTTCGCGGATCAATCCCTGCGGATACAGGGAACTCGAGATGACCGACCTGTCCCGGCTCGGCGCCGGCGGCACACTTCGTGAAGTCTGGCAGGCACTGCTGCCACACCTGCTCCACCATCTCGGTTTCGACGGCGCGAACGTCCGGACAGGCGAGGATGAACTTCCCGCCGTCGCAAATGCTAGCGCCGGTTGAGCGCGTCGAGGCGCGCCTTCGTGCCGACGTCCGCCCAATGGCCCTCGTACAGAACGCCGCTTAGCCGCCCGGCGTCGGCGGCCTCACGAAGCATCGGTGCAAGAGGAAACCGGCCCGCCTCGCATCCTTCGAAGAATTCCGGGCGATAGACCGCGACGCCGCTGAATGTCAATACCGCGTTGTCGGCGTTGCAGATCAGGCCGTCGCGAAGATCGAAGTCGCCGCGATCTCGGTAATCGGGCGTCGGAACCATGACGAGATGCCCGAGTGCATTCGCAGAGAGGTCACCGTCCGGCAGCGGCATATCGGTGATGATGTCGGCGTTAATCACTAGAAATGGATGCTTACCCAGGAACGGCAGGGCCTTGTGGATCCCCCCGCCGGTCTCGAGCACGTTGTCGCCTTCCTGGCTGTAGATGACTTCGAGGCCGTAACGCCGGCCGGACCCGACGCGCCCGACGATCTGCTCGCCGAGCCAGCCGAGGTTTATCACCACGCGGGTGATGCCGTCTTCACGAAGCTTTGCCAGATGGCGCTCGAGCAAACTCTGTCCCCGAACCTCCACCAGGCATTTCGGCAGCGTGTCGGTCAGGGGACGCAGGCGCTCGCCCCGTCCCGCCGCCAGTACCATGGCGATCACGGCTCGGCCACCATACCGGGTAACACGCGCTCTTCGATGAGGCGGACGAGGTACTGCAGTTCTTCGTACTGTGGCCCGAGTTCGACGATGTAGGAGAGCGTCCTCGGAATATCGTCGAGATACGCCGCCTTGCCGTCGCGGTGGTTCAGCCGTGCGAATATCCCGGCCGCCTTGACGTGCCGCTGCACGCCCATCAATTCAAAGTAACGACGAAACTGGAGTTCGTCGACCTGCTTGCGCATCGACCGCTCCAGGCCGCTGTAGAACTGCAGCGCCCAGTGCCAAACCTGTTCGGCGGGCCAGCGAACGTAACAGTCTTTCAGCAAGGACACCAGGTCGTACGTTAGCGGCCCTTCGACCGCATCCTGGAAGTCGAGGATGCCGGGATTGTTTTCGTCGGTGACCATCAGGTTTCGGGAGTGGTAGTCACGATGTACAAAGACCTGCGGCTGATGCAACGCGTTCTCCGTCAGCAGGTCGCAGCATTCGCCCCAAAGCCGTTCCTCGGTCTCGCTGAACGACAAGCCAAGATGCGTGCCACACAGCCAGTCGTGGAACAGCGACAGCTCGAACCGCAGCAGCGTTTCATCGTATGGCGGCAGTGATGCCTGGAACGCAGCGCCACGCCGCTGCATGGCGAGCAAAGCCGAAATCGCATCGGCATAGAGCGGTGTCGCCGCGCCCCGGTCTTGCAGCAACGCATCGAGATAGAGTCGCGTCCCGAGGTCGCTGATCAGGAGAAAGCCGTCGACGAGGTTTGCCTCCAGCACGCGAGGCGCATTGAGCCGCATCGCCTCGAGGTATCCGGCGACGCGAATGAACGGCAGACAGTCTTCCTTGTCGGGCGGCGCATCCATTACGATGAAACTTTCCGGCGCTGCACTCAACCGAAAATACCGGCGGAAACTGGCGTCGTCCGATGCCGGTGCCGGTGTGTGCCCGGCGATGGCATCGATGCTGTCAATCCACTCTTGCATGGCGAGCAGCCGGGTATCGGTTGCGGCTTCAGGGGTAGTGATGTGCGGTCTCCGTAACGCGTTGAAGCACCTCAAAAACTATGCGAAGGTAACAAATAGTAATGACTGATAACATCCCAGCCTTGCCCGTCCCGGCCCAACCCTGACCCGACAAACGCTTTGTCTGCCAAACCATCGATTGTTGCGCTCTGCCTTCTGGTCGCCGCCGGCGCGCACGGGGCCGATCCGCGCGCCTGCCGTACGTCGATCGGCGGGCCTCTGACTGACGACCCGGCGCTCATCGATTTGCGGCCGGACAATCCGGATACGATCGTCTTCGAGGCCGGCCGTTTCGAAGCCCGCATCGGTGAAAAACCGACAGCGAATCTGAGTGGCGGCGTGCTGTTACGGAAGGACGACAAGCTCGCCGGTGCCGAGACGGCGCGCTACGACTCCGAGCAACAGGCAATCTTCCTGGAGGGCGACGTTCGCTACGAGGACCCGAGCACCCAGATACACGGCGATGCTGCCGAATTTTCCTACCTGAGCGGCCGTATCCGGTTCGACGGCGCGGAATTCTCGCTGGGCAGCAGCGACGGGCGTGGCGCAGCGAGCGTGCTCGAGATCAACGAGGATGGAAGGCTGATTCTCGACGGCGTCGAATACACGACCTGCCCACCCGAATCCGAGGACTGGCTGCTGCAAGGCGAGTCCATCGAACTCGATACCGGCGAAGGCGTTGGCACCGCCAGGCATGTCAAGCTGCGGTTTAAAGGCGTGCCCATCCTGTATGCGCCCTACCTGTCTTTCCCGATCAGCGATGCGCGGAAGTCCGGCTTGTTGACACCGGAGTTCGGCAGCGCGGGGCGCAGCGGTAACGAGATCCGCGTGCCCTATTACTGGAACATCGCGCCAAACTACGACGCGACGATTACGCCGCGCCTGCTGACAGACCGCGGGCTGCAGCTCGAAACCCAGTTTCGCTACCTGACGCGGCGCAACGACGGCGTCCTGACCGCCGACTACCTTGCGGACGACAGCATCCTGAACGAAGCGCGCCACCAGGTCCGATACCAGCACCGGACGATCTTCGACTCCAGCTGGCGAAACCGGATTAACTACCGGGAAGTCTCCGACGATCAATATTTCGAGGATCTTGGCGGCAGCCTGAGCGTTTCCAGCATCACGCACCTCGACCGCAACGTACGATTCGACTACTACACCGATCATATTTCGCTGTTCGGGCAGCTTCAGGATTACCAGACGATTGATAGCGCAATCCTGCCGGATGATGAACCATACCGGCGTCTGCCCCAGCTGCTCGCCAAAGGCTCGTGGAAGGTAAAACACCTGCTTCTCGGTCTCGACGGCGAGGTCGTCAATTTCGATCGGGATGTTGGTGTTACCGGCTGGCGCCTCAATGCCGCGCCGTCGATCAAATTCCCGATCACACGGCCCGGCTGGTTTGTTACACCGTCTGTGTCACTCGACCACACTCTGTATCAGCTGTCCGATACGGCGCCGGGTGCCGACAAGGATCCGTCTCGCACCGTTCCGATCGCAAGCCTGGATACCGGCCTCGTGCTGGAGCGCGCCCTGAATGACAGTAATCGTGTTCAGACGATCGAACCCCGGCTGCTGTACGTGAATATTCCCTTCCGCGATCAGGATGATCTGCCGGTCTTCGACACCATTACACCCGACATCAATCTCGTGCAGCTTTACAGGGAGAATCGGTTCCTGGGTATCGACCGCATTGGCGACACCGAGCAGATCAGCATCGGTGTCACATCGCGAATCCTCGACGTGAGCTCCGGTCGCGAGCTGATGACGGCAACCGTGGGACAGACGCGTTACTTTGACGATCGCGAGGTCGTTTTGCCAGGCGATTCCGCCTCGACGTTCGAGTCGTCCGACTACATCGCGGAGCTGCGCGTTCTGCTTTGGGAGAATATTAACTTCGACTTCGGCCACCAGTGGGGCACCGGTGAGAACGGTACGACGCAATCGCAGGCGCGGCTGCAGTATCGACCCGCCAGCAAGAAGATTCTCAATCTCGCCTACCGTTTTAGGCGCGACTCTCTGGAGCAGGGCGATTTCTCATGGTCATGGCCGATGGGCGCCCAATGGAACTTCGTCGGCCGTTACAACTTTTCTTTCCGCGACCGGGAAGTGCTTGAGCAGTTTTTCGGGCTCGAATACGAGAGCTGTTGCTGGGGGCTCCGGCTGGTATCCAGGCGCCACATATCCACCCGGGACGGAACCCGGGACTCGTCGTTCGGTCTGCAACTGGTGTTGAAGGGCATGTCGAGTGTCGGCACAGCGGCTGACAGTCTCCTGGAACGTGGTATTCTTGGCTATTCTGCAGATCTCCGGTAATCAATTGTGATTAAAATCAATACCTTATGCGCGATTGCCGCATTGGTCGCGGCGCCTGTGGCGGCGGCCGAGGAACTCTCGGAAACGGGTGAATTCCTGGATGGCATTGCCGCTATAGTGAACGAGGGTGTCGTTCTCAAGAGCCAGTTTGACGAGCAGTTGAGGACCATCACGGCGCGCGCCCAGCAGCAGGGCATGCAGCTGCCGCCGGCCTCGGTGCTCGAGGAGCAGATCCTCGAACGCCTTATTCTCACCGAGATTCAGCTGCAGCGCGCGGAGCGAATCGGCCTCTCGGTTTCCGACGCGATGCTTAACGATTCGATTCGTCGCATCGCCGAGCAGAACGGCGGTCGATTCGAGGACATGCCGGCACTACTCGCGAAGGACGGCATCAACTACGCGGATTTTCGACGCTCGCTGCGAGATGAAATTACGGTCGAGCAGCTGCGACGGATCGAAGTGGCGCAGAGCATCGTCGTCTCCGACCGGGAAATCGAGCAGTGTATTGCCGACCTCGAGACCAATGTCGTCGTGAATTCTGACTGGGAGCTGTCGCATATCCTGCTGCCGATCGGCACGGCGGCGGAGGGCGACGAGCAGGCCGAAACCGAGCAGCTCGCCAATGAGATCTACGCGAAGCTCATGGACGGCGCCGATTTTCGCGAGATCGCGGCGCGCTATTCCAAGGGGCCGACCGCGCTCGAGGGCGGCTCGCTGGGCCCGATGAGCGGCCAGAGCGTGCCGACGGTGTTCGCCGAAATACTTCCCGGCATGGAGGCCGGCGACATATCCGAGCCTTTCCGGCGAGGCAACAATTACCACATCGTCAAGGTCGATAGCCTGAGAAGCGCTGTCGAACAGAGCGAGATCAACCAGGTCAAGGTCCGGCACATCCTGATTACGCCGAACGAGATTCTCGACGACGAAACAGCGAAGCAACGACTCGATGAGGCGCTGGAGAAGATTCGCGCGGGCGAAGACTTCGGCGAACAGGCAAAACTGCTGTCGGATGATCCGGGCAGCGCAAACCTCGGCGGCGACCTCGGATGGACCAGTCCGGGCACGTTCGTGCCTGAATTCGACGCGGTTGTTGATCAATCGGAAATCGGCGTCGTCAGCGAACCGTTCCGCAGCCAGTTCGGCTGGCATATCCTCGAAGTCCTGGACCGCCGCGTCTATGACAACACCGAGGACCTCAAGAGGCGTAACTGCGACGTCCGGATCCGCAACAGCAAGATGGAAGACGAAACCCTGCTGTGGATGCAGCGCCTTCGGGACGAGGCGTTCGTTGACGCTCGAATCTAGCGACGCGTCCCGGGAATCCTTACGACACCGCTTCTGATGTCTCCGGATAGGCCACTGGTAGTAACCGCCGGCGAGCCCGCCGGAATCGGCCCTGAACTGTGCAACGCGCTCGCAGATTCACCGTACGCGGACGAAATCGTCGTCATCGGCGACCAGCGATTGATCAAGGGTGGCCTGCGCGTCATCGATCTGCCCTTTCCCGCACCGGTGATTCCCGGCAAGCCCGATCCCGCCAACGCCCGGTCGCTGCTGGATGGGCTGGGCCGCGCCGTCGAGGGTTGTCTGCGCGACGAGTTCTCGGCGCTGGTGACGGCGCCCCTCGCCAAGAGTGTTATCGCCGATGCCGGCATCCGGTTTACCGGGCACACCGAACTGTTGGCCGAGCTTACAGGCGCGCCGTTGCCGGTTATGATGCTGGTTGACGGGGGACTTCGTGTTGCCCTCGCCAGCACGCATATGCCGCTGAGCGCGGTGCCCGCCTACATCACGCGCGACCGTCTCCGGCAGGTCATCGAGATACTCGATAACGAACTGCGCAGCAGGTTCGGTATCGCGCATCCGGAAATCGTTGTCTGTGGCCTGAATCCGCATGCGGGCGAGAATGGTCGCCTCGGTCACGAGGACCGCGAAGTCATTGCTCCGGTTATCGAAGAGCTGCTTGCCCGGGGCCTGAATCTGCGTGGACCGCTGCCGGCGGATACGGCCTTTACACCGGCGGCCGGCCGCAAGGACGCCGTGCTCGCGATGTATCACGACCAGGGCCTGCCGGTGCTGAAATACGCGGGCTTTGGCCACGCGGTCAACGTCACTCTCGGGCTGCCGATCATTCGGACCTCGGTCGATCACGGTACGGCATTCGATATTGCCGGCAGCGGTAAAGCCGATACGGGCAGCATGATGGCCGCGGTTGAGCTTGCCGCGACCCTGGCGATGGCCGGCAAAGGATGACGGTCCATCGGGCCCGAAAGCGATTCGGCCAGCATTTCCTCACGGACCTCGGCGTAATCGACGCAATCATTCGCAGCATTCACCCCGCGCGGCAGGACACCGTCGTCGAGATCGGCCCGGGCCGCGGCGCGATGACGGACACACTGGCACGCCGGGTCGGGCATCTGCATGCAATCGAACTGGATCGTGACCTCGCGGCGGAACTGCAAAAGCGATTTGCCGACAATGCGTCGGTTACCATTCACGAGGCCGATGCGCTGACCTTTGATTTCGGGCGCCTGGGTCAGCGACTGCGTGTCGTTGGCAACCTGCCCTACAACATCTCGACACCGCTGCTGTTCCACCTCCTGGACTTCCGCGCGAAGATCCTGGATATGCATTTCATGTTGCAGAAAGAGGTCGTCGAGCGCATGGCCGCGGAGCCCGGCAGCAAGGCGTACGGACGACTGAGCATCATGCTCGGTTGCCACCTCGCCGTCGAGCCGCTGTTCGACGTAGACCGGAAAGCGTTCGATCCGCCGCCTGCGGTCACATCGTCCGTCGTGCGCCTCGACCCGCTCCCGCCCGGTACATTTACGATCGACAATGAGGCCGGGCTTTCGACGCTCGTGGCAACCGCTTTCATGCAGCGGCGAAAGACCCTGCGAAATGCGCTAAAGACGGTCGCGCAAGCGCCCGCTTTCGCAGCCGTCGGCATCGACCCGGCGCTCCGGCCAGAGCAAATCAGCATCGCGCAGTACGTCGCACTGGCCAATCATCTGCACGCCAAATCAGACCACCAACGTTAATGGGCATACGTTAGAATATCGCCATGGACGAAAATGAAAGCGGCATTCAGATACAGGTTGCGACGAACTACGTCGATGAGCAATCCGAGCCCGATGCGGGCCGTTACGTTTTCGCGTACACGATCACAATATCCAACCATGGCGACGTCGCGGCGAAGCTCCTTAGCCGTCACTGGGTAATTACCGATGCCAATGGCAAGGTCCAGGAGGTGAGTGGCGACGGCGTCGTGGGTGAGCAACCCTACCTCGAACCGGGAGAGCGATTTCGTTACTCGAGCGGCGCGGTTCTGGAGACGCCGGTCGGTTCCATGCAGGGCCTTTACCGCATGGTCGCCGAGGACGGCATGAGCTTCGATGCGCCCATTGCACCATTCACGCTCGCGGTGCCGGGCCTGCTCCACTAGCCCATGGCGGTTTACGCGATCGGCGACGTGCAGGGCTGCTACGATCCCCTTGCCAGGCTGCTCGACGAAATCCGGTTTGACGAATCCAGCGACACGCTGTGGTTGACCGGAGACCTGGTGAATCGCGGGCCCAAGTCGCTGAAAACGCTACGGTTCGTCAAAGGGCTGGGCGACGCGGCCATCACGGTGCTCGGTAACCATGATCTGCACCTCCTGGCGCTGCAGGCAGGCGTCGTGCGGTTCGGCAAACGATTCGGCTCGCTGCAGAAGCTGCTGAATGCACCGGACGCCGGGGAGCTCTGCGACTGGCTGCGTCATCAGCCGCTTGCGCATTACGACAAGGGTCTCGGGACATTGCTGGTGCACGCGGGCACGCATCCCGACTGGAGCGTCAAGAAGACGCTGGCGCGCGCCGCCGAAGTCGAGGCCGCGCTGCAGCATTACGACTATCCGATACTGCTGGGGAAGATGTACGGCAATACGCCGAACTACTGGGCCGGTAGCCTCAGCGGCTACAAGCGGCTGCGGTTCATTATCAACTGCTTCACGCGTATGCGGGTGATGAGTGTCGACGGCCATCTCGATCTCCGCTTCAGCGGCTCACCCTGGGGGGCACGCAAGGGGCTGCTGCCCTGGTACCAGATGAAAGACCCTGCATGGGAAGGCACGCGAATCGTGTTTGGACACTGGTCGGCGCTGGGGCTCATCGTATTGCCGGAGCTAATCAGCCTTGATACAGGCTGCGTCTGGGGTCGCCAACTGACGGCGGTGCGCATCGACACGAAGATCCCCCGCGTCGTGCAGGTCAGAGGACAGGGCCTTTGAAGTCGCTAACGGCATTTAATCTTAACGAGTGGATCGACGCGCACAGGGACAAGCTCCGGCCGCCTGTCTGTAATCAACAGGTATTCGAGGAAGACGATTTCATCGTAATGGTCGTCGGGGGGCCGAATTCCCGAAAAGACTATCACCTGGATGAGGGTCCCGAGCTGTTCTACCAGATCGAGGGCCACATGGTCCTGCAGGTCATCGACGACGGTGAACGCAAGGACATCACCATCGGCGAAGGCGAGATGTTGCTGCTGCCGCCGAGAGTCCCGCATTCACCTCAGCGATTTGCGAATACCGTCGGCCTCGTCGTCGAGCGCAAGCGCCTTCCCCATGAACTCGATGCCTTCATGTGGTTTTGCGACGCCTGTAACAACAAGCTGTATGAAGAACGCGTCTATGTCGACGACATCGTCGGTCAGCTGCCGCCGATCTTCGATCGCTTCTACTCGTCGGAAGACAACCGTCGCTGCGACCGCTGCGGCACGGTGATGCCAACACCGGAAGATCCCTGAGTGGTTTACGAGGATTCTCCGGGTTTCGCAGAATCGCTCGACCGCGAAGACCCGCTGGCGCCGTTTCGCGAACAGTTCAACTTCCCGCGGGAGAAGAACGGGCTGTCGCCCATTTACCTGTGTGGCAACTCCCTGGGGCTGCAGCCGAAGCTCGCGGTGGATTTCGTGCAGAGCGAACTCGAGAAGTGGAAGGACCTGGCCGTCGACGGTCACTTTCAGTCCGAACGTCCATGGGTCAACTACCACCAGCACGCAACCGCCGGATTCGCCGAGCTGGCCGGAGCGAAACCGGTTGAAGTCGTGGCGATGAACACGCTGACGGTGAATCTGCACCTGCTGATGGCGAGCTTCTATCGCCCGACGCCCGAGCGTCGCAAGATTATTATCGAAGCCGGCGCCTTTCCGTCCGATCAGTACGCGGCCGCATCGCAGATCCGTCTCCGCGGTTTCGATCCGGAGTCGGACCTGCTCGAGTGGCAGCCTCGTTCGGGGGAATTGCACCTCCGCCTCGAAGACCTCGCAGCCATGCTCGAGCGTGAAGGCAACTCCGTCGCATTGCTGCTGCTGCCGGGTGTACAGTACTACACGGGCCAGGTGCTCGACATGCGGGCGATCTGCGAGCTGGGCCGGCAGCACGGCTGCAAGGTGGGCCTCGACCTCGCACATGCCATCGGCAACGTCGAACTCGAACTGAACGCCTGGGGTCCGGACTTTGCGTCCTGGTGTACTTACAAATACCTCAACGCGGGACCGGGGGCGATCGCGGGAGCATTCGTGCACGAGACGCATCGCTCGCCGGACGACTTCCTGCACGGCTGGTGGGGCAACAAGCCAAGCACCCGGTTTGAGATGCGGCGGAAATTCGACCCCGCTGAAGGCGCAGAGGCCTGGCAGATGAGCAATCCACCGATTCTCTCACTTGCGCCGGTTGTCGCCTCGCTCCGGCTGTTTCACGAGGCGGGCCTCGACAGGCTGCGAGAGAAGTCTGCGATGCTGACCGGTTACCTCCACTGGTTGATCGAAACCCGCTTCGGCGATCGTGTTCGCGACATCACGCCCGTCGATGCCCGTGGCTGTCAGCTGTCCCTGGTAGTCAAAGACAAATCGATCGATGCGAGGGCGTTGTTCGACAGGCTGTGCGAGCGCAATGTTACCGGCGACTGGCGTAACCCGGATGTGATCCGTGTCGCGCCGGTGCCCCTGTATAACAGCTTCGTCGATGTCTTCGACTTTGCCGAGCGATTGTCCGATGCCCTCGGAGACTAGGTCATCGTGAGCAGGAAAACGGTCAATATCATCGGGGCGGGCCAGTGCGGCACGCTGATTGCAGTCATGCTGGCGCGGCACGGCTTTCGCGTAGAGGTCTACGAACGATTCAAGGATCCGCGAGTGCAGGATGCAGAGGCGGGCCGATCGATCAATCTCGCGCTCGCCGCGCGCGGCCTGAACGCGCTCCGGCAGGTCGGTATCGAATCGCTGATCGCACCGGTGCTGGTGCCGATGCGCGGCCGTATGGTGCACCACCAGGACGGGCGAACCGATTTCCTGCCTTATGGGCAACAGGCTGACGAGGTCATTTACTCGGTGACGCGCCTCGGCCTGAACCAGATGCTGCTGGGCGTTGCCGACGATACCCCGAACGTCCAGCTGAACTTTGAGCAGAACGCCATCGGTTACGATGCGCCCGATCGCACGGTTTTTGTTCGCGACGAGACCGACGGCAGTCTGTACCAGGTCGAAGCCGACCCTCTGTTTGCCGCGGATGGCGCGGGCTCCGTAATACGTCGATCGTTCGACGGCTCCGATACTTTCGGCGGCGTCGAGACCTTGCTGCGTCACGGCTACAAGGAACTTTCTATTCCCGCGGGACCGGACGGGCAGTATCAGCTATCGCCAGACGCGCTGCACATCTGGCCGCGCGGCGGTTTCATGCTTATCGCACTTCCGAATCCCGGCGGTGACTTCACGCTGACGCTGTTCCTGCCCAATACCGGGGAAAACAGCTTCGAAGCGCTGTCCGACGAGGCATCGGTGATCGCGTTCTTCGACGAGCACTTCCCCGATGCCGCAGCGTTGATCCCGGACCTCTGTGACGACATGCTGAATCATCCACTCGGCGAGCTGGGCACCATACGCTGCCGTCACTGGCACGATCGCGGCAACGTCCTCCTGCTGGGCGACGCCGCGCACGCGATCGTGCCGTTCCACGGGCAGGGTATGAACCTGGCGTTCGAAGACTGCGTGCTGCTCGACCGCATGATCAGTGAGCACCACGACGACTGGCCGACGATCTTTGCGCGATTCGAGGCCGAGCAGCTGGCCAATGCCAACGCCATCGCCGATATGGCGCTCGACAACTACATCGAGATGCGGGACACGGTGCGTGATCCCAAGTTCGCTCTACGAAAAGCGCTCGCCTTCGAACTGGAACAGCGCCTGCCGGGGCACTTCATCCCCCGTTACTCGATGGTGATGTTCCATGCAAATATCCCGTACCTGGTCGCCCAACAGCGCGGCGAGGTGCAGAGCGCGCTGCTGGAAGAATTCACGGCGGCCGCGAGCACTATCGACGACGTTGATGTGGATGCCGCGGCGGCAGCGGTAACGAAGCGGCTGCCTCCCATCGATACGGTCAGGAACGATCTCTCCGCTCGTAGGTCCTGAATTCCCAGGCGAACTGGTTTGTGTCGTCGGCATCATGGGCTTCGCTGTCGACAAGCCGCCACTTCCGTTCGTCGATCTCCGGAAAATACGTGTCGCCACCGATCTCGGCCTGCACGCGCGTGAGATAAAGCCGGCTGGCTTTGGGCAGGAATAGCGCATAAACCTGGCTGCCCCCTATGACCATGATTTCATTGGCATTGCCGGCAGCGGCCAACGCGTCAGCAGGTGAAGCGACGACATCGCATCCGGCAGCGTCGAAACCGGCCTGCCCGGTCAGCACGATATTCTGCCGGCCCGGCAGCGGCCTGCCGATAGACTCAAATGTTCGGCGTCCCATGATGATCGGCTTGCCCATTGTGAGTTGCTTGAAGCGTCTCAGATCGTCAGGGAGTTTCCACGGCAGCTTGCCCTCACTGCCGATGACGTTGTTCGTCGACGCGGCAACGATGATGCTGATCATGGCGACGCGTCAGACCGCGACAGCTGCTTTGATGTGCGGGTGCGCTTCGTAGTTCAGGATCTCGAAATCATCGAACTCGTAATCGAAAATGCTCTCGGGCCTGCGCCTGATCGCGAGTCGGGGAAGCGGCAGAGGCTCGCGGCGCAATTGCTCGTCGGCCTGTTCGAGGTGATTGAGGTACAGGTGACAGTCGCCCCCGGTCCAGATGAATTCGCCGACATTGAGGTCGGCCTGCTGCGCCAGCATGTGCGTCAGCAGGGAGTACGACGCGATGTTGAACGGCACCCCGAGGAAGATGTCGCAGCTGCGCTGATAGAGCTGGCAGGAGAGCTTGCCGTCGGCCACGTAGAACTGAAACAGCGTGTGGCAAGGCGGCAGGGCCATGGTGTCTACCTCGGCCACGTTCCAGGCGCTGACGATGTGGCGCCGGGAGTCCGGGTTCTCGCGGATGCTCTTCACGACCCGCTCGATCTGATCGATGGTGCCGCCGTCGGGGGTCGGCCAGGAGCGCCACTGGGCGCCGTAGACGGGTCCTAAGTTGCCCTGCTCGTCGGCCCACTCGTCCCAGATGTGCAC
>JAAUYE010001758.1_pt1 | contig 14096 bp, 13 predicted proteins | sample 7278081 | NCBI WGS metagenome assembly JAAUYE01 (sample SAMN14350131, study PRJNA611818) | marine sediment metagenome | isolation source: surface marine sediment (0.6m) | place: French Polynesia: Moorea | collected 2018-08
AACTGATATCCATAACCCGGCCATACTACCCCAGCCTCGCCGCAAACCCTACCGCGATTTTGGAAATTGAAGCGTCGTGTTACCGGTTTCTCACAGTCAAATAAGGTTTATGCAGAAACTTCATTGGATGCATCACCGAAGCCTCGACTTCAAAATATTTAGAACAAAACAAGCCAGGCGCCGGAGGTACGAACCTCCGAGGCTTGAAATCAGGAAAAGGTATTTAACTAGTGTCGCAAGATCCCCGCCTTCGCGGGGATGACGTCGAGGGGGCCGGGACAGAGTGTGGGGATCCCTGCATGGTACAGGGATCCCCGGGGAGATTAGTCCGCGTTGGCGAACTCGATGCCTTTCCTGATGTTGCCCTCGAGCGTCTCACGCATATCGTCGAGCACCTTTTGTTCGTACTCGCTAAGCGCCGGCAGTTCCGGAATCGATTCGACGCCGTCCTTGCCCAGCACCACCGGCTGCGCGTGGAAATCGCTGGTGGTATCGCCCACCTGCACGTAGCAGCACTCGGTAACCGACTCACCGTTCATCGCCGCGACCAGCGACATGGTGAAACGCGCGGCGGCCTGCGCCATCGACAGCGTCGCCGAACCGGCGCCAGCCTTGGCTTCGACCACCTCGGTGCCGGCTTCCTGGATGCGCGGAGTCAGCGCCTCGATGTCGGCCTGGGCGAGTTCAACGCCAGGCACGCTCGACAGCAGCGGCAGTATGGTTACGCCGCTGTGGCCGCCAATGACATTGACGTTGACGTCGTCGGCGCTCTTGCCGACGGTTTGCGCAACAAAGGTATTGGAGCGGATCACGTCGAGCGTGGTCACGCCGAACAGTTTGCGCTTGTCGTAAACGCCGGCGGCCTTGAGCACCTCGGCCGCGATCGGCACGGTCGAGTTGACCGGGTTGGTCACGATCAGGTAACAGGCATTGGGACAGGCGGTAGTGCCGGCGCCGACGAGCTTCTTGACGATGCCCGCATTCATGTTGAACAGGTCATCGCGGGTCATGCCGGGCTTGCGCGGCACCCCGGCCGGAATGACGACGATATCGGCATCCTTCATCGCGGTCTCGACCTCGTCGCCGGTATACCCGGTGACGCAAACGTCGGTCGGAATATGGCTCAGATCGACCGCCACCCCGGGAGTGAACGGTGCGACGTCGTAGAGCGCCAGTTCGCTGCCAGCGGGCAGTTGCAGCTTGAGCAACAGGGAGAGCGGCTGGCCGATTCCACCGGCGGCGCCGAGCACACACACTTTCATGACAAACCTCGCAAATCCTGTGATTCAGACCGAGCATCATAGCCATGCCGATAGCGATTCACAAGGTGAACGCCGGCTCCGAACCAAGGTTTAATACAGACTATTGGCGGTATCTATCGAACCGCCTTGCGATCACCCCATGCCCGCGAGCCGGCAAAAGTCAGCCGACGAAAGCGTTGACGCTGGTGCTGCCGCCGTACCCGGGAAACACCTCGCCGACATCGGTACCGCCGAGTCGCTTGATCAGCAGTTCAGCAATCACCGAGCGTAAATCGGTGGTAATCTGCAAATCCTCGTTGACGTTGATATCGAGCCCGGGCCAGTCGCAGATGACCTGGCCGCCGTTGACGCCGCCGCCCATCAGGTAAGCCAGGCTGCCGGTGCCGTGATCGGTGCCGAAGGAACCGTTCTCGGCGATACGCCGCCCGAACTCGGTGTAAACCAGTACGCAGATACGCGCCATGCCGGCACCCATGTCGGTATGAAACGCGGCCAGCACCTCGGCCAGTTCGGTCAGGGAAATATCGATATAGGTTGGCAGGCTTTCGTGGTGATCCCAGCCGTCCGAATCGATACAGATGACTTCCACCGGCAGCTGCGACTTGATCAGCTGCGCCGCCTGCAGCATCCTGTTGCCGAAGGCGCTGTTCGGATACACCGCGCCATTGGCGGGTCCGATCGAGCCGATATCGGCGGCCTGTAATTCGTCCATCGCGGCCAGCGCGGCATTGGCGGGGCCGCCGAACGGCACCGCGCCCTGGAACAGGTCGGCCAGCACCCCGGGATAACCGGAATCGAGAATATCCTGGTCGAAGCCGAAATCGTTGAGGTTGTCGATCGCGAGCGGTTCGTCGGCGCCGCTGAGCGCCACCGGCACGTTGCCGCTGATCGAAATCGCGCGAAACGCCGAGCTCGAGGCCGCCGGGCTGAGATTCAGATGCCGGCCGAGCCAGCCGCTGTCGGGTCCGGCCTTGTCGACGACGCCGCGTTCGACCAGGTTTTGCGCGGAAAAATGCGAGCGAATCTGGTGCGGCATACCGGTGGCCTGCACCAGCGCGATGTCGCCGGCATCGTAAATCGGCTTCAGCGGCGCCAGCGCGGGATGCAGTGCAAAATCGTCATTGATGTATATACCGCCGCCCGGGGCCAGCGGCGCCGGTAGCGCGATGGTTGGGCGATGCGAGTAATAGTCGCCGTCGCTGTAGGGCGCGAGCGCATTCAACGCATCGGCGGCGCCGCGCTGGAACACGCAGACGAGAATATCGCGATCGGCCGGAATCGACGGATGGGCGGCAATTCGATTCTTTGTCGTCATGGCAGCCCCCTAACGCAAGTGAAAATACACCGAGCTGACCAAAACCGCGCCGAGCAGCGCGGATGCCTGCTCGGGTTCGGTCGCGGCCAGCGCTTCGTCGGCGTCACGGCCGAGCTCGCCGCTCAGCCAGTCGATTACGGTTTGCCGGTCGCCGGAGGCCAGCGGGCGCATCAGCACCGCGTCGGAAATCGCATCGACGACCTGGCTCAGCGTGTCGGCACCGTTCAGCATCGCCGGGTAATCGATCTGGATTACGTCGAGGCCCGGGATCAGGCCGGAAAAACTCAGAAACGACAGGCGCCAGCGGCTGAGCAGGCCGCCGGTGCTGGCCCAGTAGTCGGCGCGGTCCGGATAACCGTCCGGCGTCGGCCAGTAGTACGGCAGCTGCCCGAGCGAATTCTGCGCGTAAAACCACAGCAGGCCGTTATCCGACGGATAGCCGGTATCCGGCGCGAGCGCGCGCACGATTGCCGGCAGGTATTCACTCGGGCGGGTAAACTTGAGATCGGCGCTGTTGCCGAACGCCGGGCTCGCGAACAGCGCGCGCAGCGTATCCCGGATATCACCGTTCGACAGCGTAAACGCGCCCGCCACCGCGTCGACCGCTGCCGCCGGCGGATCGTCGCTGATGAAGCGCCGGCACAGCTTGGTCGCGATGAATTGCGCCGTCGACGGGTGCGCCGCGAGCAGGTCGAGCACCTGCTCGCCGTCGTTTTGCCCGCCGCCGCCGGCAATCGAATTGCCGAGCACAAGCTTGGGCTGGTCGTCGTGAATCGCGGACTGGAAGACGAATTCACCGTAGTCGCCGCCGGGGTCGCCGGGAAAGCGCAGGGTCCAGCCGGTGAAACAGCGCGCAACCTCCTTGACGTCGGCTTCGGTGTAACCGCCGTCGACACCGAGCGTATGCAGCTCCATCAATTCGCGCGCGTAGTTTTCGTTGGGCGCGGAGGCCTGGTTGAAAAAGTTGTCCAGGTAAAAAAGCATCGCCGAACTTTTCGCCGACGCGTGCAGCAGATCGCGAAAATTACCCAGCGCGTGCTGGCGGATGACATTGCGGTCGTCGAAAGGCTTTAGCGTCGGGCCGAGCCCGTTGACCAGGTGAATATTGAAATGGTCGCTCCAGAATTCGACCATGATTTCGTAGAGCTGGCGTTTGCTGAACATTTGCCGGTACTGCGCGGCCGCAATCATCTGCGTCGCGACATCGAAAATATTGTCCGGAAATCCGGCGATTAGCTCCGCCGGGGTCCGCGTGGTCAGCGGAAACAGGGCATCGATATCGTCCGCGAGCGTGCCGTCGTCGATGTTCTCGTAATCCAGCTGCGACTCGATGTAGCTGTCGATACCGATATTTTCGATCGCCGCAAGCTCGTCGCGATGCACGCCGAAACTGGTGCGTTTGAGCAGGGTATACTCGGCGCTGGGGCGCGGCAGCACCGGAAGCTGCGGCGCGGGATTGCCGCCGAGGTCGGCATCGGCCCCGGAATCGTCGTCCGAACCGGAACCTCCGCTGCCGCAGGCCGGCAGCACCGTGACCAGCGCGCCGTAACCGAGACCGCGGCCGCACAGGCGCAAAAATTCGCGCCGGTTCCGCATCCGGTCGAAGATTTCGCGTATATCGGTTTGTATCGGTTTGCTCATCGATCCGCGCTGACTGCATTTTCGAGCGCCACTATAAAACATCTTACCTGAATCAAATATTAACCAGGTAACACTATTGGCAAGGCAATCGCGTACTTTGGAACCGACTAGTCGTCGACGATCGACAGGAAGTGAGCGCGCTTTTGCGGCAGGTTCAGGCTCCGGTTTTGCTCCTGGCCTCGGCCTGCATTCTTTTCATCATCTGCACGATCTTGATCACGCTGCGGCGCATGCGGTTGAACGCGTGCAACATTTCGGCGATTTCGTCGTTACCGGTTACCTTTATCTCGGGATCGCGCAGGTTGCCCTTGCCGACCTGTTCGACCTGGTGCGTAACCCGCATGATCGGCTTTAGCACGAGTTTGCGAATGGCAATATTGATCACCAGCAACAGGATTATAAAAATCGCCGCCATCGACATGACAAAGCCGATCAAAGTATCTTGCGCGAGCGGCGCCGGCAGCGTGTACGCCACTACCGCCAGGAGCAGCGGCAGAACCACGATAAACGCGATCGCCAGGATGAGATTGATTTTGGTCGTTAACTTCATCGTGACCCTCCCCGGGCACGTTTAACGCGCTTGACGAAATACTTTTTCAGCTGATTATCTTTGCAAGGAATTAATTCACGCGTGGCCGCGTTTAGCCAACTTTAGCCAATTTCGCGGCAGGCCGCAGCATTAATTTGCCGCCGGCGGGTATGGTCGCATCGATTTCAGCGTCGGTGCAGCGAAACGGCAGCACGGCTGTGCCATAATGCGCAGGTGGATTTCAACCGCGGAATAACCATGACAGGCCGCTGCCGGGCAACATGAGGAGCAACGGGTGCCGCAAATAAACCGCCGCATCGCCGAAAAATTACGCCAGGTTGCAGCCCTGCTCAAGGCGCAGAAAGCCAATCCGTTTCGCATCAACGCCTACCACCACGCCGCCGATACGCTCGAAAACCTCGACACCAGCGTGGCCGAAATTCTCGACCGCGAGGGCATCCAGGGGCTGGTGGCGCTGCCGGCTATCGGCGACGGCATTGCACATTCGATTTACGAGTACGTCGCCACCGGGCGTATCTCGCGCCTCGAAAACCTGCAGGGCGCGAATCGCCCCGAAACCTGGCTCGGCCGTATCCCCACGGTCGGTCCCGAACTGGCGGCACGCATCCACGGCGAGCTGCACGTCGACAGCCTCGAGGCGCTGGAGCGTGTTCTGCACAACGGCCAGCTGGCGCGACTCGAGGGCATCGGCGACAAGCGCCTGGCCGCGATCGAAAGCTGGCTGCAGTCTCATCTCCAGCGGCAGCGGCGCCAACCGCGGCGTCGATTCGAGCATCCCGGGATCGACCTGGTTCTGCATATCGACCGTGATTACCGCCGCGCGGCCGCCGCCGACCGCCTGCCGAAAATCGCGCCGCGGCGCTTCAACCCGAAAAACCGGGCCTGGCTGCCGATCCTGCATGCAAGCCGCCAGGGCTGGCATTTCACCGCGCTGTTTTCCAATACCGCGCGGGCGCACCAGCTCAAGCGCACCGACGACTGGGTGGTGATTTACTTTTACGACGAGCATCATCGCGAGGGCCAGCACACGGTGGTGACCGAAACCCATGGCGAGCTGAAGGGCAAACGCGTGGTGCGCGGGCGCGAAACCGAATGCCGGGAATATTACGCCGCCGGGCCCGGCGGCCGGTAAACGTAACGCAGCTGGATCAGGCCCGCGCCGAGGCCGAGCAGCATTAACAGCATCAGCAGCAGGCCGCCCAGCAGCGGAATGGTTTGCACCAGGCCGAGCACGAAGATCGCGACGATGACCGAAATCAAACGCCGCGAGCGGCTGCCGATATCCTGCCTGAACAGCGCCGCGCCGCGATCGGCGACGAAAAAACACGCAATCAGAAAACCGCACAGCAACGCGACGCAATACAGCGCGAGCAAGCTCAACCCGATCCAGAAACCGAGGAGAATCAGCATCAGCACCATCGCCACTATCGGCGTCGCGACGACGAAGATAAAACCGAGACCGAGACTGGCGAACGGATCGCTGCGCATGCGCCCGACCGACGCAATCGTGTAATGCGGAAACAGCAGGTAAAACAGGATACTGGCGACGACCAGCGTAATCGAAAAGAACAGGCCGAAGCCGCGGTCGGCATATTGAGGTTCGCCCTGTTCGTAACTGACCTGCCCCTCGATGGTAACGTCGTCGGCGATCGCGGCCTGCTGCGGGCTGGTATAGTTCAGATCGCCGCCGATCACCGCGCCGTCGAGCAATTCGATTTCGCCGCCCTCGATTTCGACGTCGCCGGCGACGCTGCCGGAGAGCCGTATTTCACCGCCGAACAGCCTGAGATCGCCGTCGATACTGCCGCCGATTTCGATTTCGCCGCCGGTAACCCACGCGTCGCCGCCGACCCGCGATGCCGGCGACAGCCGTACCGAGCCGCCGGCCGCGGCCAGGTCGTCGCCGATGGACGCGTCGATATCCAGCTCACCGCCGCTGATGCGCACGTCGTCGTCGATGCGGCCGCGAATTTTGAGCCGACCGCCGGCCGCGATCAGGTCGCCGCTTATTTGATGCCCGATGAACAGTTCGCCACCCGCCGCGACCACGTCGCCGTCGATCACGGCGTCGATATCGACAACCCCGCCGGCAGCGTAATAATCGTCGTTTATCTGCCCGCGTTCGACGATACTGCCGCTATCACCGCCGCTTGCGACCGCTACCAGCGGCGCCAGCAGCAGACACAGCAGCCAGGCTCGATACTTCAACCCGGGCTCCGGCTAGTCCGCAGCCTCGCTCTGATCGGTAATCTTCGCCGGCCGGGGTTCGCCTTTCGGCCAGGCGCCGAACGGATAGGGATGATACTCGGTGTTGAAGGTCAGGAACTGGAACACCTGGTACAGGTAGGTCGAAAGCTGCTGCCCGAGCTTGAGCAGGCGATCGTTGGTTTCGCCGGTGAACAGTTTCAGCAGGAACTGGAACAGGATTACCACCCCGAGCACGATTTCCGCGATACGCGAAAAAATGACGTACAGCAGCATGTACAGTCCGCGTTTCCAGGTGGATTGATCTTTAAGATTATCTTTGACATCGTCGCTCATGGTCCGCTCTCCGCAATTGGGACACCAATATACTCCCGCTTGCGGGAAAAATACTAGTTCCCGCATAAGTGGGGATTGATCTGGCTCAAGGCAAGCCGCGGTGGCTGGCGCATAGTAATGCTGCGGTGATATCCGCGTTCAGCAGGGGTAAATTAAATCTAACCATACTGCTAATATCGACCCGGAATAGCGTTTGCTTATGCAACCAACCGACTTCAAATCCAGGGGACTGCGCGGCCTGATGTGCCTGCTCGCCTGTCTGGCCCCGCTAACCGCGCCCGCCGCCGAGCTCGAACCGCGCGACCTGATCCGCGCGGCGATGGATCACTGGCGCGGGCTCACGTCTTACTCGGAAATGACGATGACGATCCAGCGCAGCGACTGGCGGCGCAGCTTTTCGATGCAGGCCTGGACCGAGGGCGACAAGCTGTCGCTGGTGCGCGTCACCGAGCCCAAACGCGACGCCGGCAACGGCACGCTGGTGAAGGACCAGAGCATGTGGACCTTTTCGCCGAAGATCAACCGCGTGCTCAAGGTACCGTCGTCGATGATGAACCAGAGCTGGATGGGCAGCGACTTTTCCAACAAGGACATCAGCAAGTCCACCGACGTGATCGACCAGTACGATCACCGCCTGCTCGAGCGCAAGACCGACGGCGACTACGTTTTGTATACGATCGAGTCTATTCCGCACGAGGAGGCCGCGGTGGTCTGGGGCAAGGAAGTATTCGTCATCCGCAGCGACTACGTGATGCTGCGCCAGGAGTTCTGGGACCAGGACGGCATCCTGGTCAAGGTCATGGACGCCACCGAAATCGCCGAAATGGACGGCCGTACCGTCGCTTCGCGGCTGCGCATGCAAAAGCTGGACGCCCCGGACGAATGGACCGAAATGGTGGTCGATGCGGTCGATTTCGATGTCGAACTCGGCGACAACCTGTTTACGCTGTCCAACCTGCGTAACCCGCGAAGGTGAATCATGGTCGCTAACGTCGTGCTGCGCATGGCCTGGCGCAACCTGTGGCGCCACTGGCGCCGAACCTGGCTAACCGTCGGCGCGATGATTTTCTCCAACGGCCTGCTGATCTTCGCGATGTCGCTGCAGTTCGGCAGCTACGATATGATGATCGATAATTCGCTGCACGCCTATACGGGGCACCTGCAGCTGCAGCATCCGCGCTACCTGGACGAGCCGAAGATGCGCTACGCGCTGAGCGACGTCGACCGCATGGCCGCGGACCTGCGCGAACGGCTCGGCCTCGACAGCATCAGCGCAAGGGCGACCGGTTTCGCGCTGGCCTCGAGCCGCGAACGCTCCTACGGTTTGCAGATTATCGGCGTCGATCCCGAGCACGAGCCGAAGGTATCGTCGCTGCCGGGCCTCGTCGGCGAGGGCCGCTACCTGGAAGCGGGCGGCAGCGAGGAAATCGTCATCGGCTCGGTGCTGGCGCGCAACCTCAAGGCCGGCGTCGGCGACGAACTGACCTTTATCGGCAGCGGTTTCGACGATTCCTTCGCCGCCGGTATCGTCTCCATCGTCGGTATCTTCGATTCCGGCATGGCCGAACTCGATCGATCCGTGGCCCAGGTAAATCTCGGCTACTTCGACGAAGTGTTCGCGATGCAAAACCATGGCCACAGCATTACGATCCGCGCGGATCACATCGACGACGTCGAGTTCCTGCAGCGCGAACTCGAATCGCTGCCGGAAATCGGCGACGGCCTGCAAATACGCCACTGGGACGAACTGCAGCCAGGCCTGCGCCAGGCGATCCAGGCCGACATGGCGAGCAACTCGTTCATGTATATCGTGCTCGTGGTACTGGTCGCCTTCAGCGTGCTCAACACCCAGCTGATGTCGGTGCTCGAACGTACCCGGGAATTCGGCGTGATGATGGCGCTGGGCCTGCAGCCGTCGCGCCTGTCGCGCCTGGTTTTACTCGAAACCGGCCTGATGTCCCTGCTCGGCACGCTTTTCGGCATCGCGGTCGGCCTGGTCATCGTCCTGTACCTGGCCCGGACCGGGTTCTCCTACCCGGGCATGGAAGAAGTTGCCCTCAGGTTCAACCTGCCGGAGCGTATTTACCCGGCAATTTCACCGCTGTCGCTGACCGCCGGTCCCGCGGTGGTGGCCGTCGGCAGCCTGCTCGCGGCGCTGTACCCTGCCCTGCGCCTGTACCTGCTGACGCCGATCGACGCGATGCGGGCGGCCTGAGATGACGCTTATCGGCACCCGTCTAAAAACCGTCGCCAAACTGTCGTGGCGTAACCTGTGGCGTAATTACCGGCGCACCGGGATCATGCTCGGCGCGATAGCGGTTGGCGTCTGGGCAATGATCTTCATGACCGCGTTGATGCGCGGCATGGTCGACGACATGCTGCTGCAGGGTATCCGCAATCTGCCCGGGCATATCCAGATTCAGCACCCGGCCTACCTCGACGATCCGAACGTGAGCAACAGCATCGACGAGCCGCGGGGCGAGCTGCTCGAGGCGCTGGACCGCAGCGGCGCGCGCGCCTGGGCTAATCGAATCCGCGTGCCCGCGATCATCGCCAGTGAACGCGACAGCCGCGGGATCAACCTGGTCGGTATCGAACCGGCGCACGAGGCCGCGATCACCGGGCTGCCGCAGCAGCTGGTCGAGGGCCGGTTTCTCGAATCGAACACCGACCGGGGACTCGTCATCGGCGCCAGGCTGGCGGAGCGCCTCGAAACCCGCCTCGGCAAGCGAGTCGTCGTCATGAGCCAGGACCCCGACAACAACATCAGCGAACGCGGTTTTCGTATCGTCGGTATTTACCGCGCCGAGCTGGCAGCACTGGAGGAAGCCAACGTTTACGCCGCGCGCGGCACGCTGCAGCAGTTGCTCCGCATCGAGGGGCGGGTATCGCAGATCGTGCTGATCGGCGAGCACCACCGCGACATCGAACCGCTGTACCGAGAGATCGCGGCGGCTACGCCGCCCGCACTCGAAATAAAACCCTGGTATGAAATCGACAGTTATCTCCGGGTCATGTTCGACATGATGGACGGCTTCGTGCTGGTCTGGGTCATCATCATCTTTCTTGCGCTGTCGTTCGGGCTCGTCAATACGCTGATCATGGCGATCTTCGAACGCGTGCGCGAAATCGGCCTGATCCAGGCGCTCGGCATGCGGCCCGGCCTGATCCTGCTGCAGATATTGCTCGAATCCTTCCTGCTGCTGGTTATCGGGCTCGCCGCCGGCAACCTGCTGGCGCTGGCCACGATCAAACCGCTGGAAAGCGGTCTCGACGTCTCCATCGTCGCCGAGGGCATGGCGATGATGGGCGCCACCAGCGTCATTTACCCGAACCTGACCGCTGACGACGTGCTGCTGGCCAACGTCGTGGTTATCCTGCTCGGCATCCTGACCAGCATCCTGCCCGCCTGGCGCGCATCGCAGCTCGATCCGGTGCGCGCGCTGAACAAACACTGAGTAACACCATGAGTTCGATTCACTGCAAGCAGCTGTGCAAAACCTTCAAACAGGGTGATGAAATCATTACCGGGCTGGATCATATCGATCTCGATATCGAGCAGGGCGAATTCGTCTGCCTGTCGGGCCCCTCCGGCTCGGGCAAAACCACGCTGCTGAACGCGATCGGCGGTCTCGACACGCCCGACAGCGGCGAGATCCGCATGGGCGACATCCGCGTCGATCAGCTCGAGCGCGGCAAGCTTGCCGACATGCGCCTGTTCCATATCGGTTTCGTGTTCCAGGCCTATAACCTGATCCCCGTCCTGACCGCGCAGGAAAACGTCGAGTTCGTAATGCAGGTACAGGGCGTGCCCGCCGAGCAACGGGCACGCAAGGCGCGCGAGATTTTGCTCGAAGTGGGCCTGGAGGGCATGGAAGATCGGCGGCCGGCGCAGCTCTCCGGCGGCCAGCAGCAGCGCGTCGCGGTGGCGCGCGCGATCGTGTCGAATCCCGATCTCGTGCTCGCCGACGAGCCCACCGCCAACCTCGACAGCGTCGCCGCGGCGCAGCTGATGGACATCTTCGTCCGGCTCAACCAGCACCACGGCACCACCTTCATTATTTCCACGCACGACAAGCGCGTGATGGCTTACGCGCGCCGCCTGATCCGGATGCAGGACGGCAAAATCATCGGCGATGAACGACAGACTTAAGCAGGTCATTCCCGCGCTCCCATGCGTCATTCCCGCGCAGGCGGGAATCTTGATATCGAAGTATCTTTGCAAGGTCCCCGCCTGCGCGGGGACGATGCTGTTATTGCTATCGCTGGCGGCAGACGCCAACGCCGTCGAGCTCGGCGGGCACGCCAAAATCCGGGCCACCTCGACACAACTGCCGGACGACAGCCTGCTGGCCGATTTCGGCGACGATCCGCTGAACGATGCCGGTACCGAACTGCGCCTGAACCTGCGCCACCGGGCAGGCGGCTGGCGCGCCTTCGCCGATTACCAGCTGTTCGTGCTCGGCGGCGACCGTTACGAGCTGCGGCGGCGGAATCCCGCGCTCGATTTCGGCAGCGCGGCGCTGATCGAAGACGACAACCGGGTTTTCGACCTGACTCATGTCATCAGCGAAGACGACAACCGCGCGGTTGCGCATCGGCTCGACCGCCTGTATGCCAGCCATACCACCGACAAGACCGTGCTGAACCTTGGCCGCCAGGCGGTCTCCTGGGGTAACGGGCTGATTTACAATCCGTTGGATTTTTTCAATCCCTTCGACCCGGCCGCGATCGACACAGAGTACAAGGCCGGCGACGACATGGTTTACGCGCAATACCTTCGGGATTCCGGCGACGATATCCAGGCGGTCTGGGTCGGCCGCCGCAATGCCGACGACGACGTCGACAGCGCGGTCTCGAGCCTCGCGCTGAAATATCACGGCTTTGCCGGCGCCGGCGAATACGACCTGCTGCTCGCCGAGCACTTCGACGACAACATCGTCGGTTTCGGCGGCGCCGCCGATATCGGCGAAGCGGTGTGGCGCGGCGATATCGTCGTCACCGACGGCGACGAAGATGACTACACCAGCCTCGTTTTGAACTGGTCCTACTCGTGGACCTGGCGGCACAACTGGAACGCGACGCTCGAGTACTATCGCAACGGTTTCGGCATCGACGACGGCGACTACGGCCCCGAGGCCCTGGCGGCGAATCCCGATCTGGTGGCGCGTATCCAGCGCGGCGAACTGTACACGCTGGGCGAAAACTATCTCGGTGCCAACGCCACGGTCGAATTCACGCCGCTGTGGCTGCTGACGACGAGCCTGTTCGCCAATCTCGACGATGATTCGTTTTTGCTGCAGCTGCTTAGCCGGCACGACCTGCAGCAGGACTTATCGCTGCTGCTAGCGCTCAACCTGCCGAACGGTGACGACGGCAGCGAATTCGGCGGCATCGACAGTGCCGTCGAAGGCAAAACCCTGGGCGTCGACACGTCGATGTTCGCGCAACTGGCCTGGTATTTTTAAGCCGGTTCAGGGAGCGGGACTATTCCCGGGTTGCAACAAAATCCGGCTCAGTCCAGGTTCAGACTTTCGGTATTTACCGCAAATTCGGCCTGCAGCGCCATTTCGATTTTTTCCCTGGCCCAGATATAGTCCTCATGCAAATGCGCAAAAAACGGAAAGGGCTGGTAATTTGCCGGACAGACAACCAGGTTCTGCAGCATTTCAGCAGGGAATAAACCCAGTATCTCGTTGGGTAAAAAGGTGACATCGGCGCGCTGCAGCGCCACGAATTTCAACGCGGTCGGCACGTCGTTGACCGAGGTTGCATCACGGAATTTCGGGTAGAAGAAAACCTGGTGCAGGCCTAATCCGAGCACGCCGGCAATCGTCAATTCGCGGTAGTCGTCTTCGCTGGCCTGGCAATGACCGGGCGTATTGATCGACGTAACCATGTTGAAATTAATCGACCTGAGCTGCGGCTCGAGTTTTATCAGCTGTTCCATTTCGCCGGTCACCACGGGGGTTCGAAAAAACTCGAGCCCGACTCGGCCCTGCCGCAGCATCTCCAGCGAGCGCTTGTTGGGTAAAACGGTGAGATTAACCTGGACACCGCTGTTGTCGAGTGCGCGGACGATGCGCTGCGTGGTTTCCGGTAATGCCTGGTACACCGATGCGGCAATCGCAACCTCCAGGGTTTCCGCCCTGAGCGGAAAAACCAGGGCCAAAATCAGAAACCCGGCTGCCCGGGCTACCCGAACAGGATCTCGCCTTGTCCTGTCTTTCGACTGCAATTCCATTCCCCCACGCCATTCAGGCGAATGCATTGAGTATAGCCAGTAAACCAGGGGTCAGGGATGATGCTCGCTGGCGCGCTCGAGCGGGGTGATGCTGACGCCGTCCTCGCCGCGGTCGATACGGCTGTCGACGCCGTAGACGCGGCTGATATTGTCGCGGGTCAGGACCTCGGCGACGCTGCCGCTGCAGTCGACACGGCCGTGCGCGAGCAGGTAGAGGCGATCGCAAAAGCGCGCGGCAAGGCTCAGGTCGTGCAATACCACGACCGCGGCGCTGTCGCCCAGGGCATGCTGGCGCAGTAACTCCATCACGTGCAGCTGGTGGTAGGGGTCGAGCGCCGCCACCGGCTCGTCGGCAAGGATGATCGGCGTGTCGCCGGCGAAAATGCGCGCCAGCATGACCAGGGTTTGCTCTCCGCCCGACAGCGTGGTGACGACACGATTGCGGTAGGCCAGCGTCTCGGTGCGCTCGAGCGCGGCTTCGATCCTCGCCCGGTCGTCGGCATTTTCCCGCTGCCACCATTTCTGGTACGGAATGCGACCGAG
>JAAUYE010179095.1_pt1 | contig 14093 bp, 13 predicted proteins | sample 7278081 | NCBI WGS metagenome assembly JAAUYE01 (sample SAMN14350131, study PRJNA611818) | marine sediment metagenome | isolation source: surface marine sediment (0.6m) | place: French Polynesia: Moorea | collected 2018-08
GGTCGTGCTGTTTCAAATCGTTAACCAGGTAGGGATTAACCACGGTAAATTCACCGGACAGGTTGGATTTGACGAACAGGTTTTGATAAATCGGTTCGATCGACTGGCTGACGCCGCAGATATTGGAAATGGTCGCGGTCGGCGCTATCGCCATGGTGTTGGAGTTGCGCATGCCAATGCTCATGACGCGCTGGCGCAGGCTGTCCCAGTTCATGCGAGCGCTATCGTCCTGCTGCAGGTAGTCGCCGCGTGCCTCGCGCAGGCGTGCTACCGAATCGATCGGCAGTATGCCCTGGCTCCACAGCGAACCCTGGTAGCTGGAATAGCTGCCGCGTTCTTCTGCCAGCTGGGTCGACGCCTGGATCGCGTAGTAGCTGACCGCTTCCATCGACTCGTCGGCGAACTCGATCGCGCCTTCCGAAGCGTAGGGGATATGCCGCTTGTAGAGCGCGTCCTGGAATCCCATGATGCCCAGCCCGACCGGGCGATGACGCAGGTTCGAAGTGCGCGCCTGCGGCACGCTGTAGTAATTGTAATCAATCACGTTATCGAGCATGCGCATCGCGGTGTTGATGGTCTTCTCGAGTTTTTCCAGATTGAGGCCGTTTTCGTCTACGTGCTGCGGCAGGTTGACCGAGCCCAGGTTGCAGACCGCGATCTCGGTGTCCGAGGTGTTGAGCGTGATCTCGGTGCACAGATTCGACGAATGCACCACGCCGGAATGCTGCTGCGGCGAACGAATATTGCAGGGATCCTTGAAAGTCATCCACGGATGGCCGGTTTCGAACAGCATGCCGAGCATCTTGCGCCACAGGTCGACCGCTTTCATGCGGCGGAAATTCTTGATCTCGCCGCGGTCGGCTTTTTCTTCGTACGACGCATAGGCGGTTTCAAAATCTGCACCGTAAAGATCATGCAGATCGGGTACTTCGCAGGGTGAAAACAACGTCCACTGGGCATCCTCGGCGACCCGTTTCATGAACAGGTCGGGAATCCAGTTGGCGGTATTCATATCATGCGTGCGACGGCGTTCCTCGCCAGTGTTCTTGCGCAGATCGAGGAAATCTTCGATATCGAGATGCCAGGTTTCGAGGTAGGCACACATTGCGCCTTTGCGCTTGCCGCCCTGGTTAACCGCAACCGCGGTGTCGTTGGCGACCTTAAGGAAAGGCACGACGCCCTGCGATTTACCGTTGGTACCCTTGGTGTGCGAGCCCATGGCGCGCACCCGGGTCCAGTCGTTACCGAGGCCGCCGGCAAACTTGGACAGCATGGCATCGTCCTTGATCGCGCTGAAAATGCCGTCCAGGTCGTCGGGTACCGTCGTCAGGTAACAGCTCGACAGCTGCGGACGCAACGTGCCCGAATTGAACAGGGTAGGGGTGCTGCTCATGAAATCGAACGATGACAGCAGGTTGTAGAATTCGATCGCGCGCGCTTCACGCTGGACTTCGTTGATCGCCAGTCCCATCGCCACCCGCATGAAAAAAGCCTGCGGCAATTCGAAACGAGTGTCGTGATGATGGATAAAATACCGGTCGTAAAGGGTTTGCAGCCCCAGGTAGGTGAACTGGTGGTCGCGTTCCGGCTGCAGCGCGTCACCGAGCAATTCCAGGTCAAACTTGAGTAATTCCTTGTCCAGCAGCTCGAGCTCGGTCGCTTTCTTGATATAGTTGCCGAAATAACCGCGATAGCGCTCCGCCATCTCGGTGAAAGTGGCGTCAGGAGCGCCATCGTTGATAAAAGTCAGGGATTCGGTGCGCAGCTCGTCGAGCAGCAGGCGCGCCGCGACGTTCGAATACTCGGGTTCGCGGTCGATCAGACCGCGCGCGCTCATGACCAGCGTGGGGCTAACGTCCTTGAGCGCAACCCCATCGAACAGGTTCTTGATCGTGTCGTCATAAACCTGCTCCGCGCTTACGCTGTCCAGCCCTGTACAGGCTTCGTCGATAATGGTCCGCAGGCGGGCGGTATCGAGTGGCGCTATGCTGCCGTCTTCCAGCTTGACCGTGAGCTCGACCCGCTCTTCGTCCTCCGGCCTGTTGTCCGGATGGGGGATGTGTTGTGCGCGTGCATTGGCTCGTTCCTCGCGATAAAGCACGTAGGCGCGCGCAATTTTCTGCTCGCCATTGCGCATCAGCGCGAGTTCGACCTGGTCCTGGATGTCCTCGATGTGGAAAGTGCCGCCCTCGGGCTGGCGACGAGTCAGCGTGGCGACCACCAGGTCGGTCAGCTGTTCCACGGTTTCATGGACCCGCGTCGACGCGGCCGCCTGACCGCCTTCGACCGCGAGGAAGGCCTTGGTCATGGCGATGGCTATCTTGTCCTTGTCGAAGCTGGTTAACTTGCCGTTACGGCGAACGACGTTGTAATTGCTGCCGAGTGTGCTGCTATTTTCCTGAGCTTTCGCAGGCGTCGATTCGACTGGTGCGACGTCTGCCGTGGTTAAGGGTGATTCAATATTTTGCATTTATAGCCCGATCCGTAGATTCCAGTGTTATGTTCGGATGAGATCCGCGCCTGTTTACGGCTGACTATTTCTTTCCCTACGATAGTTAAAGTTATTTATAACTATCGGACACAAGTGTTTGGTCTGTTTATGGGTTGGAATGAACCAGCCGGTTTTAGTTTATTCTGTAAAGGTGAATAATTAACCTGACACACAATATAATGTGTTTTGGCTCAAGGTCAAGTACATTATGTTGTGCATGGATCTGTGGAGATGGCGGGCATAACCTGTGGATAAGTGGCTGATCTCGATCTGGAATGGCGCCAGCAAAGGCTTCGTACTTATCGCTTTTATTTTCCTCTAAACCCGGGCTATAAAAAATTATTATTATTTGGAAATGGATATAAAAATATTGTATCACTGGCCCGAAGCGGGGCCAGCAACGGGAGATCGAGATGGGACATAAGCTGGGTATTGACCTGGGAGGCACCAAAACCGAGGTTATGGTTCTGGACCCCGAAGGACAGAGTGTTTACCGCCGGCGTGTGACTACCCCGGCCGACAGTTACGACGCCATTCTCGACCTGATCTCCAGGCTGGTGCGCGAGGCCGAAACCGAACTCGGTTTGCATGCCAGCGTCGGGATCGGTACTCCGGGCGCGATTTCCCGTCGAACCGGGCTGTTGCGCAACTCGAACACGGTGTGCATGAATGGCCGGCCGTTTGCGAGCGATCTGGAGGCCAGGCTCGAGCGTGAAGTACGCATCGAGAACGACGCCAATTGCTTTGCCCTGTCGGAGGCCCTGGGTGGCGCCGGGCGGGGGCACCCGACCGTGTTTGGCGTCATTATCGGCACCGGCACCGGAGGTGGCCTGGTGATCGACGGCAAACTGGTTAACGGACCTCATGCCATCAGCGGAGAATGGGGGCACAACCCCTTGCCCTGGCAGCGCAGTATAGATGGCTCGCCCTCTTGTTATTGCGGCAAAAGCGCTTGCATCGAGACATTTCTGTCGGGGCCGGGGCTGGAGCACAATTATCGACTGCGCTTCGGTGAATCGCGCTCCAGCCACGAGATAATTGCCGGCGCGAGCGCCGGTGATGACGCCTGTGAAGCAATGATGGCGCTTTACCATGACCAGATGGCGCGCTCGTTGGCGCAGTTGATTAATATCCTGGATCCGCACGTTATCGTGCTGGGAGGTGGGATGTCGAATATCGATTCGATTTACGAAGAAGTTCCGAAATTGTTACCCGCCTACGTTTTTTCAGATTTTGTCGAGACTCCGCTGCTGGCGGCGGCACGCGGAGACGCCAGTGGAGTTTACGGCGCGGCCCTGCTGTGGCAATAAGCGCTCGCTGGTTAAGGGGACACAGTGCGATGACCTTAAACTTGATGCCCGGTAAGCGTAAATAGTATTAAAGATACGGGCCGGCAGGTCGATCTAATTATCGTGTTTCCACGATAGCAAACAGTATTCGCACGATGGCCAGCGTCAATCCACTAGAAGTTACCTCTGCCCATGGCCTCCAGGGCCTGGAGGCGTTGATCACAGAGGTCGACAAGCTGGTAAGCCTGCCGGACATCTACTATCGGCTGGAAGACGCGATCATGGATCCCGCTTCGACCACCGACCGCATTGCCGAGTTACTGCGCAGTGATCCGGATCTTTGCGCGCGCATGCTGCGGATTGCGAACAGTGCTTTTTACAGCTTTCCCACCACGATCGAAACCATCGAACGGGCCGTTAGTACGATCGGCCTGCGCCAGATTCGGGAACTGGTGCTGATTACTTCCGTGGTCAAGGCATTCGAAGGCATCCCGCCCGGCACGGTCAACATGGCGATTTTCTGGGAGCACAGCGTCGCTGTCGGTATCATGTCGCGTGAGCTGGGCGTTCACGCGCGAATCCCCAACGCCGACGGTTTTTACATTCCCGGGCTGCTGCACGATATCGGGCGCCTCGTCATGTATCTCAAGCTACCGCGGTTGATGCATGACCTGCTGCAGCAACGGCAGGCCAGTGGGCAACCCATGTACCTGCTCGAGCGTAGCGCGCTGGAATACTCGCATGCCGAAATTGGCGGCCGCCTGCTCGAATACTGGAAATTGCCGCAATCGATCTGGGAGCCGGTGGTGACGCATCATGAACCGCGCAAGGGCGGGGAGTACTCGCTGGCCGCGAGCGCAATTCACATCGCCGATGCCTGGGTCAATACCAATCGCGTCGGCAGCAGCGGTTGCGGCTTCGAGCTGGCGATCCATCCGGAGGCCCTGGAACGCATCGAAATCGAACTCGAGGAAATCGAGCAGATTGGAAGCAGGGCCGCGCAACAGATCCAGGCAGTGGTACGACAATTCATGAGCCACTAGGGGCGACGGGCCTAGCCCAGTACCAGCGTTGCCAGCCCGAGAAAAGCGATTATACCGACGACGTCGGTTACCGTGGTTAAGACCACGCCACCGGCAATTGCCGGGTCGATGCCGATCTGTCGCAGAATTACCGGGATTACGGCACCTGCCAGTGCACCGGCCAGCAGGTTTACGATCAGGGCAAAGGCGATAACCATGCCGATGTTGAAATTTCCAAACCAGATGATCGACAACGAAGCCACTACCAGCGCCCAGATCAAACCGTTGAACAGTCCGACCGAGATTTCCTTTTTCACCAGCGAGCGATAGTTGGAGCTACCCAACTGGCCCAGTGCCAGGCCCCGTATCGCGATAGTAAGGGTTTGCGACCCGGCGATGCCACCCATGCTCGGCACGATCGTAATCAGGATTGCGAGCGCGACGACCTGGTCCAGGATCTCTTCGAAAAAGCCGATTACGTAGGCCGCCAGGAACGCGGTCAGCAAATTGATGCCGAGCCAGATACCGCGGCGCCGCGAAGTCACCAGCACCGGGGAAAACATGTCCTCTTCCTCGGACAGGCCCGCCATCCCCATAATCGAATGATCACCCTCGTCGCGGATAACGTCGACCACGTCGTCGACCGTGATGCGCCCGATCAGCTTATGCTCCTCGTCGACCACCGGTGCGCTGATCAGGTCGAAATTCTCGAACTCGCGCGCCACCTCGTTATCTGACATGTGCACGTGCATGGCGTCGATATCGGTGCGCATGATGCTCTTGACTTCGACCTCCGGATCGTTGGTCAGCAGATCGCCCAGGTACAACGCGCCGAGGTAATGATCGTGACGGTCGGTGACAAAAAGTTGATCGGTCAGATCGGGTAATTCACCCCGGATGCGCAGGTAGCGCAGTACCACGTCGAGCGAAACGTCGGCCCTGATGGTGACGTGATCGAGGTTCATCAGGCCGCCGGCGGTATCCTCGCTGTAGGACAAAACCGACTCGAGCTTTTCGCGCTTGTGTGCGTCCAGCGTATGCAGGGTCTTGACGAGTTTGTCTGTCGGTAGCGCGAGGATGATGTCCGCCTGATCGTCGACGTCTGGCATGATTTCGACGATGGCGGCAATTTCTTCGGGTTCGAGCTGCTTGAGCTTGGCGTCGCTGATATCGTCCTGGGTCTCGAGCAATACCTCGCCCATGTCCGCGGGTTCGATCAGCGGCCAGATCGAATCGCGCTGCTGCGACGGCAGCGAGTCTAGCAGCAGCGCTATCTCCGCGACGCTGATAGCGCTCAGGATTTTCGATATCTCGACGCTGTCATCGGCGTCGAGCGCAACCGATATATCCTGACGTAGCTGTTCGATATCGTCTTCTACCATGATCCCGCTTACTCGTCTTCGCCGAAGCGATCGTTAATCAGCTCAACCAGCGCATCGCGACATTCCCGTTCGTCGTTGCCGTCGATCTCTAGATCGAGCTCGACGCCTTTGCTGGCAGCCAACATCATAACCCCCATTATGCTTTTGGCGTTAACCCGATTTTCCTTGCGACTGATGAATACCTCGCTCTCGAACTGGCTGGCGCAGTTAACCAGTTTGGATGCGGCGCGCGCGTGCAATCCGAGCTTGTTGATAATGGTAATACGTTCAGAGATCATTCCTGGTCCTGTCGAACCCCGGTGCGACCGGTTGCAAGCGCGATCTGACGGGGTTCCTCGAGTTGTTGGTGCGCGTAGTTTAATACACCCGGCAGGATCGGCAAATCGACCCCGCCGAGCGGCCGTGAATCGCATCGTTGACGGCAGCGCGAGGCCAGGTTTGCGGGCGACGATGCCGGGTCCAGCCCGGGTATCACGGGGTTATCAGCCGTCGCCGAGATGGCGCCGGGTTCGGCATCGCGTTTTAACGGACTGGCGGCAGGATGCCGAACCTCATTCCATGTCCCGGTGACGGATCGAAATATTTTCTCGCTGTTGCCTGATTTCACTGGCGATGCGCTCTGCCAGGTACACCGAGCGGTGCTTACCGCCGGTGCAGCCAATGGAGATAGTCATATAACTGCGGTTTTCTTTTTCGAAGCGCGGGATCCAGTCGGCCAGAAAACCGTGAATCGAAACGAACATCGCATCGACCTCGGGATAGTTCTCGAGATACTTGACGACCGCTCGATCGCAGCCGGTCAGTGGGCGCAGCGCCTTCTCCCAGTGTGGATTGGGTAGACAACGCACGTCGAACACGAAGTCGGTGTCGGCCGGTACCCCGTTCTTGAAGCCGAAGGACTGGATCAGAATCCCCATCTCGGCCGTGCTATGCTCCAGTAGCCGGTCGATGATCATTTGCCGCAACTCGTGCACGTTCAGGTCCGAGCTGTCGATCGCCAGGTCGGCGTTGGCGTGGATTTCCTCGAGCAGTTTCTTTTCCTGCTGGATTGCGTCCGCCAGCGGCAAGCCACCCCGGGACAGCGGATGCATACGGCGGGTCTCACTGAAGCGTTTGAGCAGGCGCGAAGTGCTACAGCTCAGGAACAGGACATCGAGCTGCAGCGGGTGGCGCGAAACATGCCGCATGATTTCATCGAAGCGGTCCGAACTGTCGACGCCGCTCCTGGCATCGATGGCGATGGCCATCAGGTCGTAGGGCTCCGCGGCCGAGTCGATCATGTTGTCGATCAGCTCGGATAACATGCCGAGGGGCAGGTTGTCGATACAGTAGTATCCGGCGTCTTCCAGCGTTCGCAGGGCCACGGTTTTGCCCGAGCCCGACAAACCGCTAACGATCACCAGTTTCACGTTATTGCTCGGCCGATTCGATAATTGTCGCGATTTCGTCCTTGCTGCCGGCGTTACGAATCGCCTCGCAAACCTCTTCCTTCGAAAAAATGCTGGCCAGGGAGGACAAAATCACCAGGTGCTCCTCGGTGGCTTGTTCGGGAATAATGATGGTAAAAACGAGATCGACCGGCCGATTGTCGGGAGCTTCGAAATTAACCGCTTCCTTGAGCCGGAAGAAACAGGCCAGCGTTTGGTCGAGGTCATCCAGCCGCGCGTGCGGCACCGCAAATCCCTGCCCCAGTCCGGTGCTGCCCAGGCGTTCACGATTCAACAGGTTGTTGTAAATCGTGGACTGCGGGAGCTGGGTGCGATCGGCGACGATATTCGCGATCAATTCCAGCAGTTTCTTTTTGCTCGTGATTTCAGTGTCAAGAAAAATAGACTGGGGCGACAAAAGTGCGGAAACGGTCATGCTTGGGTTTTTGAGTGCGGGTTGTCTTAAAAACGATGCGCGAATCTTATTGAAATTGTACGACTATGCAAGTGCAATGAATTTGGTTTAGGACAAAAAAAGGGGGAGTCAGGCTCCCCCCGTCGAATCTCAGGCCAGTTCGGCCGCAATGCCCTTGTGACGGTGATTCTTTATTTTTTCTTTGTGTTTTTTCCCCTGACGATCAAGTTTATCGACGAGGCCATCGATTGCGGCATACATGTCTTCCTGGACATCGTCGGCATGCAGATTGCCGCCGCTGACGTGTAAAGTCGCTTCGGCTTTGTGACGCAGCTTTTCCACGGTTAACACGATATGGATATCCAGCGCCTGATCGAAATGCCGGTCGAGTTTACCGACTTTTTCGTTGACATAGTTACGTATGGAATCCGTGATATCTACATGATGGCCACTTAAACTTACTTGCATCTGTAACCTCCTGGGCTGTGTGATTCACATCACTGCGAATCGTTGATGTCTCAAAAGAGACGTTTACGCTCGTTGGACGGCGGAATATTTAACGCTTCCCTGTATTTGGCTACGGTTCTCCTGGCTACGTTAATTCCCTGTTCGCCCAATAAAAGAGCAATCTTGTTGTCGCTTAGCGGTTTCTCCGGCTTTTCGGCGGCAACGAATTTCTTGATAATCGCACGTATCGCCGTGGCTGAGCATTCTCCTCCGTCGGCGGTGCCGACATGACTGGAGAAGAAGTACTTGAACTCGAGGATACCGCGCGGGGTATGCATGTACTTCTGCGTGGTAACCCGCGAGATGGTGGATTCGTGCATTTCCAGCAGCTCTGCTATGTCGCGCAACACCATGGGTTGCATTGCTTCCTCGCCATAATCGAGAAAGGCCTGCTGGCGTTCGACGATGGCGTCGGCCACCCTTAGTAGCGTTTCGTTGCGGCTTTGCAGGCTTTTGATAAACCAGCGCGCCTCCTGCAGGTGATCCTTTAGATAAGTATTGTCGGCGCTATTGTCGCTGCGCTTGATCAGGTTTGCATACCGGTCATTGACGCGCAGTCGCGGTGCATTGTCCGGATTGATGCTGACTCGCCAGCGTCCCGCCTGCTTACTGACATAGACATCCGGCACGATGTACTCGGCGTGGTTTTGGCTGATACTGTGACCCGGATGGGGATTGGTGGTCTGGATCAGCTTGATGATCTCGGCCAGTTCGGCATCGCTAGCCTGCAGTCGCCGCTTCAGCAGGGCGACATCGTTGCTGGCAAGCTGCTCCAGGTACTTGTCTACCAGCACCAGGGCCTTGGTCAGATGCGGCGTGTCAGGGGCGTACTGGCTCAACTGGATCGCCATACATTCGGCCGGGCTACCGGCGGCTACCCCGATCGGGTCGAAACGCTGCACCAGGTGCAACACGGCTTCGACTTCATCCATTTCGAGTTCCTCGTGCTCCGCAACCAGACCCTCGTGGATATCGGCTATCGGTTGGGACAGGTAACCGCTGTCGTCTATGGAGTCGATGATCGCTAAGCCGATTTCGTGATCTAGCGGCGACAGGTGTGAGCAATCCAGCTGCCAGATCAGATGAAGCTTCAGGGTATCCTCTTCACCGGCCTGATTCTCGAACATATCGCGACCGTCGATACCGGACGAGGCCTGCGAAGAGACGCTCGGTAAGTTATCGTAAATTTGATCCCAGCGGGCATCGATCTCGAGATCGTCCGGCAGCTGCTGCTCCGCCCGATTTTCGGAAATGGTGCTGGCCGGCGCCTTGAAATCGGTCAAATCTTCGACGTTGCCGGCGCCATCCTTGCCAGCCTCGGGCTCGATTACGGTAATTTCACCGAGATTGTCGTCCTGTTCGAGTAGCGGGTTGGTCTCCAGGGTTTGCTGGATTTCGGTTTGCAGTTCAAGCGAAGAAAGCTGCAGCAACTTGATTGCCTGCTGCAACTGAGGCGTCATCGTTAGGCTTTGACCAAGGCGCAGCTGCAGGCTTTGTTTCATAGGCGGGAGGTGTCCTTGCGGGTATTTATATAAGTATATTTATGATCGCCCATGCACCTATTTATAGCTTAAAATTGTCTCCCAAGTAAATCTTTCTGACCATTTTATTTTCCAGAATCTGGGCTGGCTTGCCCTCGGCGAGAATGTGGCCTTCCCCCATGACGTAGGCGCGGTCGCATATTCCCAGGGTTTCGCGCACATTGTGATCGGTAATTAAAACGCCTATGCCGCGCTCGGCAAGCTGGCGCACGATCGACTGGATATCGACCACGGAAATCGGGTCGACGCCGGCAAATGGTTCGTCCAGTAGCATAAAATCTGGCTGGTTAGCGACTGCACGCGCAATTTCGACGCGGCGGCGCTCGCCTCCGGACAGGGAAATGCCCTCGGTAGTGCGTAAATGTTCAACCTGGAATTCTTCGAGCAAGAGCTCGAGCTGATGTTGACGCTCGACTTTATCGAGATCGCGACGCAGCTGCAGGATGGCCAGAATATTCTGCTCTACGGTCAAATTGCGAAACACCGAGGCTTCCTGCGGCAGATAGCCGATACCGAGCCTGGCACGCCGATGCATCGGTAGCTGGCTGATAGAACTGTCGTTAAGGCGAATAACACCGGCATCGTTTTCGATCAATCCCACGATCATGTAGAAGCAGGTGGTTTTACCGGCCCCGTTGGGGCCCAGTAAACCGACGATCTCGCCGCCGGCGACTCGCAGCGAAACCGATTTGACGATTACGCGCTGATGGTAGGATTTGGCGAGGTCGGTAGCCTCCAGTAGATTGCGTTCGCTCATCCGGGATTATTCGGTATTCGGCGAATTTTGACGCGGCTGAATCAGCATTTTTACCCGTTCATCGGCTTCGGAACTGCCGGCCTGGATGCTGTTGTCATCGGTGTTGATACGGATCAGGGTGCTTTCGATGGTATCCCCTGCGTGGGTGAAGCGCGCCTCTTCGATCAACTCCAGCAACGACTCCGATTCCAGGTAGTTGATCTGTCTTGCCTGCCCGCGCATCTCCCGTTGCTCGTTGTCGAGCTGTCGCAGGCGTGCCGGATTGCCCGTCATTTCCATCAGCACCAGGTCATTATTGTCGTTGAAATGGATCACCAGTCGATCGGAGCTGATTTCGAGGCTGCCCTGTTTGAGCCTGACGTTGCCCTGGTAGATGCTGATGTTTTCCTGTTCGCGAACCTCGAGACTGTCGGCCTCCACCTCGATGGGCTGGTCGCGGTCGGCGTCGAGGGCCCACAGCGGCGCCCAGGTCAGCAATGCCAGTAGTAACAGGGCCGGTTTAACTGTTGCCACGGTAATACACTGCCCGGGTCTTGTCGAGGCGGTAGATTCCGGCGGCCAGATCGAACACGGCGCCCGCGGCTTCTATCCTTGCCTGTTTACTTAGCATCACGACGTCGGTTTCGCTGCTGACCAGATCCTTGTCCGGTTCGAAACGCATACTCTCGGTCTGGAGTTCGAACGGGTCGGCGCCGAGTTTTTGCATCACCACCTGTTGGCGCAGCCACAACAGGTTTTCTCGCTGTTGCAGTTCCCCCTGTTGCGCGTTGACTCGCCATCGATCGGTGGCTCGGTAAATACTAAGCAATGGCGTTTCTATCAGGCTGACGTCGTCGAGCGTATAGTGCTCGAGCCGGGGGCTGGTGAACTCGTAATCCAGTTGGCCGGATTCGTTGACCGCGCGATAGTTCAGGTTGGTCAGAAAGTAGTCGATATTGTCCGGAATCTGCAGATCTGCTGTTTCCGCCCGGGGAGCCAGGCGCGATTCGTATACCCAGCCTATCGCTATCGCAACGATGCCGAGAACCAGGACAAAAATCAGGATGCGCGATTTCATTCCAGGTAGCCGTTCTGCAGGTCTTCGAGCAAACCCTGCGCGTGCAGGATAAAATCGGTAACCTCGCGTACCGCGCCGTGCCCGCCGCGGGCGGTTGTCACCCAGTCGCAATGTTGCTTGACGAAACCATGGGCATTCTGGACCGCTATCGCAAAACCCACGCGCCGCATGATCGGCAAGTCTGGCAGATCGTCGCCGACATAGGCGGTTTGCGAGGCCTCGTTCCCGGTATCGGCTAACAGTTGCTCGAAGGCCGGCAACTTGTCGCGATTACCCTGGTAGATATGTTTAACGCCAAGATCGCCCATGCGGTGGTTGACGATCTTCGACTGGCGTCCGGTAATCACCGCGACCTCGATCCCGCAGTCGAGCAGCATGCGGATGCCGTGGCCATCGAGCGAGTTGAAAGTCTTGTATTCTTCGCCGCGGTTATCAAACTGTAGGCCACCGTCCGTCAGCACTCCGTCGATGTCGACAATGAGTAGACGAATCGGTTTGGCTTTTTCGTGGGCACTAAAGCTCATTAGTTTTCCTAAACGACACCCGCCCTTAATAAGTCATGCATGTTTAACGCACCCTGAACCTGAGCCTCGGCATCGACCACCATCAGGGCATTGATTTTCTTGTCATGCATCAGTTTGAGGGCCTCGCTGGCGATGCGGTCGGCCTCGATGGTAACGCAATTCGCGGTCATGAATTCCACCACCCTGGCGGTTTCGAAATCCGGCATCTTTTCGAAGGTTCGCCGCAGGTCGCCGTCAGTGTAAATGCCGACCAGCCCGTTACTTTCGGCATCGACCACACCCGCCATGCCGAGGCCCTTGGCGGTCATTTCCAGCAGCGTATCTTTCAACGTGCTGGTGGACGAGACCAGCGGTATCGAGGTGCCGGTATGCATGATATCGCTGACTCGCAACAGCAGGCGTCGACCGAGGTCGCCGCCGGGATGAGACAGCGCAAAATCCTGCTCGGTGAAGCCGCGCGCTTCGAGCACCGCCACCGCCAGGGCGTCACCCATGGCCAGGGTTGCGGTGGTGCTCGAAGTGGGGGCCAGCCCGAGCGGGCAGGCTTCCTTGCTGACGCTGACATCGAGATGAATATCCGCGCTGCGCGCCAGGGTAGACCCCGGGTTGCCGGTCAGCGCTATAAGCGGAATGTCGAGGCGTTTCAGCAGCGGCAGTAACAGCGTTATCTCGCTGGTCTCGCCGGAATTGGATAGCGCGATCACCAGGTCCTGCTCGGTAATCATGCCCAGGTCGCCATGGCTGGCTTCGCCCGAATGCATGAAGAAGGCGGGGGTTCCGGTGCTCGCCAGCGTGGCCGCGATCTTGTTGCCGATATGACCGGATTTGCCCATGCCGGTTACGACAATCCGGCCCTCGCATTTCAGGATCCGGTCACAGGCATCGTAAAACTTGCGATCCAGCCTGGCGCTGAGTGCGGATATGGCCTCGGCTTCGGTTTGCAGGACGGCGAGGCCTAGCTCGATATATGCATGTTTTGTCATAACTAGCTCGATCTCTGCGGGCTATCCCACGGCGACCTCATAATACAAATATAGCTGGTAAATAACAAAAGCCGAAAACAGGAAGATGCCCTTGATCCGGGTCAGGTGGCGCGGCAGCGCGCCGGGAAAACGCGCCATCAAAACGAGGGCCAGCGTCAACAGGATAACAACCGGTAGATCGCGCATGCGCGCCGAAGGATCGATACTGAAAGTGGTAAACATCGCAGGCAGCCCGATAACCGCCAGCGAATTGAACAGGTTGGAGCCGATCACGTTGCCCACCGCGAGATCGGGTTTGCCTTTTTTCAGGCTCGCGACCGACGCCGCGAGTTCGGGCAGGCTGGTGCCGAGGGCCACGATTGTCAGCCCGACGATCAATTCGCTGATACCCAGTTCGAGCGCAAAATTCGACGCACCCCAGACCAGCAGCCTGGAGCTCGCCACCAATAGCACCAGACCCAGGATCGACCAGCCGATCGCGAACTTCAGGCTCATTTCGTGCACCATTTCCTCGTTTTCGTGCTCTTCCCTGGCGTAGGCCGCCGGATGCATTCGGTGTTCTCTAACCAGGTGGTAAAGGCAGAGTATGAGCAGCCCGAGCAGGGCGAATCCGTCGACCAGGTCAAGCCTGAGGTCGAACAGGGCCCAGGTCATCACCGCTGTCGCCAGCAGCAGCAACGGATACTCGGTTTTGAACA
>JAAUYE010222415.1_pt1 | contig 14083 bp, 13 predicted proteins | sample 7278081 | NCBI WGS metagenome assembly JAAUYE01 (sample SAMN14350131, study PRJNA611818) | marine sediment metagenome | isolation source: surface marine sediment (0.6m) | place: French Polynesia: Moorea | collected 2018-08
AAAAAATTCCCGGCCGCGGGCGCGGCCGGGACTGGTCAGGCAGTCTGCCGATTCCTAGTACGGCCGCGTCGACCGGGGCTTGCCCTCGATCTTGCCGATCGGCGCGCTCAGGCCCATTTCCGCCAGCGCTTTCTTGATCGGCATATCGTTGTAGGCGTTCGGCGGCGCGTCGGGCGACTTGAGCACCTTCAGCTCATGCAAAAAAGCGTAACCGTTATTCATCAGCGTTACGACGTCGTCGTCGAAGATCATCTTCGCCTCGTAGGTTACCGGGTCGCCGCCGATGGCCTTGGGATTCTCCTCGTAGATCGCGGACCAGATCGTGGCCTTCGGGTAGCCGGTGAGCTCCTCGTAGAGAATTTCGACGGTTTCTTCCGGGTTATTGATGATGAATTGCATGGCCTCGATTTCGGCCTTCATCCAGCCGATCGCGGCCTCCGGATGATTTTCGATGAAATCCTGGCGCATCAGCGTGAAGTCGGCGTCGGTTTCGCCCCAGGGCGCCCCGGTGGCGACGTACTTCGCGTGCCCCGCCTCGACCACGCGCCGCGCGTGCGGTTCCCACATCGCCGCGCCGCCCTTGAGCTTGCCGGCCTCGAGATTACTGGTGATGACCTCGATGGTCATGCTCAGGCGGTCGGAAGGCTTGAACGCGCCCTTGGCGATAATCGAATCGACGAAGCGGTTGGCGCAGGTGCCGCGGTGCACCGCGAAGGGTTTGCCGCTCAGCCACTTGCCGGCTTCCTCGACGCTGGCGAAATCGGGCGCGCTGGCCGGCACCACGATCTTGTTGCAGTTCTGGCCGTTACTGAACATCGGCGTCGACACCAGGCGGATATCGGCGATCTTGCGCTTGGTGGTGGCGACCAGCGACGGCATGTCGCCCATGGTGCCGATCTGCATCTTGTCGGCCAGCAGCGCGTTGACCATCGGCGGCCCGGTCAGGTGCGCCTCGAATTTTACCGTGCTGCCCTTGGGCAGGTATTTTTCATGCAGCTTCTTGTGCTTGATAATCACCCCGTTCCAGCCACCGGTCCAGTAGGGGTGGTAGCCGTAGGTGATGTCGACAGGTTCCGCCGCCAGCAGCGAGCCGCTGAACAGGGCCAGGATCAGGCCCGCGACGAAATTCACTGGTTTTTTAACTCTCATTACTTGCTCCTCATGTTACCCATTGGTTGTTGCCTGTTTCGATTGTTGTCCTGCGCACTCCTGTTACATTAGTTCCTCGGCACCTGCGTACAGGTGGTTCATCGCGATTTGTTTCAGCTCGAGATATTCCTCGGTGGCGGTCACCTCGAAACTCCGCGGCCGCGGCAGGTCGATCTCGATCACCTGGTCGATATTGTTCGGCGCCTCGGTCATGACGTAGAGGCGGTCGGCCAGGAACAGGGCCTCTTCCAGTTCGGACGTGATAAACAGCGTGGTCAAATGCGTATCCTCGAACAATTGCAGATAGTACTCCTGTAACAGCTCCCGTGTCATCACGTCGAGGCCGCGGAAGGGTTCGTCCAGGATCATGATATCGGGGCTGTTGATCAACGCCTGCGCGATTTCGGCGCGCCGTTTCATACCGCCCGATAGTTGCCCGGGATACTTGTCCTTGAAATCGATCAGGCCGAAGCGCTCGAGTAACTCCTCGGCCCTGTCCCTGGCCTCCGCTTTAGGCAGGGCATTGCGCACCAGCGGGCCGAAAATAACGTTGTCGGTCACGCTCATCCACGGCCACAGCGCGGTTTCCTGGAACACCATGATGCGGTCGGGACCCGGGTCGGTTACCGCGCGGCCGTCGATTTCGATCGTGCCGCGGTCGGGTTTGAGGTAGCCGGCGAGCAGGTAGGCGAGCGTGGACTTGCCGCAGCCCGACTTGTCCATGACCACGTTGAGCAGTCCGGGCTCGAAATCGACCGAGCAATTCTCGATGACGCTGATCGCGTTGCCATCCTTGTCGCTAAAGCCACGCGCCAGGTCGCGGATGACAATATGCCCTTTGAGGTCCTGGCCGGTTTCGTTGCTGGCATCGACCATGGCCGTTAGCGCTTCTCCCGCCAGGGCATCATCCGCGACTCGACCCAGTCGACCGTAATCGACGACAGGTAGCCGGCGAGGCCGATACTGATCATGCCGATCAGCACGACCTCCGGCGTCGAACTGACGTAGCCCTCCCAGGTCATGCGTCCGAGGCCGCTGTCGCTGGCGATCATTTCCGCGGCGATGACCACGTTCCATGTAATCGCGATGCCGAGCGTCATGCCGACCGCGATCGACGGAATCACCGACGGCAGCATGATGCGCCTGAATATCGCCATACGGGTCGCGCCGAGCGAGCGGGCCAGCCACATGTGCTCCTTCTGGATACTGCCGACACCGTCGAAGACGTTGATCACGATCACGAAGAACGCGCCGATAAAGGTGATGAAGACGATACTCGATTCGTTGGTGGGCCAGAACAGGATCGAAATCGGCACCCAGGCCAGCGGCGGAATCGGCCGCAGCAGCTCGAACACCGGGAAAAACATGTCGCGGAACTTCGGGCTGGTGCCGAACAGCAGACCCAGCGGAATACCGAGAATCTGCGCGATGATAAAACCGTAAAGCACGCGTTCGAAACTGACCACCCACGAGCCCCAGTAGCCGGCGTCCGCGACGTAATCGGAGAAAAAGGTTTGCAGCGTCCGGATCGGCGTGGGCAATTCGGCGAAGCCCGAGAACTCCATCACCACCGCCAGGTGCCAGAGCACGAAAAAGCTGACCACCGAAACGACGCCGCGCCACTTGATCTTGCGCCAGCGCGAAGGTTTTGCGGGTATGGTCGACGCCTGCGCCATCAGGCCAGCTCCCGCTCGCCGCGCTCGAAGGCTTTTTTCGCCTCCTCGTGCACCGCGGCCACCGCCTGCTGCTTCAGCTCGAGGAAGCGGTGGCTGGTAATGGTCTCGCGGGTGCGCGGCCGCGGCAGATCGACCTCGAGCCTGAGCTTGATCGTGCCGGGGCGCGTCGTCATCACGACCACGGTATCGGCCAGGAAGATGGCCTCGTCGAGATCGTGGGTGATGAAGAAAACGGTCTTGTGATACTGGTCGTATATGTCCAGCAAATGCCGGTGCATCGTGGTTTTGGACACCGTATCCATGGCGCGGAACGGCTCGTCGAGCAGCAGGATGCGCGGATTGTTGATCAGCGCGCGCAGAATCTCGACCCGGCGCTGCATGCCCGAGGAGAGCTGTCCCGGATAGGAATGCGCGATGCGATCGAGGTTGCCCGTCTTCGCCAGCAGGGCCATGCCCATCTCGTTGGCCTCGGTTTCGGACATGCGGTTTTGCACCACCAGCCCGTAAACCACGTTTTGCAGCACCGTTTTCCACGGGAACAGCGCGCCGTTCTGGAACACGACCACGCGGTCGGGCCCGGGGCGCGGCGGATGATCGACGGTGGCCAGGGGCTCGTCGTCGAGCAGAACCTGGCCGCCGGTCAGGTTATCGAAACCGGCGAGAATGTTCAGCAGGGTACTCTTGCCGCAGCCCGAGGGACCGACCACGGCGATAAAATCGCCCGCCGGAATTTCGAGGCTGCAGTCGCGCAGCGCCTCGACGTGCACGCCGTGCGGATCGTAGATTTTGCTGACGTTCTCCACGCTCAAGTGGCCGAGGTTCGAATCGGCGGCGGGCTCGAGGAGTTGGGAACTGGCGCTCATGGATTCCGGACCGCCCCGCTCAGGCCGCCGCCAGGCCGATCGATTGCTCGCGCCAGCGCATCAGCCGGTTGCCGACGATACGGATGACCGCGCTGCTGGCATAGCCGACGATACCCAGCGTGACCATCATGATGACGATGGTCGGGTACTGCACCAGGTTGTAGGACTCGAGGATCATGAAGCCGAGGCCGTACTGCGCGGCGATCATTTCACCGGCCACCAGCGAGAACCAGGCGGCGCCCATCGCGATCTGCAGGCCGGTGAAAATCGACGGCAGCGCGCCCGGGATAATGACGTCGCGCAGAATATCCGCTGGTTTGGCGCCGAGGCATTCGGCGGCGCGGAAATAGTCGCTGTCGATCGAGCGCACGCCGAGCAGGGTGTTCATCGTGGTGGCGAAAAACGCCACCAGGAAAGTCACGAAAATGACCGCGGGCTCGCTGCCCGGGAAGATCAGGATCGCCACCGGCACCCAGGCCAGCGGCGGGATCGGCCGCAGGATGCTGAGCAGCGCCGAGGCATACTCGTTGACCTTGACGCGCCAGCCCATCAGGATCCCCAGCGGCACGCCGAGGATCACCGCCAGCAGGAAAGACGCGGTGGCGCGGTAGGTGCTGTACCAGATGTGCAGGTAGTAATCCACGGTGAACACCGACAGGCCGTAGTCGGGATCCGGGTTGAACCATTCGATGACCACGGTCAGCGGATCGGGCAAACGCTGAAAGGACGAGATCGGCAGCCATTTGACCGCGGCATACCAGGCGCAGATAGCGACCAGGTAACCCAGCCACATCAAGCCGAAGCGCTGTTGAATCAGTTTGTGCCGCATCACCCCGCCAGGCAGGGCCGCGCCCTGCGCGTTTTATACTTGTTTAAATCAAGGCAGACGAACCAGGCGTCCCGCAAGTTATTGTTATTCCGCCACAGCCTAGCAGGAAGTCGCGGCATCTTTCAAGCCACGCCACCTGGGCGAATGCGGTTATCGGGCGGACTATTCGAATGCCGCGGCCTCGACCTGCAGGAACACGTGCGACAGGTCGCGCCTGAGTTTTTCGTCGAGGCCCGGATAGTGAGACCTGAACGGCGCCAGCGACTCGCTGACCCGGGGCAGCATTTCGAAATCGCTGAGACCTTCGTCGACCCCTTCCTCGACCGCCGCCCACAACTGGCTCAACAGCGAATGCAAACGGTCGAGCCCCGAGATATCGGTGACCGCGCCGTGGCCGGGAATCACGACCCGCGGCTGAAGCTGTTGCAATCGGTCCAGCATCCCGATCCACTGGCGCAAATCGCCGGCATTGGTCGAAGGCATGCGGTCGGAGTAAACCACGTCGCCGCTGACGAGGACTTTTACCCGCGGCAGCCAGAGCATCAGGTCGCCGGGGGAATGGCTGCCGCCGGAGAGCATGAACACGACCGTCTCTCCGCCGAGCGATAATTCCGTTTCCCGATCGACGCTGCGGTCGGGCGCCAGGATTACGGAGTCCCCGGTGACGCCGCCGGTCATTCGATCGAAGCGGCCCACCCAGCCCGCGCCGTCCCGCTCGATGGCATCGATCACCTCGGCGGTGGCGAATATCCCTTCGACGCTGTCGGCGAAGGCCGTGTTGCCCAGCCAGTGGTCGCCATGCGCATGCGAATTGACGATCCAGCGCACCGGCTGCCGGGTCACCGTGGCGATAGTATTTTTTATCGCCTCGCCTATCCCGGCCGAGCTGCCGCTGTCGAACAACAGCACGCCGGCGTCGGTAACCACGAAGGCGCTGTTGGAATTCCAGCCGCCATTGCCCGCGTTGGGGAGCTCACGCGTCGGCGTTATGATCGCGTAAACGTTATCCGCCACGGCCTCGGCCCGCATCGGGTAGTCGAACGCCGCGGCCACGGCCAATCCCGGAATAATGGACAACATCGTAACTAACGCGAATAGCCGTTTCATCCGGCAATCATAAATAAACACCGATTCGAAAAACAGCGGATTTCGAGCACGCTGCAACCAGGCCATTTCCGCTCCCCCTTTCGTCATCCCGACGTTTCCCTTCGTCATTCCCGTGCCCACCTTCGTCATTCCCGCGTTTCCCTTCGTCATTCCCGCGCAGGCGGGAATCTTCCGGCCCTCGCGTCATTGCGAGGAGCGCAGCGACGAAGCAATCTCCCAGCTACAGCAAGATTGCTTCGCTGCGCTCGCAATGACAAACTTGCGCGACCAGCGAGCCAGACCCAATCGATATGAAAGCCCACGGACTGAATCCGCGTATCCGTAAATCGCCCTACTTTGCTTCGAGCCTGAAATACGGCGCGACCGAATTCCATCCCTACAACGGCATGTGGATGCCGGTAGGTTACGACACGCCCGTCAACGAATACTGGGCCACGATCGAACGCGCGACCATGTGGGACGTCGCGGTGCAGCGCTGCGTGGAAATATCTGGGCCCGATGCCGAGGTCTTCACCAACCTGCTGACCCCGCGCGACGTACGTAAGGTCGCGGTGGGCCAGTGCCGCTACCTGGTGATGACCAACCAGGAGGGCGGCATTCTGAACGACCCGGTGATGCTGCGCATCGCCGACGACCGTTTCTGGCTGTCGACCGCCGATGCCGACATGTACCTGTGGGCCAAAGGGGTGGCGACCTACTCGGGACACGACGTCGAGATCGGCACCCCCGACGTCTACCCGCTGCAGGTGCAGGGCCCGCGCTCGCCCGACATCGTCGCGGCCGTGTTCGGCGACGCGATCCTCGATCTAAAGTATTACCACTGGATGCACGCCGCCGTCGACGGCATCGACGTGGTGATTTCGCGCACCGGCTTCAGCTCGGAGGTCGGCTTCGAGGTTTACCTGCAGGGTTACGACCGCGGCGACGAACTGTGGGAAATCATCATGGCCGCCGGCAAGCCGCTGGGCCTCGCGCCCGGCTCGCCGAACCGGATTCGCCGCATCGAGGGCGGCGTGCTCGATTTCGGCTCCGACATGACGCCCGCGGAAAACCCGCTCGAAATGGGCATGGAACGGCTGGTCGATTTCGACAAGCCCGACTTCATCGGCAAGTCCGCGCTGGAGGCGATTCGCACCAACGGCATCGAACGCAAGGTGGTCGGCGTATTCATGGACGGCAACGCCTTCGAGAAAAACAACGAGCACCGCTGGCCCGTCTTCAGCGGCGCGGACAGGGTGGGCCACATCTCCTCGGCGGTTTACTCGCCCCGCCTCGAGCGCAACATCGGCTTCGCGCTGCTCGACCTGCCACACAGCGACTGCGGTACGTTGCGCGTCGAGACCGCCGAGGGCGTGCGCAACATCACGATCACGCCGCTGCCGTTCGTCGATCCGGATAAAAAAATACCGCGCGCCTCTCTACGCGGAAGCCAGTAATACGCAAACGCGCATAAGGGATCGGGCCTGCCCCTTACGCTATCTATCTTGCAATCATCACTCGCGGCGCGAACCGGTCGCCCCGGAACCTGAGCGTATTCTCGATCGGGGTCGGACCACGTTTTTTCGCTAAAAACGTGGTCCGTCCTCGATATACATTTAAATTAGCTCCCCTGGTCGTGAGCGACGCCGACCTCGGCTTCGGCCGGCAGCGACGTGTTACCCGAGGCGTCGGTGCATTCGACCGTAAGGGTGTAAACACGGCCGTCTCCCGGACCGGCGCGTTCGGCACGCAGCTCGGCGGTCAGATCGCCGTTCAACACCCAGTCGGGCTCGGTATTGCCGTCGCCTTTGCCGTTGACCGGTTCGTCGCTCGCAACCGCGACGATGCTGCACACCGGGTTCGGGTCGCAGGTATCGGTTACGGTCACGTCGGCGGTGATCAGGTGCATCTTGTGATTCGGCGGCCACAGGCTGTCCGGGCTGACCGACAGGTCCTCGATCACCGGCGGCGTCGTATCGAACACGGCCACGTCGCGGGTAGCGCTGTTGTTGCTCAGATCCGGATCGACCGTGTCCGATATCGTCGACGCGGTATTCGACAGGATCGAGCCATCCGCCAGCGCGCAGCTGATCTCGCCGACGATTTCGATGTCGCGGTCGGCGCCGGCGGCGAGATCGCCGAGATCACAGGTGACAGTGCCACCCGCCTCGCTGCAGCCCGCCGAGGCGCTGCTAAAGGCGAGGCCGGCGGGCAACGGATCGCTGACGGTCGCCATGAGCGCGGTCTCGGGTCCGTTGTTGGCCACGTTGATGCTGTAGGTCAGGGATTCGCCCTTCTCTCCCGGGTCGGGCGCCGCGTCCTTGGTGATCTCGAGGTCCGCCTCTTCGAGTTCGATCCGCCAGATCCCGCGCCCACGGGTGGCGGCATAGATATCGCCGGTATCCTGGTCGAAGAAGAATTCCTCGGCCCGCGGAATCAACGCCGAACCCTGCACCGGCACCCAGTGGGCGCCGTCATTGACCGAGGCGTACCATCCCGCGCTGCGCGTACCGACCATGATTTGCTGGCTGTTAGGGTCGATACCGACACCGCTGACCAGCGACGGAAACGAGTTGGGCGAAAACAGGAACTCGCCGTTCTGCGTCACCCGCTGGGTCAGGGCGTTATCCGGGTTCCAGCTGTTGCCGCCGTCACGGCTGACCATCATCTGGTTATTGCCGATGTCGGAGGCATACAGCAGGTTCGGATTTCCCGGATCGACGTCCCACGAGCTGGTCGGAACACTAAGACCGGCGTTGGCCAGGGTCAGCGTCGCGGTTGCATCCAGTGCGCCGGTAAGGCGGTAGATGCGCCGCTGCCCGCTGACATTGAGGCGCAGGTAAAACGTCGGCGAAGCGGCCGGGCCCGCGGCCTTGATCTCGCCCGGGTTGCCCGGCAGGTTTGGCCCCATCTGGGTCCAGGTCACGCCCTCGTCGGTGGTGACCCAGACGCTCCAGGCGGCCGGAGATCCGCCGTCGCTGGTAACGAAGGCATAACTCATCGGCCCGAACTGGGTGACAACGGCGAAGGTCGGGATGTTGCCCGGCGGATTCGGAAACGGCGCCGGTCCGAGCAGGCCGGGATTGGCGATCGAATTATTGCAGGCGAAACAGATGCGGTAGAACACCCGCGCCGGCGCATTGCGGTCGGCGAGCACGTTGTAGCCGTCGGCACCCGCCGGCCGGGTCCAGGTCGCGGCATTGTCCTGGGTCGCGTAAACCCCGTTGTCCTGGGTACCGGCGTAGAGATCGGTCACCCCGCCGCCGTTGACGGTGCCGGCAAAGGTCACCACGTCGAGCGCGTGCAGACCGCGGTTGCCGTCGTCCCAGGTGGCGCCGCAGTCGGACGAGGTCGCGTTGCCGCCGTCGCTGGTGAGCACCAGCGGGCAGCCGTTGGCGACCGTGGTATCGAACTCGATATCGCTGGTATCGGCATGCGAGCCCGCGTCCGCGGTGGGCCAGTTGGCCATGCCGGTCATGCAGCGCGGCGACGCGGTGCGGTCGCAGACCTGGCGGCGCATGCGCTGGGTATCGCCGAAGTAGACCTCGTAGAGGTCCGGATCACCGCCCTGGTCCGGGTGCGTGACCACCCACGGGTCGCGGCAATTGCTGGCGCTGACCTGCATGTCGACCCAGCCGCCGGCGGTGACCCCGGCGGAGTTTTCCATCAGCCGCGAAATGCAGAATCCCGCGGGGGTAACGCCGCTGTAATTGGCCAGGTAAAGCGTGTTGGCGTCATTCGGCGCGGTGGCGACGTTACAGGGATTGAAGGCGCCGCCGCTTACCCGTCGCGCCGGAGAGGCCGGGTCGGGAGCGGACCAGGTCGCGCCGCCGTCGCTCGAGCGAAACACGCCCTCGTCGCCGCAGACATCGACCTGCACGTTGCCGCCGACCACGCGCGCGGTGACATCGAAATAGCGGCCGGTCGGACTGCAAAAAGCCGCATCTCCGGCGGCACAGGGATCGACGTGATTCCAGGTCGCACCCGAATCGGGGCTCACCGCGATGCCGCAGTCGGTGGCGACGAAAACGTTCTGGTTGAACGCGGGATCGTCGGGAATCGCGATGCCCCAGGTCGAGGCCTCGGCGCTGCAGCCGGGATTGGAGCCGGCGGGCTTCGACCAGGTCGCGCCGCCGTCGGTGCTGCGCCAGATACCGCCCTGGTTGACGACGCCGCCGTCGAAACGGCCGCTCGCGATCAGCAGGCTGGCATTTTGCGGATCGAACAGGATATCCCGCGCCATCGGCACCGGCACGTCGTCGATATGCGCCCAGGTCGTGCCGCCGTCGCTGCTGGAAAAGAATCCGCCGCGCTCGGTGGCGACGAATACGATGTTGTTGTCGCCCGGTTGAATCGTAATGCCGAGCGCGCGCCCACCGAAGCGGGGCTCGGTCGGAATGCCATCCGGATTGACGTCGAAGACGTCGGCCGGAGCCGTACCCGGGAGCAACGAGAGGAAGATGAGTGCAACCAGGCTGAAGCCGAGTACGCGGCTGTTTTCGAGCAGCCGGCCCGTTACCGCGGCCATCACAGGATCACCGGACGCTGGCCGCCCGGCCTCACGGTTACGATCAGGTCGCCGAACCCGCGCAGGGTTTCGCCATCGGCGTCGGTCTGAACCGCGACCACCATGATTTCGCCCGCATTGTCGACCGCGGGCACCTGCGCGGTCACGTCGAAACTGCCGTCCGCGCCGACATCGACGTCGCGCGCGACTACCGCGCCGTCGACCAGCAGCATGACCGGCGAACAGGCGGCATCGCCGCAAAAGCCGCGGCCGGTAACCTGCACCGAAGCGCCGGGGCGGGCCTCGATCGTATCGATCAGCAGAACCGGCAGCGCCGGCTTCACGTCCATATCGACCCTGGCGACATTATCCGAAGGCTGATCGCAATCCGGCCCGGTCAGGCCCTGGGCGGTCAATTCGTGTGCGCCCGCGGACAGGTCTTCCGGAATAACGGATTGAACGGCGAAATCCCCCCGCTTGCCGATGGCGCTCGTGCCCAGGGGCGCGGCGGCGTTGCCGTCGAGCAAGATTCGAATGCGGCAATCGCCCTCGAAATCCGTGCCTTCGACCAGTACGGTATCGCCGGCTTTCGGCTCGTTCGACGGAAACAGCGCGAAGTCCGGTGCGGCGCGCGCCCCGACGGCGCCGGCGGCAACTTCCGCTTCTTCGTTGGTGGAATCGCTGCATGCCTGCAGCAGAAAGGTAACGGCCAGCGCCAGTATGCAGAGCGGCCGGCCAGATGGTATGCGTGGTTGCATCGTTGTCCCTCCATTTGCTGGAAGGGGTCAAACGGGTCGGTTACTCCAGTACGGCCGGCCTGGCCCCTGTGCAATGTTCGAAGTGCCCGAAACCATGATTTCGGCGCACACGAATTCCCCGTTTCAATGAATTATAGGGATCGCGGCCGGCGGGTCAACACGCTCAATCCGCAATGCCCGGGCGCGCGACACCCCCATCGCGGTCTTTTATTTCGCCGGATTTCAAAATAAGCTTACTCCGGTTAGCCTGAACAAATCCCCTCTTGTCATAACCAAGGATCCGCAAATGCCCAGGAAATTCCGCATACTTGTCTTTCTCGCAATCCTGGCGGCCGCCAGGGCCGCGTTCGCCCAGACGGCCGGCGAGGATAACGCCTGGTGGTGGGACGATCGCTGGTGGGACGACGGCTGGATCGAGGTCCCGGCGAATCATGCGCTCGAGTCGGGCTGGACCAGCTACCAGAGCGAGGCGGTCGAAGTTTCCGCACTGGTGCTGCGCCCCGCGGACGATAAAAAATACCCGGCGGTCCTGTTCGTGCACGGCCGGCGCGGCCTCGACGACCTGGTGCAGCGCCATGCGCGCCGCATCGCGGCGCGCGGTTTCGTCGTATTCGCGCCCGATATTTACGGCGCGCATTTCATCGGCACCCACCCGATCGAGCACGACTACGCGCTGGAAAAGGACGTCGACGCCGCGGTCGACGCGCTGCTCGCGCGCACCGACATCAGCTCCAAACAGGCCTGTCTTTACTCGCATACCCGCGGCGGCTACTACACGCTCAAGGTGGCGACCACGTTCGGGCGCCAGGACGGCGACATTGCCTGCTACGTGTCGTTCTATCCCCACCTGCAGGATCCCAACGCGCCCGAACCGTCACAGGTTTACGGTTACGCGCCCGAGATCGAGGACTTCGAAATTCCGATGCTGGTGTTTATCGGCGACGAGGAGCAGTACCAGCGACGCCGCGTCATCGAAACCAGCATCGAGATACTGCAAAAGAAGGGGCGGGACGCACGCCTGATTATTTACCCCGGCGTCGGCCGGGGTTTCGACTTCCGTCCCGAAAACGTGCGCAGCTTTGCCGACGACCTCGCGTCGAAGGATTCGCTGCTGCGGGCCGCGCGCTTCATGCGGCAGCACCTGGCGGATTAAGCCCGTCGGTAAACCGGCGCGGGATAGAAGGATCGGCTATTCCCGGTCGGGGTCCAGATCACGCACCAGCCGCAGGAAATTTTCGACCAGGCGATCTCCCTGTTCCCGGGTGTGGTAGCGGGACATCAGTTCCGGTGCCTTGAAGCGCCAGATCGTGCCGAGGGTTTCGTCGGTGGCCTCGGGATGGAACTGGGTCGAATAACAGTGATCGCCGAAGTCCAGCGCCGCTACCGGCACCTTGCTGCTGCTCGCGAGCAGGGTGCTACCCGCCGGCACCTCGACGACATGCTCGCTATTGGCATAGTGGAAACAATCCTCGTCCGCGATGTCCCGCATCAGCGGCGAGGCTTTGCCCGCCTCGGTCAGGCGCACCGGGAAGGTTCCCGCAAACGGCCCGCCGTCGACCGGCACGACGCTGGCGCCCTCCGCATGCGCGAGCAGCTGGTGCGACCCGCAAATGCCGAGAATCGGAATCCTCTGTCGGCGCATCCCGGGGAGCCAGGCGCGCACCGCCTGCTGCCAGTCGGTATGGTCGTGCACGGAGTTGTAACTGCCCGCGAGCACGAGGCCGTCGACCGCGTCGGCGGCCGGCAGGGTTTCGCCGAGGCAGACGTTGCAGGTTTCGATCGTGATGCCCGGCACGTGGGCGTAGCGTTTGACGAACCACAAACCTTCCTGGTCCCTGTCCTCGAAGTGATCGTATACCGTGGCATCGTAACTGCCCGGCACGCCCATCATCTCGATGAACCAGATACGCGCGGATCCCGGCATTTCAGTTTCTCCATACCCCGATTGCGAAGGCAGCGACCAGGAAATTACCCACCAAGCGCCTACCAGATGAGGTCGTCGGGGACCTGGTAATCCGCGTAGGGATCGTTTTCGTCCGGTTCCGCCTTTGCCGGCTGACCCGGGTCCACCGCGCAAGTCTCGTCGCGCTCGATGATTTTCCCGGCCACCGCCGGCGGCACCAGTTCGAACCGCCGACCCTCGTTGGTGACCCAGGTTACGACGGCAAGCTGCCCCGCCACGAGCTGATCCCGCTGCGCCTCGGTCACGTAGATTTTCTTGACCTTGCCGCGGTAGACGAAATTAAACGGCTGCTCGCCCTGCGCCCTGTCCTGCCGGTTGTTTTCGATCAGCTGCTTCGCCTGGGCGGCACGCTCCTTGCGCTCGGCTTCCTGCCGCCGCTTCTGGTTGAGCTCGCGATCGCGCTGCGCTTTTTTGTTTTGCGCCGACTGCCTGCCCGGATCCGGCTGTGCGCCTTTTTTCCCGAGCTTTTTGCGCGAGGACTTGGCTCGCCTGTTTTTCTCCTGCTCGGCCCGGTCCAGTTTTTTCTGGTCGACCAGGCCGGCCTTGAGCAATTGTTCCTGTAATGACGACATGATACGAACGGAAATGCGACGGGTGAACGTTATGTTAGCCCAGGTATTCTGGGACGCGCCATGCATTTTACTAGTGTTTCGATTCGCAATGCCAACACTACGACCCGCCTCCACAGCTGGCCGTGATCCGAGTCATCGCTGCTGCCGTATGAAAGGCAAACTGGTTGTTGTAGCCGTTTCGACCAAATTCAGCCCACTAGCGAGGAGACGACCATGCGACAATTGATTCCCGCAGCCATTCTGCTGTTTAGCCTGTCCCCGGCCACTGCGCAATCCGAACCCGGTTTTACGATCGGCCCGCTGGCGCAGGGTTTCTTCCCCGACAGGGACGACGACCGGGGCGAGCTGTTCCTCCCCGGGGACGGCGACAGCGACCCGTCGAATTTCGAGCCCACCGAGATCGATCCGTCGACTTTCGAGCCGAGGGAAGGAGATAGCGATCCGTCGAACTTCGAGCCCGACGACGGCGACAGCGATTCCGATAAATTCGAACGCATCAACCTGGACCAGCCCCCGCTGCCGCTCCGGCTTCCCGAGCGGGCCCTGGCCTGAGGCGAATCCCGGAGCCGGTCGGCTCACCGTCCCGCTTCGCCGGAACCCGGGACGCCGCAGGCCGGAAACATTCTCAGGCCGCGCGATGATTTACGGCGGTAACCCGGCTTCTCCGGGCAGGTCAACGT
>JAAUYE010112206.1_pt1 | contig 14069 bp, 10 predicted proteins | sample 7278081 | NCBI WGS metagenome assembly JAAUYE01 (sample SAMN14350131, study PRJNA611818) | marine sediment metagenome | isolation source: surface marine sediment (0.6m) | place: French Polynesia: Moorea | collected 2018-08
ATTCCGGGCAATAACAGCAAGATCGCGGAGGTTCGGAACAGCTGGATCAAACGTCGGGTCATCGATCGCTCCTTATCGTTATCGTTGTTCTCGTGCTGGAGAGCTGGCGCGCGCGGCGCCTGCGACTCAGTGAATCGCAAGGGGTCGATGCTACTCTTTTTGATGGCCGCGCGTAACTGCCGCAACCACTTGTTACAAACTCGGGATGCCCTCGTCGAGCATCATTAGATTCACCCTGGACCTTCAGGTGCCGGCACAGCCGCGCCGGCGAAGTCCTTTCTCGATTTCGCTGACGATCAGCACCACGAGTGGCAACAGGACACACACCGCGAGCTCCGCCGCCGTCAGCGGCGCGGTATTGAAGAGGACCTGCATGGGCGCCCAGTAGATCACGATCAATTGCAACAGCAGCGTCAATGCGATCGCCGCCAGGATCGGGCGATTCCCCAGGAACTGCTTGCTGAACACAGACTCGGTCTCGGACCGGATAGTGAGCACGTTGACGAGTTGCGACAGGGTCAGCACTGTGAACACGACGGTTTGCCAGTTGCCCGAGCCGCCATGGAAGGACCATGCCTGGCCGGCAATCGAGAGACCCGCTATGAGCAGGCCAACCCAGAAGATGCGCTGCAACATCGATCCTGTGAAGATCCTCTGCTCCGGCGGCCGTGGCGGCCGTTGCATGGCGTCTCGCTCGGCGGGTTCCGCGGCCAGCGCCAGCCCGGGAAGCCCGTCGGTCACCAGGTTGATCCACAGGATATGGATCGGCAAAAGTGGAATGGGCAGTCCGAGGAAGGGCGCCAGCAGCATCGTGAAGATCTCACCCGCGTTACTCGTCATCGTGTAGCGCACGAACTTGAGGATGTTGTCGAAGATGCGGCGACCTTCGCGAACGGCGCGGACAATCGTCGTGAAGTTATCGTCCAGCAGCACCATGTCGGCCGCTTCGCGCGCCGCGTCAGTGCCCTTCTTGCCCATCGCAACCCCGATATTGGCGCGCCGCAGCGCAGGCGCGTCGTTGACGCCATCGCCGGTCATCGCGACGAACTCGCCCTGCGACTGCAGCGCCTCCACGATGTGGATCTTCTGTGCGGGATCAACTCTCGCATAAACGCGGGCGTCGGCGACTCTTGCCCTGAACTCAGCTTCCGACAGCTGCGCGAGTTCGGCACCGGTTATCACGTCCTTGGGGTCAACGGCGATACCAACCCGGCCCGCAATCGCCAGCGCCGTGCCAGGATGGTCGCCCGTCACCATGACTGGTGTTATGCCGGCCGAACGGCACTCCGCAACGGCCTCAAGTACGCCTTCGCGCGGTGGATCGGACATCGCGGCCAGGCCGAGGAACCTGAAACCGGATTCAACATCGTCGGTGTCCGCAGTGCGTTTGGCTGCGATTGCCAGCACGCGATAGCCGTCCTGAGCCTGTCGCGCTGCACGGTCGAGTACGTCGTCGGGTACCGATGAGCACATCGGCAGGAGCGCCTCGGGCGCGCCCTTGGCAAAGGCAACCAGGCCGTCCGGGCCCTCGTGCACCGTGATCATGCGCTTGGTCTCGCTGTGGAACGGCACCTCGCGCACCATTGGATACTTGTGTTGGAGGTATTGCTTGTCGTAGCCGCAGCGCCGGGCAAATTCGTACAGGGCAAGCTCGGTCGGTTCCGCGCTGGCGCCATCAGCCTCGTCGAACTCGACGTTGTTGTTCAGAGCCAATGCGAGCCCTAGCCAGCCATCCTCCGGCTCGGGGCCGACGTCGATTGACTCGAGACGCTCACCGTCGATATCGACGAAGTCGACCTGCATTCGATTCTCGGTGAGCGTGCCGGTCTTGTCCGCACAGATGTAGGTTACGGAGCCAAGCGTCTCGACGGCGGGCAGCCGCCTCATCAGTGCATGTGACCGGCTCATCTTGCGAGCGCCGACGGCCAGCGCCACCGTGATAACCGCCGGCAATGCTTCGGGGATCGCCGCGACGGCGAGACTGACTGCGGTCAGGAACATCAGAACCACGGGTTCGCCGCGAAGCATGCCGAGCAGGAAAATCACAGCGCAGATACCGAGCACGATAAGCGCCAGCCGGCGGCCGAAACTCGCCATGCGTTGCTGCAACGGGGTCCGAGTTACGGGCAGGGTCCGCAACATCTCAGCGATCTGCCCCAGCTCCGAGTGCACGCCGGTCGCGCACACGACGCCCTGGCCGTGGCCGCGGGTGATCACCGAACCGCTGTACGCCATGCTGCGCCGGTCGCCCAGGGGCAGGTCCTTGTCACGAAGCGCAGCGGTATTTTTTGCGACCGCCTGCGACTCGCCCGTCAGGGCGGATTCGTCGGCGGCCAGTTCCTGCGCCTCGAGCAGACGCATGTCGGCGGGAACGGCCGCGCCCGGCGCCAGCAATACGATATCGCCGGGCACGAGGTCGCGGGTCGGGATCGTCTTCATGCGCCCGGCACGGCGCACCTGCGTCCTCGGCACCACGAGCGAACGCAGCGCTTCCAGCGCCCGCTCGGCCCGGTATTCCTGGAAGACGCCCACGGCCGCGTTGAGCACGACGATGACGAGAATCGCGATAGCGTCGCGCGCTTCGCCAACGGCGCCCGAGACAATAGCGGCGACGATCAGGACCAGGATCATGAAGTCACGAAACTGATTGGCGAGCAGGCGCGGCCAGCCGCTGCGGCGGCGCGTGGCGAACGCGTTCGGGCCGTGATCGCGGCGCAACTCCTGCACCTGTGCTTCTTCGAGGCCGAGAATCGGGTCAACCGACAGGGTCTGCGCGACCTCTTCGGCCTCCATGACATGCCACTGATGACTCGCGGCCATTCGGTTACGGTATCAGCAGGTCAGTAAACCCACCAAGACGCGGATGTACGTATCAGTCAGTTCGTATCCAGCGATGCCGTTCGATTTTCCAGCCGCTCAATTCGGGCAACAACGTCTTCGCAGGAGCGATGCGACATTTGCTCGACGTCGGCGACGTGGAACACCTTGCCGTGAACCTTCTCGAGGGTCAGCGCAACGTGGTCTCGCGCCGCCAGGTTGATCGGCACGATCTGCGGCGGCGAGCTGTGCAGTTCGACGCGGTAGTCGCCCTCGGGGAGGTACATGGTTTCGGCTGTCCCCAGCGCTCCGCTCGCAACCTCGATGTCGCCCTTGTAAACGCTGAACGACGTTGCCACGGTCTGCGCCAGCGCCTCCTTGAGCTCTTCGGCACTGCCTGCCGTTACGTAGCGGCCGCCGGATGCGTTGGCGATGGCCTGCAGGCTCCAGGTGTCCTCGTCAGCGGCATTGCCAAGACCGAAGCCGATGACGTGCACCATGATGCCCTGTGCCGCCAGGTCGCGCGCCGCCCGCGCCGGGTCCCCGCCGCAGCTCTCGATGCCATCAGTGACGAGCACTACCGCGCGATCGCTGGCCAGCGAGCCGAAGTCCCGGGCAGCCTGGTCCAGGGCGAATGCAATCGGCGTCTGGCCCGTCGGGCGAAGTCCGGAGATCGCAGCGCGAATCGGCTCGCGATTGTAATCCGAGAACGGCACGAGCAATGCCGAGTCGCTGCAGTTCTTGCTCTCGGACGGACTCGTACTGCCATAAGCGCGCAGCGCGAGATCGAGGTCCTGCGGATACCAGTAGGAAACGTCTTCGAGGATGCTCTTGGCGATGCTCATCTTCGCCTGGCCGTGAATCTGTCCCCACATGCTGCGCGACGCATCAACGACGATTTCAACGGCTCGGTCTTCGAGCGACAGCACGGGTCGGCCGTCCTTTGTCGCCGCCACGTCGAGCGCGGCGCAGCTGGCGTCGCGCACCATAACCATCACGGAAGACTCGTTCGTCTCACCGTCGAGGCTGGTCGCGAATGCCGTGATGTGATTCTCACCGATGTTGAGCGGCAGTTCGCCCGAGAACGTACCGCCGGCAAGCTTTGCCGCGACGGGCTGCGAACCGTTGACGCTCAGCATGACACTGTCGACGCCCGTCGTACGCATATTGAGAAAGGCCTGCGGCAATTCGGTCGGGTCCGACACGCGCAGGAAGCTGCCACCCGTCGCCCAGGCGACGGTATCGAGAATCGAACCGCCCTGCGTGCTGGATCCGAGTAGCAATGACTGGATCGCGACACCGTCGGCGTGCGCCTGCACGGCCGCGTCGTAGGCCTTCCTTTCATTCGACATGCCGTCGGTGAACAGCATGATGACGCGCGACGAGCCGGGGCGTCCGTTTTCATTGAGCTCGTTGAGCGCTGTCGAGATGCCAGCCGCGATATTGGTGCTGCCCGACTTCGGCAATCCACGCAGCGCCGCAGCGACAGCATCGCGATCCGACGTCAGCGGCTGGGCGAGTTCGCCCCTGTTATCGAAACTGACCACGCCGATCTTGATGTCGCTCCGCGGCGAGAGATTGCGGACGAGGCCGATCGCGCCCTGCGAGCGGTAGTCTTTCGGATCGGTGCCGCGCAGACTCTGCGACGTATCCATCACGAAGATCATGTCGAGATAGCGCACGCCACCAATTGCCGAGGCAATGCCCTCGACTTCAACGGTTGTGGCGCCTTCGTTGGCTGTGAAGCCCACGGACGGCGACTGGATTTCGACCTGCAGATCGGCCCATGCCGGCGACGCGATGCCGCAAGCAAGGCTGGCAAGCAGGATAGTGAGTGACTTCCTCATGGAATCACCTGCTGGTGTCAGTTGTAATGGCAGAATAGAGCAGCGCCACGGACATAATCTGGGAACTGGCACACACTTTTGGGAGTTTGACTAAATGGGGTCTCAGCCATGATTCACGGCCACCGTGAGCGCATCGGAGAGCCCTCGTGATTGCGCAGGTGAAACAGGAACACACGGGTTCGTACTACGCCGCTACGGCCAATGAGCGGACCAACTATCCCCCACTCGCCGGCTCGATCAGGGCTGACGTGTGCATCATCGGCGCCGGGTTCACAGGCGTGTCGACCGCGCTTGCCCTGGCCGAGCGCGGCTACTCGGTCGCACTGGTCGAGGCAAATCGTGTTGGCTGGGGCGCTTCCGGCCGCAACGGCGGGCAGGTCATTAACGGCATGGCCGGTCTGGCAAAGATGCGCAGGAAGTACGGCGAGAGCGCTGCCGCCATCCTCCAGGACATCAAGTGGCGCGGCAACGACATCATTCGCGAGCGCGTCGAGAAATACCGCATCGACTGCGATCTCAAGGACGGCTTTGCCGAAGTGGCGACCAGGCCCAGGCAGCGCCGGATTCTCGACGAGTACGTCGCGGAACGGGAAAGCGTCGATTTCCCTCATCGCTACGAGCTGTGGGATCGCGACAAGACCTGCGAGATGTTCGGCACGGACTACTACCACGGGGCATTCGTCTGCTACCGCGACGGCCACGTGCACCCGCTAAACCTGTGTATCGGCGAGGCCCGCGCCGCGCACGGGCTCGGCGTGCGTATTTTCGAACACTCGCCCGTGACGGGCATTGAGCACGGAGCCCGGCCCAGGGTCCTGACCGAAGATGGCCAGGTCGAGGCGGACAGCGTCGTACTGGCCGGCAATGCCTATAGCCAGCTCGAGCCGGGGCACCTCAAGAACCTGGTTTTTCCGGCCGGCAGTTACATCATCGGCACGGAGCGCCTGCCGGAAGCGCTCGCACATGAAATCAACCGTGAAGACGTTGCCGTGTGCGACACCAACGAAGTCGTGGATTACTGGCGGCTCTCCGCCGACAAGCGCATGTTGTATGGCGGCGCCTGCAATTACTCGGGCCGTGACCCGGAGAGCATCAAGGCCTACATCCTGCCGCGCATGCTCAAGGTCTATCCGCAACTCAGGGACGTGCGGATCGAGTTCGAATGGACCGGCAAAATCGGCATCGTCATGAATCGCACACTGACGGTCGGTCGCATCCACGACAACGTCTACTACTGCCAGGGCTATTCCGGCCATGGCGTGTGCGCAAGCCACGTGATGGGCGAAATCATGGCTGATGCCGTCGGCGGCACCATGGAACGCTTCGACCTGTTCGCCGACCTCAAGCACTTCCGCATACCGGGGCCGCAATGGATCGGCAACCAGGCCGTGGCGCTCGGAATGTTGTACTACCGGTTAAAAGACAAGCTCTGAATCGTGACGTATGCCCTTGTCTGACAAGGGTAATCCCGCAAACTGCCCGCGGAGACTGTGCTCATGGCACGTGGGAGGAGTTATGAAAAAGCTCGCTGCTTATGCGGTGGCTGTGCTGGGATTCGGCATCTATGGAGCAGTTACGGGTGTCGATCGTGACGACAGCGGCGCCATCGTCGATGGAGGTACGCTGGACGCGTTTCAGGTTCGCCAGGGCGATTGTTTCGATGACCCCAATTTGAACTCCGACGAGTTCTCGAGCCTGCCGGGCGTTCCGTGCGCCGATCCGCACGATAACGAAGCGTACGCCGTATTCGACCTGACGATGGCGTCTTACCCCGAGGTCGAAATTGCCGACATTTCCCAGGAATCGTGCATCGAGCGTTTTGAGGGCTATGTCGGCCGCGACTACGAGACCTCGACGCTGGACGTCTTCTCGATGTACCCGACCGCCGAAGGCTGGGCACAGAACGATCGCGAGGTCGTCTGCGCCGTCTATGACATGGCCGGTGAGAAACTGGTCGGCAGCGTCAGAGGCAGCGGAATCTGACAAACCCGCTGCGGGTGTAAGCAGCCCCTGCGACCTGTATCGTAGACGCCATCCAGATCGTGGGGGATCTTTGTGAGAGGCTACCGCTGGGTCGTACTCGGCGTCATCATCCTGGCGTCATTCGTCGCCTATATCCTGCGCACGAATGTCAGCATCGTCGGCGAGGCGATGATGGTGGACCTGGGGATGACCGAGTACCAGCTCGGCCTCGTGTTCTCGGCCTTCGCGGCCGGCTACGCCATCTTCCAGTTCCCGGGCGGGATGATCGGCGACCGCTTCGGTCCGCGCAGGACCATCGCCGCAATCGCTATCGCCTGGACCGTCCTTACGGTCGCCACAGCACTGATTCCCGGATCAGGCACCTGGCCGATCGCCTGGGCGGTCGGCGCGCTGATGCTCGCCCGGTTCCTGATCGGCGCGGCCAACGGACCTTTCTTCCCGGTCACGATCGGCGGCACCATCGAGCGCTGGTTCCCGGCCAGCCAGTGGGGCCTGCCGAACGGTCTGTCCAGTACCGGCCTGACACTGGGCGCCGCCATGACCGCGCCGCTGGTCGCCTGGCTCATGGAGAGCTTCGGCTGGCGTAACGCCCTCTTGATCGTTGCACCTGCCGGGCTGGTTGCCGCTTTCGCATACTGGACGCTGGTCTCCGACGACCCGGCCGAACACCCGAAGATCACCGAAGAGGAACTGGACTTTATCCGCTCGGACCGGCCGCCGGCCGAGGCCGACATCGAGAAAGGCGCCTGGAAGCTCGTGCTGAAGGACAGGAACGTCCTGCTGATCGCGATGAGCTACTTCTGCATGAACTACGTGTTCTACCTGTTCTTCAGCTGGTTCTTCTATTACCTCACCAACGTGCGCGAATTCTCGGCGAGCGACGCCGGCATCTTCACGGCCGCGCAGTGGATTCTCGGCGCTATCGGCGCAACGGTCGGCGGTTTCGCGTGCGACATGCTGATCCGCAAACTCGGCATTCGCCGCGGCACTCGGCTGCAGACCATGACCGCACTGATCCTGTCGGGCGCTTTCCTTTACATCGGCGCGACGTCGGGCAACGTGATGCTGACCGTGGTCGCACTCTGCTTCAGCTTTGGCTTCACGCAACTGACTGAAGCCCCGATGTGGGTTGCGACCATGGGTGTCGCCGGCAAGCACTCGCAAATAGCAACCGGCGTACTCAACACGGGCGGCAACATCCCGGGCGCCATCGGCGGCCTGATGGTGCCGTTTATCGCAGGTTGGCTCGGCTGGGACGCGGCCATCATCAGCGGCTCGTTATTTGCCTTCGCGGGCGCCTTGCTATGGCTGCTGATTCGCGCCGACGAACCGATGGCCGAGACGCTCAGCCCGTAATCTCGAACTCGGGTTCGCCGAGCACGGCAAAGTCCGGCGTGATGCCGAGTCCCGGCGTCGTCGGCGCACGCGCCGTTCCCGACTGCTTGGCGTCGAGGCCGCTACCGGTCTTCACATCAACGTAGGCGTTGAAATCGGTTGCAGCAAAGCGGCATTCGTCTGGCGTCGAGTGTGACAGGTGCGCAATGGCCGCCGTAATGAAGTCCGAACCCCAGGTGTCCTCGATGTTCATCGGGATACCCAGCTCTACGCACACGTCGCGCGCCACCCTCGCTTTCGTGAGGCCGCCAAACTTCGAGATCTTGAGATTGATCGAATCCATCGCACCGTCCTCGTGCGCGCGCAACAACATGCGCAGCGAATCGATGTTCTCGTCGAGGATGAACGGCAGCCCGGTGCGCCGCCGTATCGTCAGGCTGTGTTCGTACGACTTGCAGGGCTGCTCGATATAGACGTCGACGTCCCGCACGCCTTTGACCACGCGCGCCGCGGCGTCGACGCGCCAGCCCGTGTTGGCATCGGCGACGAGAATCTCGTCGTCGGCGAGGATCGCCCGCACGGCCTTGATGCGCTCGATATCTTCGAGCGGATCGCCGCCGACCTTGAGCTGGAACTTCGTGTAACCCTGCTGTCGGTACTCATCGACGTTGGCCGCCATCTCCTCGGCGCTCGCCATCGTGATGGCGCGGTACAGTTTGAAGCTGTCGCCGTGACGGCCTCCCAGCAGTTCGCAGATCGGCTTGCCCGTGGCGTGTCCGAGCAGGTCCCAGCAGGCCATGTCGATAGCCGACTTGGCGTAGCCGTGACCGTTGAGCATGGTGTCCATGATGGCATTGATGCGTCCGACTGCCGTCGGGTCCTCGCCCAGCAGGTGCGGCGCCAGCTCGCGGATCGCCGCGCGCGCGCCGAGCGCGAACGCCGGCAGGTAGGCCGAGCCGAGCGGCGTGTTCTCGCCATAGCCGGCTGTGCCCTCGTCGGTCAGGATCTCGACGATCGTCGAATCGAACGTCTCGACAAAGTGCTTGCCGCCCGCCCAGGTGTAGCGCCCCTCGATCAGCGGCAGGTCGACCTGGTAGACGCGAATGGCCTCGATCTTCATCAGGACTCTCCCCCGCCGAGGGCCGCCAGGAGTTCGTCGCCCTGCGCCTCGCTGAGCGGATCGAGTGGGGGCCGCACGTTGGCCCACCGGGCGTCACCGGTCTCGATAGCCAGCAGGCGCTTCTGCGCCGGGATGGGGCCGTAGTCCTGGATCTTGAGCCGGGTCCTGCTGATCGCCTGCTGCTGCGCCCTGGCCCCGTCGAGGTCCCCCTGGTCATAGAGCGTGACGACCTTGACGATCTCGCGCATGTTGAGATTCGCCGTCGCCGAGATGCATCCCGGGCCGCCCAGGTCGAGTGCGTCGATGAGCGGCAGCTCCGAGCCCGGGTAAACGACCAGGCCGTCGATGTCGAACAGCTGGCGCGTGTTGTCCCAGTCGCCCGAGCTGTCCTTGATGCCGACGACCTGCTCCGGAAAGTCCGCATGCAGGCGCGCCGCGAGCGCCGGCGGGATGCCCACGACCGCGATCGGCGGGATGTGATACAGGAAAATGCGGGCATCGTCGCCGATATTGGCGATAAGTTCGGCGAAATGCCGGTAAATGCCGTCTTCGCTGACACCTTTGAAGTAAAACGGCGGCAGCGTCATGACCGCGGCGCAGCCCCGGTCGAGGCAGGCGCGCGACAACCGCGCCGTGTCGGCGACGTTCGACAAACCGGTTCCGGGAATCATGCGCGCGGGGTCCACCCCCCCGTTGATGAGCGCATCGATAGCCTCGATACGCTCGTCAATGCCGACCGACAGGGCCTCACCCGTCGTGCCGAACGGGGCAAGCCCGGCGCAGCCATCGTCGAACAGCCGTCGCGCCAGTTCGACGTAGAGGTCCGTCGCGATCGTCAGGTCATCGTTGAACGGGGTCAGTATCGGGGCGACGACGCCCCTGGGTGCTGTGAAACTCACGCTGTGGTCTCCTCGGCCCGCGCCAGGTCGGCCTCTATCGTCCTGCTCGCGAGCGTGTAATGCAATGCCGCCCAGGTCGTAACCACGAGCACGGCCAGCATCAGCGCGTAGCGCAAAGATTCATCGCCGAACCGTGGTTCGAACGCGTCGCTCAGCGCGCCGACGACGAGTGGCCCGAGCCCCAGCCCGATCAGGTTGATGATGAGCAGCACGATCGCGGACGCGACACCGCGCATGCGCAGCGACACCAGGCTCTGGGTTTGCGCCAGAACGGGCGCCAGGTAGAAATTGGAAATGATCGCCGGGAGGATGAACAGGAGCAGCGCGGCGTGCGCCGTCGGCGCCAGGTAAACCCCAATCGACACGGCTGCGGCCGCAAGCTGGGTGGCCGCGATGAACAACAGCGCGTTGCGCTGTCGCGAGCGCCCGAAATAGTCGGCGAAGAAACCGCCCGAGAAAAAGCCGAGGCCGCCCGCAATTCCGAGGATCAGCCCAAGCCAGGTGCCCAGCAGCACGATCTGCATGTCGTAGCTGCGCACGATAAAACTCGGGAAAAAGCTGATGACCGCGTAGCCCGCGAACGACGACAACCCGGCGCCAACGGCCATGTGCAGGAAAGACCGGCGTTTCAGAAGGAACCGAAATACGGCCAGGATCGACGGATGCTCGCCTTTGTCCGCCCGGTTCTCGGAGTGTCCGCGCGGCGGCTCGATGACCGTGAAACGCACCACGGCCGCGAGCAATACCCCGGGTATGCCGACGATAAAGAACGCCTCGCGCCAGCCGATGTTCTCGACCACCCAGCCGCCGGCCAGGTACGCGACCATGATGCCGGCCGAAATACCGAGCGTGTAAAAACCCATGGCCGTCGAGCGCTGCTCGGGCGGGTACAGGTCGGCAATCATCGAATGTGCGGGCGGGCTGCAGCCGGCCTCGCCGATGCCCACGCCGACGCGCGCCAGCGCCAGGTGCCAGATGTTGGCGGCGAGGCCCGACAGCGCGGTCATGCCGCTCCACACGGCCAGCGCCAGCGCGATCAGGTTGCGGCGATTCCAGCGATCGGCAAGCAACGCGATGGGCACGCCGAGCGTCGCATAGAACAGCGCAAAGGCCGTGCCGGCGAGCAGTCCGAGAATCGTGTCGCTGACAAGAAACTCATCGCGGATTGCGGGCAGCAGGATCGCAAGGATCTGCCGGTCGATGAAGTTGAACATGTACACGACGGCCAGTACGACCATCGCGTAGCGGCGCGCGGAATTACTGACGGCTGAAGAGGTTTTTGACGATGTGGCCTGCAATGCCCGGGTTCTCGCGCAACCTGCGAAGCGAGTATTTATACCAGAGCTCGCCGAACGGTACGTATACCCTGAGCGGATGGCCCTCCCTGACCAGGCGCGCGCGCAGGCGTTCGGTCACGCCGAGCAGCATCTGGAACTCGTACTGGTCCTTGCCGATGCCGTAGCGCTCGAGCGACGCCAGCGCGCGCTCGACGAGTACCGGGTCATGCGTGGCGATGCCGACGCGCGCGCCGCCCTCGAGCAGCAGGTCGAGTATCTCGCTGAACGAATTGCGATTCTCTTCGTAATCGGTGTAAGCGATTTCCTCCGGTTCGATGTAGATACCCTTGCACAGCCGAATGTCGGTCGGCCCCTCGGCCATCAGGTCGATCACGTCCTGCTTGCTGCGCCGGAGACACGACTGGATGACGGCGCCAACCCGGTCGTAGTCGCGGCGCATCTCGCGATAGATGTCGAGCGTGACGTCGGTGACGCTGGAGTCTTCCATGTCGATGCGCACGAAATTCTCATGATTCCGAGTGCTGTCGAGCAACGAGTGCATCGCGGACCTGCAGCCTTCCTCGTCGATACGCAGGCCGAGTTCCGACAGCTTGACCGAGATGCCGCACTGCAGCTCGTTGTCGCGAATACCATCGAGCGCCTCGCGGTACAGCGCCAGCGCGGCCGCGACCTGCTCGGCGTTCGTAATGTCTTCGCCGAGCACGTCGATCGTTCCCGTGCAGCCGATATCGTTGAGATCCTGCACGGCGCGGTAGGCGTCGGCCAGCGTGGTGCCGGCGATATAGCGCCGTGAGAAACGCCAGACCAGCCCGCGCGGCAGGTAAGGCATCGTGCCGATTATGACCTTGTGAAACAGGTTTCCCGTCATCGCGCCACAGTGTCAGTAATCACGCTTATTCTGTCTGTCCGGATATACCGATATAGTTCGGTGCATGGCGAAAATACTAATAATTTACTCCACGACCGATGGCCACACTCGCAGCATCTGCGAGCGATTGCAAAGCATAGCGGCCGACGGTAACGACGTAGACCTCGTGGCCATGGCCGAACAGCCGGGCATAGATATTGCGCCTTATGACAAGGTCGTGATCGGCGCCAGCATCCGCTACGGCAAACACCAGAAGGAGGTCTTCGACTTTATCGAGCGCAACCAGGCCGCGCTCGAGAGCAAGACGAACGCGCTGTTCTCGGTCAACGTGGTGGCCCGCAAGCCGGAAAAGAACACGCCGGAAACCAACCCCTACCTGCAGAAGTTCCTGAAGAAGATCGCCTGGCAGCCCGACAACCTCGCCGTGTTCGCCGGCAAGATCGACTACCCGCGCTACGGCACGTTCGACCGCACGATGATCCGTTTCATCATGTGGATGACCAAGGGGCCGACCGATCCAACGCTGACGATCGAGTTCACCGACTGGGACAAGGTCGACGAGTTCGGCCGCCGTATCGCCGCGATGTAATCAGCCCTCGGTCTTTCGCCTGGCCAGCAGCAGCTTCTCGATACCAAACAACGCGAGTCCCACTAGCAGCAGGCTGCCCGTATATATCCACGACTCCAGCTTCGAATGAGATGCGATCCAGATGCAGAGCGCGATCGCAATCGCCGGGATCGTGAAGCCACCCGGCAGCTTGAACGCGTTCGCGGCCACCTCGGGCTCCGCGCGCTTCTTGATAACAGGCAATGCCGCGATCGACACGCTGTAGACAATCATGCGCGTCAATGTCGAGGCGATCGCCAGATACTCAAACGTGCCGGATAGCGCGACCGCGAGCCCGATGCCGCCGAAGAACATCACCGAGTTTGCGGGCGAGGCGTACTTCGGGTGAATCCTGCCGAACCACTGCGGCAGCAGTTTTTGCTCGGCCATCGACAACGATAACCGCGAAGCGCTGAGCACCGAGCCCGCCAGGTTGCCGCAGATCGAGAATACGGCCGTCAGCGAGATGACGACGGCACCGACCGGCCCGACCATTCGGCTCGCAACGTCGGCAAGGGTTGCGCCGCTGTCGAGTTCGTCCGGCAGCACGACGACATAGACCAGCATGATCAGGAAATAGACCACGGTGATGGCGAGCACGGTCTTGACCATGGCCAGGGGAATCGTGCGCCGCGGGTTCTTCGTTTCGCCGGCCGTCATCACGATCGCCTCGAAACCGATAAAGGCATAGAACAGCAACAGGATCGTGCCGCCGGGATCGTCAATCGTCGGCAGCGCCTCGGGAAACAGCACGTCCGGACTGATGAACTGCATGCCGAGCAGGATCAGGATCAGTAGCGGCACCATCTTGAAGAACGTGAACATGGCCAGCGTGCGGATGCTGTTCTTGACGCCGAGCACGTTGATGAGCGTGAGCCCACCGATGATCACGGTTACGACGACGGCGTGCCCGACATCCGTATCGAACCAGGCCCAGCTTGATCCGATCTCGCTGAGATAAATGGCGATGACGTGCGCATTGGCGGCGGTGGAGGAAATGCGGCTGACGTAGTAGATCCAGCTCGTGCCAAAACCGACGATCGGGCCGAATGCCGTGGTCGAATAAAGGGCCGGCCCTCCGGAGTCCTTGAAGTAGCTACCGAGTTCCGCAAACGCCAGCACCATCATGATGATCAGCAGGCCAGCTACAACGAACAACCACGGGCTCAGAACGCCCGCGCGCGCGGCGACACCTGCCGGCAATCCGAAGATGCCGGCGCCGATCATGCCGTTCAGAACAAGAAACGAGCCAGCGATGCCGCCGATGCCGCGGATGAGCTGGGTTTTCTGGTTGG
>JAAUYE010227564.1_pt1 | contig 14057 bp, 12 predicted proteins | sample 7278081 | NCBI WGS metagenome assembly JAAUYE01 (sample SAMN14350131, study PRJNA611818) | marine sediment metagenome | isolation source: surface marine sediment (0.6m) | place: French Polynesia: Moorea | collected 2018-08
TACTTCTACGTAGGAGACACGCGAAGGGCGCTCGTTCGCCCCTTCTTTGCCGCCGCTCTTCATTCAGCGAGATAGCCGAGCGCTCGCAGCTGACGCTGGCTCGCCTCGTCGAGCTCGAGACGCTGCTCCTCCGGGCGCTGCGCCACGTAGCGCTCGATGGCGGCATCGGGCCGGATGCCGCGATCGAGCAGCAACGATCCCGTGCCCGGCGTCCACGCGTGGCGGCTCCAGGTCGCGATGCGCCCGGGCCGCGCGGGGGACGGGAGGTTCCGGCCCAGGACGAAGCCGTCGGCATCGTAGGCGGCCACGGCGCTCCCGAGGTCGCAATAGAGCCAGCGCGCGGGGATCGCCGTGCCGCCGCGCAGGAAGGGGCCGAGGGCGACCCCGCGCAGCCCGGGCGGCGGCTCGAGACCCGCCAGCTCGAGCAGCGTCGGCATCACGTCCACATGGCTCACCGGCTCGGGACGGCGTCCGGGGGCGATGCCCGGAGCGCGCAGGATCAGCGGAACGTGGGCGACGTCCGGCGTCGTGGCGTGACCGTGGAGGAACCAGTAGCCGCCCTCGCCCATGCTCTCGCCGTGGTCCGAGGTGAGCAGCGCCACGGCGTTCCGCCCAGACCCGTGGCGCTCGAGCGCGCTCACCAGCTCGCCCACCCAGCGATCCGCGTAGAGCACCTCGCCCGCGTAGCGAGACCGGTACTGGCTCGGGCGGTCGAGCCCCTCAGGGCCTGGTAGCGGGGGATGCCGTTCCGGCCGGCATTTCCCGACAGGGGCGCCAGCGCCGGCTCCCGAGGATCCACGGGGACGGCCACGCGCTCCCGGAAGGCGGCGGGCGGATCGTAGGGCCCGTGGGGATCCTGAAGATGGACCCAAAGGAAGAAGGGCTCGCGGCCCTGCTCCTCCATCCAGTCGAGGGCGCGCCGCGCCGTCGGCTCGGCGCGCCGCTCGACGATCTCCGGGCGGCCCCGCTCCGGCGCGCCGAGCTCGTCGTCGTAGCGGTCGAAGCCGGCGTCCCAGCCGTAGCGGCGCAGCAGGACGATGTTGCTCACGAAGGCCGCGGTGCGGTAGCCCGCGTCCCGGAAGGCCTCGGCGAGCGTGGGCAGACCCGTGAGCCGGGTGGTGCCCGTCGCGAAGCCGACGCTGTGCTCGCGGCTGTAGCGGGAGGTGAAGAGGGCCGCGTGGGACGGAGCCGTCCACGGGGCCGCGGCGATGGCCCGCTCGAAGACGACCGACTGCTCGGCCCACCCGTCGATCTCCGGGCTGGCGCCCGCGGCCCCGCCGTAGACGCCCAGCGCGTCTGCCCGCAGGGTGTCCACGACGACGAGCAGCACGTTCGGCCGGGGATCGGGCGGCATGGCGCGTCCGCAGCCGCTCGCGACCGCGAGCAGCAGACCAAGCAGCAGCGTGGGAATGCGCGGCCGGGAGCAGCGCCGGGCTCGTCGGTGTGTCGTCATGCGGCGACGTCCTCAGCCGCGGGGTGCGGCGTCGTGCCGCTGCGGATCTTCGCGCGGCGCGGCGTCGGGACGCCACGGACCTTCGCGCGGTGTGGGGTCGCCACGCAGCGGACGTTCGAGCAGCGCCGCCCCCGCGAGTGCGGCGAGGTAGAAGACCAGGGCGGCCACGTGGCCGCGCACGAAGCCCGTGGAGGAAGGGAAGGCGTTGGCGGGCATGAGGAGCGCGGGGGCACACAGGGTCAGGGCGAAGATCCAGCGCGAGAGCCACGCGCCAGGCTCGAGCGCCGCGACCGCCAGCAGCCAGCTCAGATACCACGGCAGCACGATTCCGCCCAGCCCGAAGAGCACGGCGCACAGCACGGCGAGGGCCGCCACGTGCAGGCCGGCGAAGTCGGGCGCCCGCGCGTAGCGCGCGAGCCACGCTGCGGCGAGGGCCGGGAAGACGAGACGGGTCAGCTCCGGGAGCGGCCCGAGGCCCAGTCCCGTCCACACCTCCAACGTCATGACCGCGTTGCGCAGGCTCAGGAACTGGATGGCGAGCAGCTCCGAGGCAGCGACGTAGCCCCAGACGTCCTGCCCGGCGTGGAAGGGAAGGAAGATCACGAGCCCGGCGGCGAGGGCGGCGGTTGCCGCGGGCAGGTAGGCGCGCAGCGGGGCGCGCCGCTGTCTCGCGTGATGGAGCAGGTCGAGCAGGAAGAGCGGCGCCGTGACGTACTTGATACCCACCGAGGCGGTGAGGGCGAGCACCGCGGGCAGCGGTCGGCCGCGGTGGCGGGCGTGCAGCCAGGCGAGCACGAGGAGCGCCACGAAGGCGTCGTTGCGGCCGTCGCCCACGATCACGAAGGTGCCGAGCGGCAGCCAGCCGAAGAGCAGCATGCCCGCACACTGCTCGAAGCACGAGCGCCCGGCCAGGAGCGCGCGAAGGAGGAGCAGGCAGCCGATCCAGGCGCCGGTGCCGAGGGCCTTCAGCAGGATGGCGCTCGCGACCGTGCCGCCGGCCGCGAGGGTCGTGACCGCCCCCACGAGTGCCGCCCAGAGCGGACCGTAGGACATGCGCCAGGGCCAGAGCGTGTCTTCGATGGGGGTATCGATGGCGAAGACCGCGTCCATCGCCGCGTAGTAGGGGTTCACGCCGGCGCGCACCATGCGCCCCCAGGCGATGGAGACGAAGAAGTCGTCGGCGAGGATCGGAAGGCCCAGCGACGAGACTGCGGCGAAGGCCACTGCGAAGAGCAAGAGCTGCCGCGGCAGCGACCCGGGCAGCGCCGACCGCTGGCGGTGGAGCCAGACGAGCAGCCCCACGACGAGGGCCGTGGAGAGCAGGATCGGGCCGAGATAGCCCAGGAGGAAGGCGTCGCTGCGCGGAGCGACCTCTTCGGGGAGCCAGCCGCCGAGCAGCGGGTGTCCGGCGGCGACGCGGCGGAAGAAGGGAATGCGCCCGTCGCGCACGCTCAGGGGCTTGAGCAGGTTGAGCCACGGCGACAGGAGTGCAAAGGCGGTGAGCAGCAGCAGGTTGACGGCCCCGCAGATCCCGACCACACCGCTGGCGCGCAGCGCTCCGTCGCCCCGGGGCATCCGCTCCTCCGGCGGGCGAGCGTAGCGGAGGCGCGCGACGGGCTTCCGCGCCGTCGACGGGCGTCGCCACCGCCACCGTCCTCGCGCCGCTCCGGGCTCCTTCGCGCCGTGAACCGCTTCACAGGCGGCGGCGCCGCCGCGGGTCATCCTGCTGCCACCACGACCATCGGAGGGGAACCTGGAATGACCGCCCTGCTGCCGCCCACTCGCGTCGCGCCGGCCACTCGCGTTGCGCTCGTCCTGCTCGCCGCCTCGTCCACCTGGATCGCGGAGCCCGCCGCGGCGCGCTCCGCCAAGGACCCGAAGTCGCCCTCGTCGCCCTCGCTGGCGCTGCCGCGCTCGGTGGTCGACGCCGCCCGGGCCGACGCGTGCCGGCGTCTCGACCCGCGCACAGGCCAGCTCGTTCCCTGCAGCCACCGACCCGGCTCGGGACCCTCATCGGGTGGTGGGGACGGCGGCGGCGCGACCGCCGACGAGCTGCCCAGGCCCTTCGCGCTCTTCGAGCCCTACCAGGACGAGGCCGACTTCGACGACCACCCCGAGAGCGTGCTCGTGAACGCCTATCTCCTGTCCCAGCTCGCGGCCCTCTCCTACGAGGAGCCCGGGCCCGATGGCCCCGCCTACGCCATGGCGGAGGAGCTGGGCCTGCTGTCGCTCCCGGTGATCGAGAGGCACCACGCCTCCTTCCTCGACCTCCATGGGCCCGGCGGGAACACCCGGGCCTACGTCTTCTTCGACGAGCGGGCCGTGTTCGTCGCCTTCGAGGGGAGCACCGTGTCGCCGAGCGTGGCCGACTGGCAGGACACCAACCTCGACATCGTTCCCCACTACAAGCCCGAGTGGGGGGAGGACGAGAAGATGGTGTGTGCGCCCGTGGTGGGCTGCGTGACGCTCGTGACCGACGTCGTGACCCTCCACCACGGCTTCTACGACGCCATGGACCTCGTCTTCCTCGAGGTGCTCGAGGCGATCGAGCCCCTGCTCGAGAACCGCCGGCTCTGGATCACGGGGCACAGCCTCGGCGGCGCCGTCGCCCAGCTCACCGCCTTCCGCCTGCAGTTCGAGAAGGGGATCCCCGTGCAGGGCGTCCACGTCTTCGGCGCGCCGGCCGTGGGCGACGGCCTGTGGGCCGAGGTCTTCGACGCGGAGATGAGCAACGTGCACCGCTGGAGCCTGGAGGGAGATCCCGCGCACGTGCTCACCCAGGCCCCCATGTTCTTCCACGTGGGGATCACGAACAATCTCTACACCAACGGGGCGCTGGTGCTCGACGACGACCACTTCTTCGGGTACGTGCCCAACTGCGGCGTGCTCTACGGGATCAACGTGGTCCACATGCACTACTGGCCGCGCATGCGCGAGGAGCTCGAGGAGAGCCGTCCCGATCTGGCCGCGCAGCTTCCGGAGTCGCTCCCCGGCCTGTCCGACGGGAACGACTTCTGCCACCTCCCCGGCGGGTCCGTGTGAGCAGCGACCGGGAGGCCGGCTACCTTGCGCGGGCGGCGGCCAGCTTGCGGGCGCGGGCGGCGAGGGCCGGCGACTCGAGCGTGTCGCGGCAGACCTCCTCGAAGGCCTCCCGGGGCCCTTGCCACTCGAGATCGTCGACGTCGCCCAGGCCTCCGACGTCGCGCACGAGCGTGGCGAGGGTCCGGAAGAGCAGGGCGTCCTCGCGTCCCCGAGCGAGGCTCGAGGCGAGCCGGGCGGCGCCGCGCGGCCGGACGTCCCAGTCGTCCGCCGACTCGGGAATGGCGTCGAGACGTCCGTAGCGCGCCAGCACCGTGGCGGCCGACTTCGCGCCCCAGCCCGGCAGGCCGGGAAAGCCGTCGGCGCTGTCGCCCACCAGGGCGAGGTAGTCGGGGATCGACGCCGGCGGCACGCCGAACTTCGCCTCGACCCCCTTCGCGTCGCGCACCTCGTTCCTGCGGCGGTCGAGCTGCACCACGCGCTGGCCCTCGACGCACTGGGCGAGGTCCTTGTCGGGGGTGCAGAGGAAGACGCGCTCGACGCGCGGGTCCGCCGCGGCCATGGCGGCACCCGAGGCGAGGCCGTCGTCCGCCTCGTGCTCCACCATCGCCCAGACCCGGACGCCGGCGGCCTCGAGCGCCTGCTCGAGGACGCCGAACTGCGAGTGCAGCTCCTCCTCGATGCCCTCGCCCGTCTTGTAGCCGGAGTAGAGCTCGTTTCGGAACGACTCCACCACGTGGTCCGTGGCGACGGCCACGTGGGTGGCGCCCTCCTCGAGCAGCGAGAGCACCGATCCGACCACGCCGCGCGTGGCCGCGACCTCCTGGCCGCCGCGGTTGCGGTGGCCGGGCAGGGCGAAGTGGTGTCGGAAGAGCTCGTAGGTGCCGTCGACGAGGTGGACCTGCACCTCAGGCCGGTCGGCGCTGGGACAGGCCGAGCGCGTTCTCGCGCATCACCATGCGGATCTCGTCGTCCGCGAAGCCCTCGAGCTCGTTCACGTAGTCGGTGGGCACGGCCAGGCCCTCGGCGTGCGGGTAGTCGGACCCCATCAGCAGGTGGTCGGCGCCGAGCAGCTCCCGCAGCAGGGGAACGTCGTCCTCGTGGAAGGGAGACACCCAGACGTGACGTCGGAAGGTCTCGACCGGGTCCTGCCCGCCGAAGGACTTCGGGTCCTGGCCGAAGGTTCGGCGGAGGCTCTGGATGAGCCACGGCACCCAGTTCGAGCCCTGCTCGATGCTCGCCACGCGCAGGTTCGGGAAGCGCGCGAACAGCCCCTGGCAGACGAAGGCCGCCATGGTGTCGTAGGGGGCCCGGTTGCCGAGCATCACCATCTTGAGCGGCGTGCCCTTGAAGCTCTCGAGGCCGCCGGGCTCGCCCCACTCCTCCACGTACTTCCCGTAACCGTAGTCGCCGCCGTGCTGGGCCACGGTGATGCCGGCCTCGTTCACGCGCGCCCAGAAGGGGTCGAAGCAGCGGTCGGCGGGAGACCGCGTGCCGGAGTCGGTCACCACGGGCCCACCCACCATCGCGATCACGCGCGCGTCCCGCTCGAGCGCCCACTCGAGCTCGGAGATCGCGTTCTCGAGGTTCGAGAGGGTGATGTAGGGCGCCGCGTACATGCGGTCCCGGTAGTTGAAGCTCCAGTCGTCGTGCAGCCAGCGGTTGAAGGCGCGGAACGCGGCGCGCTGCGCCGGCAGGTCGCCGACGAGGGCCTCTTCCATGCCCACGCCCAGCGTCGGGAACAGGAAGCTCTTGTCCATGCCCTGCTCGTCCATGAGCTTCACGCGGGGCTCGGGATGGCGGTACTCGGGCTTGATCGGGTCGAGCTCGCCGAAGAGCGTGCGCATGTCCGCCGCGTCGGGATTCTTGCCGCGGTAGAACTCGTCGAGACAGCCGGGCCGGGCGACCGGGTCGAAGGTGGGGTTGGGGATGAAGCGGTTGATCTTCCCGCCCACCAGCAGGCGCTTCTTGCCGTCGATCTCGGCCCACTGCATGCAGCGCTTCTGGAAGCCCGGCTCGATGTGGCGCGTGAAGGCGTCCTCGGCCTCGTAGTAGTGGTTGTCGGCATCGAAGCAGCGGAAGGGGAGCTGGGCCAAGGGGGGGGCCTCCGTCGTTTGCGCCCGCTCGGGGGCGGCGCGGTCTTACAGCCCACTGTAACGAAAGGCCGTGGGAACGCGAAGGACTTCCCCAGCCCCGGCCCGGGGGAACCCCCGGATCTGGGACGAGCCGCCGGGGACGGCCGCGTCGCCGATCCCCGACGGCGCCGAGATCGTGAGCGCCATGCTCCGGCTCCCGATCGGTGCGACCGAGGGCGACGCCTTCACGGACCTGTCCGCGGACGGGGAGGGCGCCTTCGTGGACCTCGCCACGGGCCACTTCGGTTCGGGTCCCGAGCTCGCCCCCGAGGACTTCTCTGCCCCAGCCAGCGCTCCGCAGGCTGCGCGCCTGATCTCGAACGGCTCCGACGGCCTCGCGTGTCTGGACGGGCCGGGTCGCGCCGCGACAAGACGGGGCGCACGCAGCTCCGGATCTCCTTCGACCTCCCGACCGACGGCGACGGCGTGGCCGATCGGCTGGGCTTCTGGACGGCCGAGGCCGCACCCGAGAGCCGGCCCCGGCTCGTGGTGCACTACCTGCTGCCCTGACGCCGTTCCGCATCGGGGCGTCCCCCGCGCGATGTGAAGCGCTTCACAGCTGCCGCGCCGGGGTGTCGCGCGCGGCCGTGAAGTGCTTCACGGCGGCCGCCTCGGCGGGCTGCCACCCTCGCCGCATCGAGTCGGACCGAAGGAGGAACCGATGCGTCACAGCAAGCTCTCCTTGATCTTTCTCGCGGCGCTGGCCGTCGGCTGCGCCAGCCAGACGGGCTGGCAGCCGACCGTCGACTACCGCTCGTCGCACGGCGTCGAGAGCGTCGAGCGCGACTACGCCGAGTGTGGATACCTCGCCCAGCGCGCCTCGGGCGGAACCGGCAACGAGGCGGTCAAGGGCGCGGTGGTCGGTGGCCTGCTCGGCGCGGCCACGGGCGCGGCGATCGGCGCGGTGGCCGGCAACGCCGGCACCGGCGCGGCCATCGGGGCCGCCTCGGGCGGCATCGGCGGCGGCACCCTGCAGGGCGTCCGGGCCGAGGAGCAGTACAAGCGCGCCTACAGCAACTGCATGCGCGGGCGCGGACACTACGTCGTCAACTGACCACCGCTCCCCGCTCCCCTCCCTCGGCCAGGAGGCCGACTCGAGAGTCGGCCGACGCGCAGCGAGCCGTAGGCGAGCGAAGCTCGCTGAGCGGGCCGGCCTCCACGCCGCGTCGCGCGCCCCCGCGCGCGCCCCCCGGCCGCGTGATAGGCTGGCCCGTCCGAGGAGGGAGCATGGCGGAAGTCGACGGCGGACGGATCGCGGCGCGACAGCTCAAGGCTGCGGGGATCGACACCGTCTTCGGCGTCGTCGCGGGCCCGATGATCGAGCTCTTCGCCGGCGCCCAGGCCGAGGGGCTGCGGGTGGTGGGCTGCCGCCACGAGGAGAACGCGGCCTTCATGGCGTCGGCCTGGGGCTGGCTGAAGCGGCGGCCGGGCGTGGTGATCGTGGGCTCCGGACCGGGCATGACCAACGCGGTCACCCCGCTCCACGTGGCGACCGAGAGCGGCATGCCGCTCGTCGTCCTGGGCGGCTCCACCTACGCGAACACCCTGGGCGTGGGGGGCTTCCAGGAGGCCAACCAGGTGGCCTTCGCCGCGCCCGGCTGCAAGTGGACGGGCCAGGTCGATCGCACCGAGCGCATCGGCGAGTGGCTCCACCTCGCGCTGGGCAAGGCGCTCCACGGCCGCCCCGGGGGCGTCTACCTCGACTTCCCCGGCCACCTCGTCGCCAACCGCATCGACGAGGCGGCGGCGCCGCTGCGCCGGGAGCCCGAGGTGACGCGCGCCCATCCCGACCCGAACGCCATCGACCGGATCGCCGACCTGCTGGCGGGAGCCGAGCGGCCGCTGGTGGTGGTGGGCAAGGGCGCCGGCTGGTCGGGGGCCACGGAGTCGCTCCAGCGGCTGGTGGGCCGCGGCATCCCCTACGTCTGCTCCCCGATGGGCCGCGGCATCGTTCCCGACGACGACCCGCACTTCGTGAACGCCGCGCGCTCCGCCGCGCTGGCCGGCGCGGACGTCATCCTCGCGGTGGGCGCCCGCTTCAACTGGATCTTCGGCTTCGGCCGCGCGCCCCGCTACGACGCGAACGTGCGCATCGCGCAGATCGACGTGGAGCCCGAGGAGCTGGCCAGCGCCGCGCCCGTCGAGATCGGCGTCGTGGCCGACGCGGCGGTGGCCACGCAGGCCCTCTGCGAGGCGCTCGAGGGGCGGAGTCTGCGTGTGGAGGAGAGCGGCTGGCTCGCCCGCCTGGCGGCGGAGCGCGAGCGGAACGAGGCGGGCCTCGAGCAGGTGACGGGCCTCGACTCGGTGCCCATCAACCCCTACCGACTGGTGCGCGAGCTGCGCGACGCCCTGCCGCGCGAGGCCGCCATCTCCGTCGACGGCGAGACGATCATGGGCATCTGCCGCACGGTGCTGCCGAGCTACCACCCGCGCACGCGCTTCAACGCCGGCACCACGGGCTGCATGGGAACGGGGGTTCCCTACGCCGTGGGCGCGGCCCTCGCGCGCCCCGAACACCCGAGCGTCGCCGTCGTGGGCGACTACGCCTTCGGCGCCGCCGCCATGGCGGTGGAGACCGCCGCGCGGGTCGGGGTGAAGGTCGTCTTCGTGGTCTCCAACAACGAGGGCATCGCCGGCCACCTGCTCCAGGACCACATGCTGCCGCCCGGCTCGCCGCGCATCGCCGCGCTCCTGCCGGCGCACTACGAGAAGGTGGCCGAGATGGTGGACGGCCACGCCGAGCGCGTGGAGCGCCCCGAAGAGATCCGCCCGGCCCTCGACCGGGCGCTCGCCGCCGACCGCGTCGCCGTGGTGCACGTGAAGACCGACCCCAAGGCGACGCGCGTCTCCGGCGCGAACTACCTGCAATGAGCCGGGAGGTGGATCCATGGCCATGCCCCTCGACGGGATCCGGGTGATCGACTGGACGATCTGGCAGCAGGGCCCCGTGGCCTCGACGCTGCTGGGCGACCTCGGAGCCGAGGTGATCAAGATCGAGTCGCGAGACGGCGGCGACCCCGGGCGCGGCCTGCTGCGCGCCCAGGGCATCGACCTCTCCGATCGTCCGAACTTCTACTTCGAGGCGAACAACCGCAACAAGAAAAGCCTCACGGTGGACCTGAGCAAGCCCGAGGGGCAGGCCCTCGTGCAGGAGCTGGTCGCGAAGTCCGACGTCTTCGTCCAGAACTTCCGCAAGGGGGTGGCGGCGCGCCTCGGCCTCGGCGCGGCGGAGCTTCGCGAGAGGAACCCGCGGCTCATCTACGCGAGCGCCACCGGCTACGGCCCCGAGGGCCCCGACAGCGGGGAGCCCTCCTTCGACCACCTGGGCCTGGCGCGCTCCGGGATCATGATGGCGGCGGGCGAGCCGGGCATGCCGCCGTTGGGCGTGGCGGGCGGCGTCGCCGATCAGATGGGGGCGATCATGCTGGCCTACGGCGTGCTGGCCGCGCTGATGGCGCGCGAGAAGCACGGCGTCGGTCAGGAGGTGGACGCGTCGCACCTCGGCAGCATGGCCGTGCTCCAGGGACTGTCGCTGTCGATGAAGCTCATGTTGGGCGTCGCCATGCCGCGCATGCCGCGCGCGCAGGCCAGCAACCCGCTGTGGAACCACTACCGCTGCCAGGACGACCGGTGGCTCGCCGTGGCGATGCTCCAGGCCGACCGCTACTGGGCCGACTTCTGCCGCGCCCTCGACCTGCCCGAGCTGGCCGACGACGAGCGCTTCCGCGACACCGCGAGCCGCGCGCAGAACGCCGCCGCGGCGGTGGCCGCCTTCGACGAGGCCTTCGCCAAGCGGCCGCGCGCCGAGTGGATCGAGCACCTGAAGAAGAGCCCCGGAGACTTCATCTTCACCATCGTGAACACGGTCGACGACCTGCCCGACGACCCTCAGGTGCTGGTCAACGAGTACGTCACCGAGTTCGACCATCCCCAGTACGGCAAGACGAAGGTGGTGGGCATGCCCGTGCGCCTGTCGGAGACGCCGGGCTCGGTGCGCAGCCCGGCCCCGGAGCTCGGGCAGAACACCGAGGAGGTGCTGCTCGACGTGCTGGGCTGGGACTGGGACCGCATCTCGGAGCTGCGCGAGAAGGAAGTCATCTAACCGGTCTCCCTGGCGTTCCGATGTCGATCGAGTCGGTCATCCTCATCGCGGGCCTCCTGCTCCTGGCCGGAGTCGTGGCGAGCCGGCTCTCCGACCGGCTGGGCGTTCCGTCGCTGCTGCTCTTCCTGGCGCTCGGCATGCTGGCCGGGTCCGAAGGAGTGGGGGGCATCGCGTTCGACTCCGCGACCACGGCCCAGTCCGTCGGCACCGTGGCGCTGCTGGTGATCCTCTTCGCGGGCGGCCTCGGCACGCGTTGGGCCGCGGTGAGGCCCGTGCTGGCACCCGGACTGGTGCTCTCGACCGTGGGCGTGGTGGGCACGACCCTGGCGCTCGGCGCCTTCGGCTGGTTCGTGCTCGGGACCTACGGCGAGTTCGAAGTCGGGACGGGAGGCCTCGACTGGGCGGGTGCGCTGCTGCTGGCCGCGATCGTCTCGTCGACGGACGCGGCAGCGGTGTTCTCCGTGTTCGCCGCCAGCCCGGTGAGGCCCCGCTCCAGGTTGCGCGCGCTGCTCGAGTTCGAATCGGGAAGCAACGACCCGATGGCGGTGCTGCTCACCACCCTGATCCTCGGGACCATGGTGGAGGGCGCCACCTCGGTCGTCGGCGCCGCGGCCGGACTACTGCTCCAGTTCGTCGTGGGAGGCGCGCTCGGCGCCGGCGTCGGCCTGGCGGCGAGCTGGCTGGTGAACCGTGCCAGGCTCTCGAGCCCCATGCTCTATCCGATCCTCGTGCTCGCCGGGGGGCTCATCGCCTTCGGGGCGGCCCACGCCCTTCACGGAAACGGCTACCTCGCCGTCTACGCCGCCGGCGTGGTGCTGGGGAACCGCGTCGAGACGAATCGCCGCGAGATCCTGGGCTTCCACGAAGGGCTCTCGTGGCTCATGCAGATCTCGATGTTCGTGGTGCTGGGGCTACTCGTCTTCCCCTCTCGTCTCCCGGCGGTGGCCGGCGTGGCGTTGGCGATGGCGCTCTTCCTGATGTTCGTTGCGCGCCCGCTCGTCGTCGTGCTCTGCCTGGCCGTCTTCCGTCCGCGCTGGAACGAGCTGGCCTACGTGTCCTGGGTCGGCTTGCGAGGCTCGGTGCCGATCGTGCTCGCGACCTTCCCGGCCGCGTACGGGATCGAAGGCGCGGAAGCGATCTTCGATGTGATCTTCTTCGTGGTCCTCGTGTCGGTCGCGTTGCAGGGTCTCACCCTGGTGCCCGCAACGCGCTGGCTCGGCGTCGCCGAGGTCGAGGCCACGGAAGGCTAGGCTGCGAGAGAGGAGGAACTCCCCATGGCCATGCCGAGCGGCATCGGCATCATCGACCTCATGCTGAGCCTGCCGATCCTGGATCCGGCCTCCACCTACGGGAACCTGCGCTCCCAGGCCCGGGACCGCGAGAGCCGCGAGAAGTTCGAGTTCCCCGCCGAGTACATGTTCAAGGGCGTTCCCCACGACTGGGGCAGGGACGCCGACCCGGTGAAGGTGACGCTCGAGGAGATGGACCGCTGGGGCATCGAGAAGGCGATGCTCGGCATCCACAGCGACGACACGAAGCGGGCCCACCGCGAGCACCCCGACCGCTTCATCCCCGCGCTCCACATCGACCCCAACCAGGGCATGAAGACGATCGAGCAGATCAAGGCGGCGCACGGGGAGCACGGGATCCGGTCGGTGAGCTGCTTTCCGGCGGGCACCTTCCCCCAGGTCGCCATCAACGACAAGCCCATGTACCCGGTCTACGCCAAGTGCGTGGAGCTCGACCTCACCATGTTCGTGAACGCGGGCGTGCCGGGCCCGCGCAACCCCATGCTCTGCCAGCACGTCGAGCACCTCGACGAGGTCTGCTGGTTCTTCCCGGAGCTGCGCATCGTCACCATGCACGGCTGCGAGCCCTGGGAGGAGCTGGCCGTGAAGCTGATGCTCAAGTGGCCGGGGCTCCACTACTGCACCAGCGCCTTCGCCCCGAAGTACTACCCGAAGGCCATCATCGACTACGCCAACACGCGGGGCGCCGACAAGATCCTCTACGCGGGCTACTTCCCCATGGGCCTCTCGCTCGAGCGCATCATGACCGAGATGAAGGACGTGCCCTTCCGCGACCACGTCTGGCCGAAGTTCCTGCGCGAGAACGCCCAGCGGGTGCTCAAGCTCGACGGCTGAGGCTCGCCCCTGCGCTCAGGCCCCGCCGCTGTGCTCGCGCAGCTCGGGCAGCCGGCCGTAGAGCGGGATCAGCAGCAGCGCCAGCGCGATCCCGGCCGCGAAGTAGACGGCGAAGGCGTCGACGTCCATGCGGGGCGACGCTCCGCCCTGCTTGAGCACCAGGCCCCAGATCACCGGTGAGAGGCCGGCCAGCGTGCCGAAGGTGGCGGTGAAGACGGCCACCGTCACGGGACGATCGTCCTCGCTCGCCAGCGAGGGCAGGAAGGTGAAGTGCGCGGCGTTCGAGATGACGGCGCCGGCGCCGAAGACGAGGAAGGCCAGGGGCAGGGCGTCGAGCAGCCACTCGGCGCCGAGCAGGATGGCCAGCCAGTACAGGTAGACCCCCGCCTGGATCGCCTGGGCAGTGCGGAAGAAGCGCCGCAGCGCGATGCGGTCGATGAGCCGCCGGATCGCCCAGCCGCCGAGCATGCCTCCCGCGTAGTGCGCGGCCGTGAGCGCCAGGATCTGGCCGCTGGCGACGGCCCGCTCGACCTTCAGGTAGTAGGCGGGGAAGGCGGCCATGCCCGTCGGCACGACCGCGCCGAGCAGGGCGAGCCCCAGGTAGAAGCGGAACAGGCCCGGCGTGGCGAGCAGGCGGCCGGCGTCCCGCGAGAGGTGGCGGAGCGGCGTGGTGCGCGGCGGCGGCGCGCCCGGCAGCCGGGTCAGGCAGAAGACCGCGGCGACCGAGCCCGCGATCGCGATGAGGTAGACGCTGCGGAAGGCCTCCCAGCGTCCGCCCTCTCCGAGCAGGGCCGCGCAGACGAGCAGCGTTCCCACGCCCACCAGGGCCGTCACCGTCTGCTCGGTGGCGAAGAAGCGCCCCCGGGCCTCGACGGGCAGGATGGCCGCGAGCCAGGGGATGTGGGCCGCCGTGCCGAAGGCCCGGAACAGGCAGAAGGCGAAGACGCTGGCCACGAGCAGCGAGGGCATCCAGCCCGCCGGGGGCTCGGGGGCCCGCGCCGCGAGCCCGAGCGGCACCAGCAGGAAGGCGGCCCGCGCCAGCCAGGCCGACACCATCTGGCGCTTGTAGCCGAGCCGGGGCAGGGCGGTGGTGGCGAGCACCTGCACCGGGAGCAGCAGGAACACGAAGGCGGTGGCGAGCCCCACCTGGAGCGTCGAGGCCCCCAGGCGTTCGGCGAGCAGCA
>JAAUYE010015955.1_pt1 | contig 14056 bp, 6 predicted proteins | sample 7278081 | NCBI WGS metagenome assembly JAAUYE01 (sample SAMN14350131, study PRJNA611818) | marine sediment metagenome | isolation source: surface marine sediment (0.6m) | place: French Polynesia: Moorea | collected 2018-08
CGGCCGGTCTACTCGACGGCCAGGGACCCTGACGACTCGCGGCGTTTCCGCGGCGTCAGCTCGACGTTCGCGCCTTTCGACAACGCGCTCGATCTCGGCGTCTTCTATATCGAGCAGGACATCGACGGCCTGCCGGTCGGTCAGCCCGTCGATGTCCTGCTCGATGTAGAAGACGCCGAGATCGAGCGCGTTGTCGAAGGGCGCGAACGTCGAGCTGACACCCTGGAAACGCCGCGAGTCGTCCGGGTCCCTGGCCGTCGAGTAGACGGGCCGGCCCGCAACGGCCTCGAATCGCAAACGGTCGTTGATGGCATAGCCGAGATTGATGCCGTCGAAGCGACCCAGGACGCCGCCTGTGTTGCGGGTCTGGCGGCCGATCCTGCCACGCAGCCCGGTCCGCGCATCGGCCAGGTCCGCGTAGGCATAGGAAAGGCGCAGGTCGTTGCCGCTGCTCGGGCGCTCGTCTTCCATGAGGTCGCTGCGGTAGCCGGCCGTCAGCCTCGCCGAGAAATCGAAGCGCTCGCCGCGCCGCCGGGCGTCGACGCTGAGGTCCGAGTAGATCGACGACTGGCTGACGATCTCTTCCTGGTCGTTCACCTGGTTGACGTCGCGGCGGTAGTACTGGGACAGGAACGTGCGGATGTTCCAGCCATCGAATACGGACGCATGCCCGACTGCCTGGCCGCCGGCCGCTGTCGCGGTCCGGGCAGGCCGCGATCCTGCCGTCGCGAGCAATGCGGCGAGCCGTTGCTCGACGCGTTCCGCGCCTTCCTCGTCGGCGTAGACGTCGAGGTAACGCCGGTATTCTGCTTTCGCGTGCGCGATCTGGCCATTGCGTTCCCGGGCCAGCGCGAGGAACTCCTGCGCATCGGGCTGGTGCGCATTCGGCGGCATTTGCAGGACCTTGGTGTAGAGCTGCACGGCGCGCGACAGCTCGCCGACGGTCATCGCGCGCCGGGCCTCGTTCATCAGCCCGGCGGCTTTGTCGCTGGTCGCGTCGTCGGCCGCCTCCGCTGGCACAGGTGACGGTGCAGGCTGCGGCCCGGCCTGTACCCGTGCGTCTCCGCCCGCGTCGGCGCGGTCGATCCAGGCGCCCGGGTATTGGTCGCGGAAGTCGGCGAGCGCGCGCGCTGCCGCCTCGGCCGATGCGTACTCCCCGACGCGCACGCGGTACCAGGTCTCGCCGTCGATCTGCGCTTCGGCTATGTATATGCGCTTGTCCGCAGGCAGCGCGAGCTTCGGCATGTCGGCGGTCGCCGGTGGCCGCTGCGAGGACTCCAGGTTGATCACGTAGCCGGGACCGGTCGCCACCGGCCGACGCTGCAGGCGGGTTGCCGCGGCGCTGCTCGCTGGCTCGGCGGTTTCGCCGGCCGCCTTTGCGAAGACGCGCACGCGAATCGCGTTTCTTTCCGAACCCGCGCGCACGTCGAAGCGGACGCGCTCGCTGAAATTGATGCGCAGGGTGCGGTTGCCCGGCGACTCCCCGTCGTACTCGATGCTTTCGATGCCCGCGTCGTCGGCGGACAGCGGCCGATGTTGTTCTTTGACGTCCGCGACGCTCGGTGCCGCGCCGGTGCAGACGGACGTGGACTCCAGCCGAATCCGCAGCACGTCGCCGGCCGCCGACGGATCGTGCCCGAGGTACTGCACGTCGCAGCGGAACCGGACGGCGAGCTCCGCGTAAACGCTGCCACGTTCGACCTGGCTCTCGGCAATGAAGCCGGGACCGGCCAGCGCTGCCGTCGTAAACAGGAGCAGCGCCAGCGCAACGGGCGCGGTCGCAAAACGTGTTGATGTCGATCGAGATTTCACGGCCTGTCTCAATTGAACGAGCTGTCGCTGATCCGGTGACAGCCGCTGCCGCCGCAATTCCGGTTTTGCGAGACCGTGCCGTTGTTGCCACCGTTGTGGTCGCCCTCCGGCCGGAAGTCATTCGCGTGACACCCGGCGCAGTCGGGTATGAACGCCGGACTCGGCCAGGTCACCGTCTCGGTGTTGTTGCGGTGGCAGGCGGTGCACAGCAGGTTGGCGCGGTGGTTCAGCGGCTCATAGCCCAGCCCTGTGTGCCGGAAGTTGTCCGGCAGCCAGGCGACCGTGTCGTGACACTCGCTGCATTCCTTCGCCGTGATGAAGTGCCCCGGGAATTTGCCCGTTGCCTGCGTGCCGTCGTGGCAGGAGGAGCAGGAACCACGCACCTGGCTGTGGTCGACGCCGCTCGCCGGGCTCCACGCGGTCGTGCTGTGGCAGCCCTCACAGCGGTTGCTCGAATCGATGTGGCCCGGGTGCTTGCCGGTCGCGGTGCTGCCGTTGTGGCAGCTGAAGCAGTCGCCCGTGATGTTCGCGTGGTCGAAGTTCGCCGGGACCCAAGCGACGGTCGTGTGGCAGTCGTCGCAGTTGTTGCCGCTGGTCACATGCGCCGGGTGCTTGCCCGTGGCGATCACGCCGTTGTGACAGGTGCCGCACGCACCGATTACCTGCGTGTGGTCGACCGTGTCGGCCGGTGCCCACTGCACCTTGTTATGGCAGTCCTCGCAGACGTTGCTCGTGTTGATGTGCGAGGGTGTCTTGCCTGTCGCGTCCACGCCGTTGTGGCAGCTGAAGCAGTTGCCGACGATGGTCGAGTGATCGAATGTAGCCGGCACCCAGGCGTTCGTCGTGTGGCAATCGTCGCAATTGTCGCCGCTCGTTATGTGCCCCGGGTTCTTGCCCGTCGCCGTGGAACCGTTGTGGCAGGACGCGCAGGTTCCCAGTACCTGAGTGTGGTCGACGCGGTCCACCGGCGACCACTGCACCTTGTTGTGGCAGTCCTCACACACGTTACTCGTCGACACGTGCGTCGGCCCCTTGCCCGTGGCATCCGTGCCGTTGTGGCAACTGATGCAGTTGCCCACGATCGTCGCATGGTCGAACGTGGCGGGGATCCAGCCGTTGGTGGTGTGGCAGTCGTCGCAGGTGTCGCCGCTCGCAAGATGTCCCGGGTGCTTGCCGGTCGCGACAGTGCCGTTGTGGCAGGACGAGCAGGTGCCCAGCACCTGGGTGTGGTCGACCTGGTTCGCCGGCGACCACTGCACCGTGTTGTGACAGTCCTCGCACAGGTTGCCGGTCGACATGTGCGCCGGCCCCTTGCCGGTCGCCTGCGTGCCGTTGTGGCAGCTGAAGCAGTCGCCCACGATGTTCGCGTGATCGAAGGTGGCCGGCACCCAGCCGTTGGTGGTGTGGCAATCGTCGCAGGTGTCGCCGCTTGTGACATGGCCCGGGTGCTTGCCGGTGGCCACGGTGCCGTTATGGCAGGACGAGCAGGTGCCCAGCACCTGCGTGTGGTCGACGCGATCGGCAGGCGACCACAGCACCTTGTTGTGACAGTCCTCGCAGATGTTGCTGGTGCTGATATGGGTGGCGCCCTTGCCGACGGCGTCGACACCGTTATGGCAGCTGACACAGTCGCCGGAGATGTTCACGTGGTCGAAGTTGGCCGGTATCCATGCGGCTGTCGTATGGCAATCGTCGCAGGTGTCGCCGCTCTGGATATGCGTGGGGTTCTTGCCGATGGCCACGGTGCCGTTGTGGCACGAGCTGCAGACTCCGACGACCTGCGTATGGTCGACATTGTCGGCCGGCGCCCAGGCCAGGTTGTTGTGGCAGTCCTCGCAGAAGTTGGTCGTGTTGATATGGGTGACACCCTTGCCGGTCGCTTCAACGCCGTTGTGGCAGCTCGAGCAGTTGTCGACGATGCTCGCGTGGTCGAAGTTGGCGGGGACCCACGCGGCCGTCGTGTGACAGTCGTCGCAGTTGTTGCCGCTGCTGATGTGGGTCGGGTGCTTGCCCGTAGCGACGCTGCCGTTGTGACACGAACTGCAGAGCCCGACGACCTGCGTGTGGTCGACGGTATCGGCAGGCGCCCACTGGATATTGTTGTGACAGTCGCTGCAGACGTTGGTCGTCGTGATGTGGGTCGGCGGTTTGCCCGTCGCGCTGACGCCATCGTGACAGCGGCCACAGTTGTCGAAGATGTTGGCGTGGTCGAAGTTGGCCGGCAGCCACCCGCTCGTCGTGTGGCAGTCATCGCAATTCTCGCCGGACTGGATGTGGTCGAGGTCCTTGCCGGTGGCCGTGATCCCGTCATGGCAGGCGCCGCAGGCGCCGACGACCTGCAGGTGGTCGACGGCAATCGCCGGCGCCCACTGCGTACTGTCATGGCAGTCCTCGCAGACGTCCGTCGTATTGATGTGGGTCGCGTCCTTGCCCGTGGCCGTCGTGCCGTTGTGGCAGGAACCGCAGGCCCCGATGACCTGCAGGTGATCGACGGTGTCGGCGGGCGCCCAGGCCAGGTTGTTGTGGCAGTCCTCGCAGACGTTGGTCGTGTTCAGGTGAGTCAGCGGGTCCTTGCCGGTGGCGCTGATGCCGTCATGGCAGCGGGCGCAGTTGTCGAAGATGTTGTCGTGGTCGAAATTGGCCGGCAGCCAGCCCGACGTCGTGTGGCAGTCGTCGCAGTTTTCGCCGCTCTCGATGTGGTCGGCGTCCTTGCCCGGCGCGGTGACGCCGTCATGGCAGGAACCGCAGATCCCGACCACCTGCAGGTGGTCGACCGCGATCGCCGGCGCCCACTGCGTGCTGTCGTGGCAGTCCTCGCAGACATCCGTCGTATTGATGTGGTCTGCATCCTTGCCCGTGGCGGTCGTGCCGTTGTGGCAGGAGCTGCAGGCGCCGACGACCTGCAGGTGGTCGACCGTGTCGGCGGGCGACCACACCACGTTGTTGTGGCAGTCCTCGCAGACGCTGGTCGTCGTGATGTGAGTCGCGGGTTTGCCGGTCGCCGAAATTCCATCGTGGCAGCTGGCGCAATTGGCCGTGATGTTGGCATGGTCGAAGTTGGCCGGTACCCAGGCCGTCGTCGTGTGGCAGTCATCGCAGTTGTCGCCGCTGTTGACGTGCGAAGCGTGCTTGCCCGTCGCCACGACGCCGTTGTGGCAGCCGCTGCACGGCCCGACGACCTGCGTGTGGTCGACGGCGAGCGTCGGCAGCCACCCGCTCGTGGTGTGGCAGTCCTCGCAGAAGCCCGTCGTCTGTATGTGCCCCGCGTGCTTGCCCGTCGCGTCGAAGCCGTTGTGGCAGCCGGAACAGCCGCTGGTCACGCCGGTGTGGTCGAACACGACGGGGATCCAGGCCGTGCCGGTATGGCAGTCGTCGCACTGTTCGCTCGACTGCGGGTGGCCGGGCGTCTTGCCGGTTGCGATGACGCCGTCGTGGCAGGTGCCGCAGCTGCCCTGCGCCGACGAGTGGTCCATGTAGGCGATGGGGCTCCACGCTGCCGACGTGTGGCAGTCGGCGCACAGGTCCGTCGTCGCGATATGGTCGACGGGCTTCGACGAGGCCTGGACCGCGCCGATCGAAGAATGACAGCTCACGCAGGTCGGGTTGGTGCCCTGGAAAGTGCCGCCGGTGTGGCAGCGCTCGCAGGTCACGTTGGCGTGCGCGCCGTCCAGCACGAAACCCGTGGTGAAGTGATCGAACGTATTCTGTGCGTGCGCTGCAGGCACCGACGCGGCGAAGAGCGCTGCGATCGCTGCGAATACGGTCAGGAAACCGGCGTCGCCGCAGCGCCATCGCCAGGCCCGCGATTGAATGAGTCCCTTCATTGAATCGACCTCACGTCCCGGAACGATTCCGCCGAATGGCAGCGGCCGCAGTCGAAACCAAACTCCCCGTCGTGAACGTCATCCGAGCGATGGCAGTCGGCGCAGCGGCTTCCCAGCCTGGATTGCGCGGACAGCGGCCGGCGGTGGCAGCTGTCGCAGTGAACGTCGAGATGCGCGCCCTGCAGGACGAAGTTCGTCTGCCGGTCGTGATCGAACTGCCACTGCAGCCAGTCGACCGGGTTGTGGCACAGGGCGCATTTCTTCGGGAAGCGATCGGCGTGCGGGTCGCTCTCGCGGTGGCACTCGGCGCACTCGGTGGGCGCGTCGCTGAATACGTGCGATTCGTGGCACGCGTCGCAAGGCTCGTCGGCGTGGGCGCCGAGCAGCGGGAACCGCGTGAGCCCGTGGTCGAAGAACACCTGGTCGGTCCACGAGTTCTCGTTGTGGCAGTCGAGGCAGGCCGTGCCCTGGGTGCCGTCGTGTGCGTCGTCCTCTTCGTGGCACGCGAGGCAGCCGGTCTCCGGCTTGACCTCGAAGACGGGTTCGACATGACACGACTCGCACTCGACCAGTTCGTGCGCACCGTTCAGCGCATGATGCGTGTCGGTATCGTGATCGAAATGGACGGCCGACCATGCGTTGCTCGCATGGCAGGTCTCGCAGGACGTGCCGAAATGACCGTCGTGGTTGTCGTGTTCGAGATGGCAGGAGACGCAGGCGATATCCATCTCGTCGTCGAAGGGGTCTTCGCTGTGACAGTCGCCGCAGCTCAGCTCGGCATGTCGGCCTTCGAGCGCGAAACGCGTGTCCCGCGCGTGATTGAACTTGGTGTCGGTCCAGCCCGTTGGCGCGTGGCAGTTGCCGCACTCCTGGCCGCTACGGCCGTCATGCGCGTCGTCGTCCGCGTGGCAGTCGAAGCAGGCTGTCGGCGCTGCCTGGAAGGTCTGGTCTTCGTGGCAGCCGGCGCACTCGGCTTCCGCGTGTTTGCCGATCAGCGAGTAGCCGGTCGTGTCGTGGTCGAAGTCGACGTCGGTCCACCCGGCAGGCGTATGGCAGTCGGCGCACAGGGTGCCCATGGTGTCGCCGTGGACGTTATCCGTCTGGTGGCAGGCAAGGCAGTCCGACGGAGCGTCGCGGTGCTTGCTGCCCGACTCGTGGCATTCGCCGCATTCGGTCTCTGCGTGCTTGCCGAGCAGCGCGAAATCGGTGAAGTCGTGATCGAACGCGTCTTCGTCGAGCTGCACGATGTCCGCGTCGCGGCCTTCATGGTCGGTGTGACAGTTCGAACAGTCGGTGTTGCGAACTTCGTCGGACAGGCCGTGGAAGCCGGCGCCGGCAGCGACGTCCGCAGCGGCGTCTTCGTGGCAGTCGAGGCACAGCGCGTTCTGTTCCGCGCGTCTGAATTTGGCGTGGCAGGCGTCGCAGTTTTCTTCGTACTCCGCATGACCCTCGATGACCTTGCCGGGCATGACCAGCGTTTCGATCTGGGCAACGGCGCCTTCGGGGATGATGCAGGACAGTGTCATCAATGCTCCGGTCAGTACGATTCGAAGTTTCATGCGCTAGCGGGCAGCAACCTCAATACATGTGCACCGCGAGCACGTGGACCAGCGCGGACAGCACCATCACGAAGAAGATTGGCAGGTGCAGGACGTGCCAGACTGCGAACAGCCGCTCGTAGACCGTGAAGCGGGCCACGCGGGTCATCAGGTTCGTGTAGTCGCGTATGAAACGCGACGTGGTCCGTTTCAGGCGCTTCCGGTCCCGCGCGACCACGTCGAAGCGCACCGCGGCGAGGCGAAGCTCGCGACGTGACGTCCACAGCAGCGAAAGGCGGACGAAGCGGTGCGTGAGCATCCACTTGAGACTGCGGCGAACCCCCAGCGAATTCGTTACCCTGTCGCCCTGGAGTTCGCTACATAGCTGGTCGAGGCGTCCGACGAGCCTGGGCATCAGTGTCGCGAGCCCGTGGCTTTTCTCGGCGGATTCGGACAGGTCGCGCTGCAGCTCGCCGAGGGTGAGCTTGCGGCCGTAAAGTCCGCGGTGGATGGCCGCGTAGAAGTGTCGCACGATGATCCCGCTGATCGCGACCAGCAGCATGCAGTAAAGCGCCACGCGGCTGTTGAATGAGCCGAGCTGGAAGTTGCAGTGGTAAAGGATGAGCAGCGGGCCGAGCAAGCCGAGGATCATGTGCATCCGGAACCAGCGCCGCGTCGAGCCGAGCCGGTGCAGGAAACGGACCTTCTTGCGCAGCGGATAGAGCAGCAGGGACAGCATCAGCGAGCCGCCGATGATGCCGAGCCAGTAACCGACACCCTGTTCGGGCGTCACGAGGTCGAGGTCTTTCAGTAGCCAGCCGGCGACAAGGAACACGCTGATCAGCGCGTAAGCACGGAGTTCGCCCCGCAGTGTGCTTCTTGCTTCGTCCTGCTGCTCCGCCGTTCTCGGCGGCGAAGCAATCGGTCTTCTAATGACGTTTTCCGTCATCGCTATCGGTCCTCCCTGAACCCTTGCCCTTCCGTGGAGATCTACCTGAGGCGTGCCTCCAGAACGTTGTCTGCAAGTCCGAGCGCTGCGGCCTTTTCATAAGCCATGGCTGCGTCCTGCCGGCGCCCAAGATGATCGTAGGATTTCGCCAGCAGCAGCCAGCCCTTTGCATCCCCGGGGTCTTCCTGCAGCCGCCGCTCGAGCCCGGCGAGCAGCTCGGTTATCGAAGAAGCCTTTCTGTTTTCTGCGCGCGGTACTGCCCCGGTCATTGCTCCTGATGCCTCGGGTAACGCTGCGGCGTTGGCCGCGATATCGGGCCGGCCGATGGACGCGTACAGCACGATGGCGGAAAGCGGCGCAGCCGCCAGCACGAACACAAGTCCGAATACGCGACCCCTTGTCGCCGGCTTTGCGCGTGTGACGAGCGGCCCTGCGACAAAGGCAACAGCAATTAGCAGCATCAGTGTTGCGCTGAAAAGAAAGCCTGCACTCATACGTCGTTATTCTCGTGCCCGTCGCTTCTCAGCCACGGTCAGTACCGGCGTGTGTACGCCCCGTTGTCAGTCTCACGAATCGCGCACGGATAGAGTTCCGCCGCCTGTGATTTCACGGGACGTACGTTGCCAACCGCAGGTAAACATGCAGGCTGTCGCCGATCGACGACAACGCTCTTACAAACGACGCCTTTGCCCAAGCGAAGTATGTAATGCAAATCAACCCAATTCGTTGTCGAGCGCCATCCTATAACTGGTTCACACGCTCAAGCGGAACTGTCTCTCACTTTTCGGAATTCGTCCAGACACCGCCGGGCGCAGAAAGCAGGCCCTGTTTTTCCTATGCAAAAACAAGGCATTCACGCGCCAGTCCGGCAAACGGATTTGAAAGTCATTCGCGACAACGATTGTTTAGTTAAATCGCGATTTGCGTGGCAGTGCGCGTGGCGCGAATGTTGCCTTCGAAACAGACACGCGCGGCGAACGGAAAAGTGTGAAGAAAATCCAACCGTCGAACCGGGCATCGTTGTTACGATGCCGCCGGACACAACGACGATAACGATTCATGAGTCCGATACTGACAGCTCTTTACCTGACGCCGGCGGTCGCGATACTCGCCTGGTATCTGCATTCGCGGCGCCGCAAGGAGCTGGCCAGTATCCGTGCCGCGGAGGAAGCGATTGCGGCGAGCATGACCGAGCCGCCGTCGCTGCACCCGACGATCGATCCGACCAAGTGCATCGGCTGCCGCTCCTGCGTCGCGGCCTGCCCGGAGCAGTACGCGCATCCCGTGCTCGGCATCATCCGCGGCAAGGCACGACTTGTCGGTCCTTCGAACTGCATCGGTCACGGTGCCTGCAAGGCGGCGTGCCCGGCCGATGCGATCGAACTCGTCTTCGGCACCGAGCGGCGCGGCGTGGACATCCCCGTCGTCAAACCCGATTTCGAAACGAACATACCCGGCATCTTCATTGCCGGCGAACTCGGCGGCATGGGCCTGATCCGCAACGCAGTCGAGCAGGGGCGCAAGGCACTCGAGTCGATCAGGAGGCTCGACGGGCTCGGCCGTCCCAACCAGCTGGATCTTGTCATCGTCGGCGCAGGCCCGGCGGGCATTGCGGCCTCGCTCGGGGCGATGGAGGCGAAACTCCGCTTCGTTACCGTCGAACAGGATTCGCTGGGCGGCACGGTCGCGCATTTCCCGCGCGGCAAGCTCGTGATGACCCGGCCCGCGATCCTGCCGATTGTCGGCAAGATGAGGTTCACCGAAACGACCAAGGAGAAGCTGCTCGGCTACTGGCAGGGAGTCGAGCGCCGGACCGGGCTGAACGTCAACTACAAGGAGCGCGTTACCGGCATCACACGCCGGCCCGACGGTGCTTCGTTCGAGGTCAAGACGACGAAGAACAGCTATGTGACGCGCGCCGTGCTGCTCACGATCGGCCGCCGCGGCACGCCGCGCCAGCTCGGCGTTCCCGGCGAGAAATCGTCGAAAGTGGTGTACCGGCTGATCGACGCCGAGCAATATCGCGGCAAGCACGTGCTGGTCGTGGGCGGCGGCGACTCCGCGCTCGAGGCGGCGCACAGCATCGCCGAGCAACCGGGCACGACCGTGACGCTGTCGTATCGTTCGCCCGCATTCACGCGTGCCAAGCCGAAGAATCGTGACAAGGTCGCGTCAATGGCCGCGGCCGGGCAGATGAACGTGCTGATGAACTCCAATGTTCGGGAGATCCGCCGCGACGCGGTCGTCATCGATGTGGACGGCGAGTCGGTGATCCTGCCGAACCATGCCGTGATCGTCTGCGCCGGCGGCATCCTGCCCACCGGCTTCCTGAAAGAAGTCGGCATCGAGGTGGAAACCAAGTTCGGTACCGCCTGACTCGCTTGACATTCGCGGTTTTGCCGCCATCTTTAGAACGATGCTAGAGCCAAAGCTCTTGTCATGAGAAGGAAGGACGCTTTTTCGTGGCGCTGGTTGTCCGCCGAACTCAGGCGTCGCGAGGTCTACCCGGTGATCGTCACCTACGCGATCGTCGGTTGGATACTACTCCAGGTCGGCGAAGTGACCTTCGAACCTCTCGGCCTCCCGGGCTGGGTCATGCCGACCCTGATCATCCTCGTCGTCGCCGGCTTCCCTGTCGCCGTGGCCCTTGCCTGGGTTTACGACATTACGCCGCAGGGCATTCGCCGGGACCGGCTCGCTGTGGAAGATCAGGGCGTCGCGGCCGATCAACCCTCCATCGCCGTGCTGCCGTTCCTCGACCTGAGCCCGGAGCAGGACCAGGAGTATTTCTGCGAAGGTGTGGCGGAAGAAATCATCAATGCGCTGACGCCGATCCGTAACCTGCACGTCGCTGCGCGCTCATCGTCGTTCCAGTTCAGCTCACAGGCAGGCGACGTTCGCGATGCCGGCCGCAAGCTGGGCGTCAAAACGATACTCGAGGGGAGCGTCCGCAAGGCGGGCGGCAAACTGCGCGTCACTGCGCAGCTTATCAACGTCCATGACGGCTATCACATCTGGTCGAAGGCCTTCGACGAAGATCTCGAGGACGTGTTTGCGATACAGGACGAGATCGCCACGGCCATCGCGGAGTCATTGATGGAGACCATTGCCGAGCAGGGACGCGGTGCTATCCGCGAGGCCCCGCGCACCCATATCGACGCGTACGACTATTACCTGCGCGGCAGGCAGTTCTTCAAGCGCTTCCACAAGGTCGACATCGAGCATGCACGGCAGATGTTCTGGCAGGCGCTCGATATCGATCCGAACTTCGCGCTGGCGTGGGCGGGCTACGCAGATTGCCACTCGTTCCTGGTGATGTACGTCGACCCGGACCCGCTCCATGCGCAGCAGGCGGACCACGCAAGCCGGCGTGCGCTGGAACTCGGCCCGGAACTCGCCGAGGCTTATGCGTCGAGAGGGCTCGCCTGCCTCGTCAGCCGTAAATTCGCGATGGCCGAGCGTGCGTTCGAGAAAGCGCTGGCGCTGAATCCGCGGCTGTTCGAGGCTTACTACTACTACGCGCGCACGCGTTTCCACCAGGGCGATATGGAGGGCGCGGCGGAGTTCTTCAGGAAGGCGGCCGAGACCGACCCGTCGGACTACCAGTCGCGATGCCTGAGAGTGCAGATCCTCCGCGGCAACGGCCAGGAAGCGCTCGCCACCGAGGAGGCGAGGGAGGCGGTCAGGGTCCTCGAGAAGCACCTCGAATGGCATCCCGACGACGCGCGAGGGCTGCACCTCGGGGCCGGTTCGCTGGTGGCGCTCGGGCAGACGGATCGCGCCAGGCGGTGGCTGCGTCGCGCCCTTGAGCTCGATCCGGACGATCCCATCGTGCTGTACAACGTCGCGTGCAATTTCGCGACCATGGGCGACGCCGATGAATCGCTCGACTACCTCGAGCAGGCCGTGAAACACGGCACGGTCAGTTCCGACTGGATGCGCAACGACGAGGACCTCGTCTCCCTGCGCGAAGATCCGCGCTACGCGGCGCTCCTGCAACGCGTCGAGGAAAAGGAGCGCTCGGCGCCCGCGCCGGCGTGAATTGCTCGGCTACTGCACCGACGCCCAGTGCGCGTCGGTCGCGACCATCGTCAGGACGTCGTAGCGGGCGACGACCTCGTCGTCCTGGTTCGTGACCTCGGTGTCCCAGCGGACCTCGCCGTATCCGCTGTCGCCGCGCAACGTCTTTTGCTTGCAGGTAAGACGAACCCTGATCGAATCGCCGTAGTTAAGTGGAGTTACGAACCGCAGGTCGTCGATGCCGTAATTGGCCAGCACCGGCCCGAAGTCGGGATCGACGAACAGGCCCGCCGCAAACGACACGATGAGGTAGCCGTGCGCGACGCGACCCTCGAAGAACGGGTTGTTCGCGGCGGCGTCCTCGTCGGTATGGGCATAAAACGTGTCGCCGGTGAAATCGGCAAAATGGTCGATGTCGTCCAGCGAGACTTCGCGCAGCCCGCTCTTGAACGTGTCGCCGAGTTCGAGCTGTTCGAGGGTCTTGCGGAACGGGTGCACGCCGGGGTCCTTCTCGTCGGCACCGAGAACCCAGCGATGCCCGATAGCCGACAGCGTCTGCGGAGAACCCTGGATCGCGGTGCGCTGCATGTAGTGCTTGATGCCGCGGACGCCGCCCATTTCCTCGCCGCCGCCGGCGCGGCCGGGCCCGCCGTGCACCAGGTGCGGCAGGGGCGAACCGTGGCCTGTCGACTCGGCAGCGCAGTGCCGGTTTAGAACGAGCATGCGGCCGTGATACGCCGCCGCGCCGAGCACGAGCTCTCTCGCGACGGCATCGTCGTTGCTGATGATGGAGCCGGCGAGGCTGCCTTCGCCCAGGCGCGCGAGTTCGATCGCCTCGTCGAGCGAGTCGTAAGGCAGGACCGTGCTGACGGGCCCGAACGCCTCCACCGAATGCACCGCGGCCGAGCGCAGCGGTTTCTCGCAGTGCAGGAGCGTGGGCATGAAGAACGCGCCCTTGCCCGCGTCGGCATCCTCGACCTCGAAGTCGTCGCCGCCGCCGAACACGATGTCCGCCTCCCTCGCCAGGTCGCCGACGCGTTCGCGCACCTCGTCGCGTTGCCCGAGGCTCGCGAGCGCACCCATGCCGATGTCCTTGATGGCCGGGTTGCCGATCCTGACCTGGCCGAGCGCTGTGGACAGGGCGTCGACGAGCTCGCCGGCGATCGCGGCGGGGGCGATGACGCGGCGTATCGCGGTGCACTTCTGCCCGGCCTTGCTCGTCATCTCCCTGACCACCTCCTTGATGTAGAGGTCGAACTCCGGCGTGCCCGGTACGGCGTCCGGACCGAGGATCGACGCATTGAGCGAGTCGGTCTCCGCCGTGAAGGCCACCGATTCGCTGACGACGCGAGGATGCAGCTGCAACTTTTCTGCGGTTGACTTGGAGCCGGTGAACGCGATCGTGTCCTGGCAGTTCAGGTGATCGAAGAGGTCGCCGACGCCGCCGCAGATCAGCTGCAGGCTGCCGGGCGGCAGTATTCCCGACTCGACGATGCACCTGACGACGAGTTCGGTCAGGTACGCGGTGCTCGATGCCGGCTTCACTATCGCCGGCACACCGGCGGCGAGGGTGGGCGCCAGCTTCTCGAGCATGCCCCAGACCGGGAAGTTGAACGCGTTGATATGCACCGCGGCGCCGAGCTTCGGCGTATAGATGTGCTGGCCGACGAAGGTACCGTTGCGCGAGATCTGCTCCGGCGGGCCGTCCAGGTAGACGTGGTCGTTCGGCATCTCGCGCCGCGCCTTGCTCGAGAACACGAACAGCGTGGAGATGCCGCCATCGATGTCGATCCAGCTGTCGGCGCGCGTCGCGCCTGATTGCGTGGACAGCGCATAGAACTCCTTCTTGCGCTCCATCAGGTATGGCGCGAGCGCCTTGAGCATGTCGCCGCGCTCGTGGAAGGTCATCTTCC
>JAAUYE010193132.1_pt1 | contig 14046 bp, 12 predicted proteins | sample 7278081 | NCBI WGS metagenome assembly JAAUYE01 (sample SAMN14350131, study PRJNA611818) | marine sediment metagenome | isolation source: surface marine sediment (0.6m) | place: French Polynesia: Moorea | collected 2018-08
ACCGATGACACGCGATCAAACCGCAAACCACCAGCGCGCCCTCGACGCCCGCCAGCCCGACCTCACGGTGTTGATGGACGCAGTGACCAAACCACACAACGTCTCTGCGATCATCCGCACGGCCGACGCCGTCGGAATTCAGCAAGTGCACACAACCTCGACAGGCGAGTTGGTGCGTCGTAATCACATGAGCCTGGGCGGCGCGAAGCACTGGGTCGCCGTGACGACGCACCGTTCGACCCGCGCCGCGCTCACGGCACTACGTGCCGAAGGCTGGCAGCTCGTGGCCGCGCACAGTGGCGAAAGGTCGCGCGATTTTCGCGATGTCGATTACACCCAGAAAGTGGCGATCATGGTCGGGGGCGAGCACGTCGGCCTTAGCGACGCTGCGCGAGCCGAGGCCGACGAGCACATAGCTATTCCAACCTACGGTCACGGATCGTCGCTGACCGTGTCGGTCGTCGTCGGCATCATTCTGTTCGAGGCCGAGCGTCAGCGGCGCGCGGCAGGGCTGTACGACCAGTCGCGTCTGACGCCCGACGAGCGTGCTCGTACGCTGTTCGAGTGGTCGTATCCCGACATCGCCGAACGTTGCCGTGCCCTGGGAAAACCCTATCCCGAGCTCACGGCTGACGGCATGATCGCGGCGAACCCGCTGATCGATATATCGACCGTCAGCGAGCTGGAGTGACGCTCGGCCGATTTCCGCTCAAATCAACTTTTCGGTAAGTGTTCCCGGATGGCCAGCGCAGTTTCGTGCAGCACCTCAACAGGAACCTGAACTCGCTGCCTTCGCTCTGCATCGCCGGATGCATCATGTACAGTACCTCGTTTTCGACCAGCACCGTCCATTACCGCGAGCTGCGGTGGCCCAATACCCCAATCACTGCCGGGCTGTCGCGGTACTACGTGAAAATGGTAGTGCGGCACTTCCTGTCCGCTATAGACTCCGTTGTTTTGGAACGTCAAGACACCCAACGGTTGATATTTGTTCACAAGAGCGGCTGCAACTCGTTTGGCAGCCCTTATGATCGCCGCCGATTCCTCCTCGTTAAGATCAAGCAAGGTAGCAACGCATCTCTTCGTGATTACGCAACACTGCCCGACCTCATACTGAGATGGATTGATTACGGTAGCTGTAACAGAGCATTCCTCCACGACAGCCCATGTTGGATCTCGACCCGCGAAACCTTCACAGAACTCGCATGGCTGTTGCTCCGGAAGCTGAATCGTGTTTGTCATACAGAATTCTCGGATGGCCGAAATGGTTCCGCAGGAACCATGCTACCTGAAAACGCCTCAGCGGCGGCTCTCGGCCAGTAGCGGTCGGATACTTATTGTGAATCATCATTTCCGATACGCTCGACCAAGGCGTTGTCTGCCGTCAAAATGATCGCAAAGGCCGAAACAGACCATGCGGCTATTCTGATAGACCTCCAATCTCCGAAAATACTCAATAGCGTGATGAAATCCTGGGTGCCCGACAGCTCAAGCATCAGCAGGAAAAAAAGACCTGAAATGATGATTACGACGATGGCAATAGACATCACAACTCGAATAAACGAGGAATAGAAGCAACTTGCTATCGCAAACGCGACGCCCATCAATATGAGAACGGCAAACATACTCCCAGCGAAATCGGGGTAAACAAATGCCGTCGAGACTATCGAAAAAACACCTATGGCGAGTCGGTAACTAGTCAACACCTGGTCTCAACAATAGATTGACTCAACAAACATGCGAATTAACCTGCGTAGCTTCAATCCGTTATCAAATCGCCTGCAGCCTGATGAATATTGCCTTGTCGATCTCGGCGAACGTCTTCTGGTAAACCTCGGGTTCGTCGATGGGTTCGATAATGACCGTTCCGGAGTTCGGCGCGTACTGAGTCGAAAATACGAAATTGAGCCGTACTCGCGTCAGTCCCGACGGCATGGACTCGACATAGGCCGTCGCGCGCTGATGGCGAGATGATGCAAGCGACTGCCCGGACAAGAGGATTGACAGCCAGTCCGGCACGGTGTTGCTCGTGTCGAGCGTCGGTCCCGTGGCCGTGATGAGGCCGGTTTCGAAGTCGCCGTCATCGATAATGAACCCGAGGTCCTGGAATACCGACAACGTAGCTGAGAACGCAACGCGTTTGCTGGTACTGAATTCGCTGGCCTGGTAAGCCTGCAATTGCAGGCCGGTCTTCGGCGTCTCGGGTGGCGTGCTGCCGCAGCCGGCGACGAGCGCGAGCAGCAGGAATGTCGCTAGTGTCTTTTTCATGTCCTCAACTCCCTTCAGGTCCCACGCTGAGATGGTGCGCTCACCAGCTGCGTGAAACCTGCGCCAGCACTGATGTTGGGCTGATGAAGTTCTGATGAAAGCTTTACGATCGGAAAAAACCTGTTATACAGTCGGGTATCGGAAGTTCAGGGAGTTTTGACCGTGATGGATCACGTCTCGCGGATAGTCTTCGTAATCGCCCTTTTTGCAGGGTCTCTGGCCAAGGCAGAGAATCTTGCGCCGCTCGACGCCTACGGCGCGCTGCCCGAATTTGATCTGCTCCAGATATCGCCGAAAGGTGACCGCATCGCGAGTCGCGTCGCTGCTCAGGGCAAGGACCTGATTATCGTCCAGGACATCAACACGGGCGCGTTGATTACGAGCGCCAATGTCGAGGAAGTGAACCCGCGGCGGCTGAGCTATGTTGACGACGGTCACCTGGTTCTCGTAACAAGCAAGGCGCTGAGAACCGGCAATCTGGATGATCGTTGGGAATACAGTGCCGCTCTGAGCATGGGAATCAATGACGATAGCCTGCGTCGTTTGCTCGACAATGCTCGCGGTATCCATCCTTACCAGCAGGGGCTGGGCAGGATTGTCGGCCGCAGCCCCACGGAACCGGTCGTCTACATGCCCGCATACGCAGGACGTGACAGTACAACGCCTTACTATGTCCTGTACGCAGCGAGGCTTGACCGCGAGACGGCGCGCCAGGTTGCTCGCGGTACCGAGCATACCGTGGACTGGTTCCTCGATGCGGACGGCAAGCCGATCATCCGCGAGGATTTCAACGATCGTACCAACCACTACCAGATCCGCGGTCTCGATGAGAAGGGCGCAACGGATCGCGTGCTATACGAAACGGAAAGTGATCGCGTACCGTTTGGTCTCGTCGGCGTCACTGCTGCGCGCGACGCACTGGTCATACTCGACGATTCGACCGAGTCGGGCGTCACGTCCTACTACCTGATGAATGTCGTAGATGGCGGCATTAGCGGCCCTGTACTGCAGCGCGAAGGTATCGGGATCCAACGAGTCATCATGGACGTCAACCGTGTCGTGTACGGCGTCGAGTACGAGGGATTCAAGCCCAGCTATGCTTTCTTCGACAAACAACTCGACCAACGCGTTAAACAGATACAGGAGATCCTGGCAGGAACATCGTCTCGCCTCGTCAGTTGGAGTAAAGACTTCAGCAAACTGGTGTTCCGGATCAGCGGTGGCTGGCACTCGGGGGCTTACCTCCTGTTCGAGGAGGGAGCTAGCCAGCCCAGGATTCTCGCCCAGGCCCGATCCGGTATTGCGCCCAAGCAGGTTGCGGACACCCGGATCATCGAGTACCTGGCGAGAGACGGCCTCAAAATACCGGCGCTGGTAACAGGCCGGCAGGACGTACTCGCCAATGGCAACGCTCCGCTGATCGTGATGCCGCATGGCGGTCCCGAATCCCATGACCGGTTCGGATTCAACTACAGAGCCCAGTATTTCGCGAGTCGCGGCTATGTCGTGCTGCAGCCACAGTTCCGTGGTTCCACAGGATTCGGCGCGGAATTCGTCCTGGCGGGCCGCGGTGAATGGGGCAGGGGTATGCAGACCGACCTCGATGACGGCGTCCTGCACCTCGTCGATGAAGGGACGGTAGATCCCGCCAGGGTCTGTATCGTCGGGGCAAGCTATGGCGGTTATGCGGCCCTGGCCGCAGGCGCTTTCTCGCCGGACATGTATCGTTGCGTCGTGGCGGTGGCTCCCGTATCCGACCTGAGGCGAATGCTGAACAGTGAAAAATCTGACTATGGCAGCGGACACTGGGTCGTCGACTACTGGGAAGAGCAATACGGTGCGGGCACGTCGGACAAGGACTTCCTGAACTCGATATCGCCGGCCTTGCATGCCGATTCGTTCAAAGCGCCGGTACTGCTGTTGCACGGCAAACACGACACCGTCGTTCCGATCGAGCAAAGCAAGATGATGCACAAAGCGCTCAAGAAGGCGAAGAAAGACGTGTCCTTCGTGCAGCTCAAAGGCGAGGACCATTGGCTGACACAGCCTGAAACCCGGCTCGAGTCGCTGCGCCTCATCGCCGAGTTCATTGACAGGCATCTTTGAGTATAATCAGTCGTCGTCGTCCGTCCTCCGGAGCCGCAATGCAACAATCTCTGTTTGATCAGGGGTTTACACTCATGCTCGTGGGCATGGGAACGGTTTTCGTATTCCTGACGATACTCGTTGCCGGCATGTCGCTGATGGCGGCAATCGTGAAGCGCCTGGCACCGGTTGCGGCCGAATCGGCCGCGACTGACGAGGAAATCGCCGCGATTACGGCTGCAATCGTTCGGCACCGAAACAGATAACAATCGATAAATCATTCCCTGACCCGGCGAACAACAAGCAATGAGCGATAAGAAACCTCTCGGAATAACCGAACTTGCTTTGCGCGATGCGCATCAAAGCCTGCTCGCAACACGAATGCGCATCGACGACATGCTGCCCATCGCCGACAAACTCGACCAGGTCGGTTACCGGTCCATCGAGTCCTGGGGTGGGGCCACTTTCGACGCCTGCATTCGCTACCTGGGAGAAGATCCCTGGGAGCGTATCCGGCGGCTCAAGGCAGCCATGCCGAACACGCCGCAGCAGATGCTGTTTCGCGGCCAGAATATCCTGGGCTACCGCCACTACGCGGATGACCTCGTTGAGAAATTCGTGGAACGCTGCGCCGTCAACGGTGTTGACGTGTTCAGGATCTTCGATGCGCTCAATGATCTCAGGAATCTCGAGACGGCGATCAAGGCAACGATAGCGGTCGACAAGCACGCCCAGGGAACCATGTCTTACACGGTCAGCGACGTACACACAGTTGATCTCTGGGTGGACATGGGACGCCGCATCGAGGACATGGGCGCGCATTCTATTTGCATCAAGGATATGGCCGGCTTGCTGCGCCCTCATGACGCTTTCGAACTGGTTAGCCGCCTCAAGGAAACCGTCGATATCCCCATCCAGCTGCACTGCCACGCGACCACCGGGCTGTCGACAGCGACCTGTGTCAAGGCGGCCGAAGCGGGCATCGATGCCATCGATACGGCGGTTTCGTCAATGAGCATGACCTACGGCCATTCACCAACGGAGTCGCTGGTCGCGATCATGGAGGGGACGGACCGCGATACGGGTCTCGACATGCACCTCATCGAGGAAATCGCCGCGTACTTCCGCCGCGTGCGCAAGAAGTACGCGAAGTTCGAGGGTGCGCTCAAGGGTGTCGATTCGCGCATCCTGGTTGCCCAGGTGCCGGGCGGCATGCTGACCAATCTCGAGAACCAGCTCAAGGAGCAGAATGCCAGCGACAAGGTCGACGCCGTGCTCGAGGAAATACCACAGGTTCGACGCGACCTCGGCATGTTGCCGCTCGTAACGCCGACGTCTCAGATCGTGGGCACGCAGGCCGTTATCAATGTCCTGTCCGGTTCGCGTTACGAGACGATCACGAAGGAAACGTCAGGCATTCTCAAAGGCGAGTACGGCGCCACGCCTGTAGCCGTGAACAAGGAATTACAGTCACGCGTGCTCGACGGCGCGGAAGCCATCACGTGCAGACCCGCCGACCTGCTCGAGCCGGAGCTCGACCACCTGACCGAAGAACTCAATCACCACGCCATCGAGAAAAAAATTCACCTTGCCGACAACGTCGTCGACGATGTGCTGACCTATGCGTTATTCCCGCAAATCGGCTTACGTTTCCTCGAAAACCGCAATAATCCCGATGCCTTCGAGCCGCCTCCATGGGAAGAATCCGGGCCCGTAACGCCGGCACTTGTGCCCGCGCGCGCGTCGGGTGAATCCGGCGTTTACTCAGTACGCGTAAACGGCAAACTGTTTACCGTTGAAGTCGCCGAGAGTGGGCAGTTGGCCAGCGTGGCGCCAGCCGCAGCGCCCGCAGCGGCGGCAGAGGGCGAGCCCGTCAACGCGGCTCTCGCCGGCAACATCTTCAAAGTGCATGTGTCGCCCGGCGCAACGGTGTCAGAAGGAGACCCATTGCTGGTCGTTGAAGCAATGAAGATGGAGACCGTGGTCAGTGCGCCACGTGCCGGCACCGTGACCGAGGTATTCGTTAGCGAAGGCGACAAGGTCGCGGTCGGCGATGCGCTCGTTGCCATAGGCTGAGCATGGAGCTGATCGAGCAAATCTGGACCGGCTCGGGTCTGTACCTGATCACGGGCGGCCAGCTCGGCATGTTGCTCGTTTGCCTGCTGCTGCTGTACCTCGGCATCGTCAAGAAGTTCGAGCCTCTGTTGCTCGTGACGATCGGTTTCGGTGGCTTGCTGAGCAACATTCCGGGCGCAGGCATAGCCGAGCCCGGGGGGCTCCTGTACCTCGCTTACGAAGTCGGCATCAAGTCTGGCGCATTCCCATTGATAATCTTCATGGGTGTTGGCGCGCTGACGGACTTCGGCCCGTTGCTTGCCAACCCGCGCACGCTGTTCCTCGGCGCGGCGGCGCAATTCGGCATTTTCGCGACGCTGCTCGGAGCGCTGGCCCTGACCGAGTTGGGCTGGATGGACTTTTCGCTTCGAGAGGCGGCAGCAATCGCCATAATCGGCGGTGCCGACGGGCCGACGGCGATTTACGTCGCGGGGCAGCTCGCGCCCAACCTGCTCGGCGCTATTGCCGTCGCGGCTTATTCCTACATGGCGCTCGTGCCACTGATACAGCCGCCGATCATGAAAGCGCTGACCACGGAGAAGGAACGCAAGACGGAAATGGTGCAGCTCCGCGAGGTGTCGAAGGCGGAACGCATCATGTTCCCGCTCATGTTGCTGTTGCTCGTCGGTCTGCTGCTGCCCGCGGCCGCACCGCTGCTCGGTATGCTTGCGTTCGGCAACCTGATGCGTGAATGTGGCGTCGTCGAGCGCTTGTCGAACACGACGCAAAATGCGCTGATCAACATTGTGACTATTTTCCTGGGCCTCGCGGTGGGATCGAAACTGAGTGCCGATAACTTTCTGGTCCTGGACACGCTCGGGATCCTCGTGCTGGGCATGGTGGCTTTCGCGATTGGCACGGCAAGCGGCTTGTTGATGGGCAAGCTCTTGAACAAGATCTCCACGCAGCCAATCAATCCTCTCATTGGCGCGGCCGGCGTATCTGCCGTGCCGATGGCTGCCCGCGTGGCCAACAAGGTGGGGCTCGAGGCCAATCCTCACAACTTTTTGCTCATGCATGCGATGGGGCCCAACGTTGCGGGCGTCATAGGATCGGCTGTCGCAGCGGGCATCATGATCATGTTTGCGTCGTAAACCGGAAGAACTCGAAATGCTGTTATCAATTGTCATTCCCGCAAAAAACGAGGCTGCGTCAATTGGCGAGGTCGTTTCGGTCGCCCGTGAGGCCTGGCCGGATGCCGAGGTCATCGTCGTTGATGACGGTTCGACAGACGACACGGGGAAGGTGGCCGCGGCGGCAGGCGCAAATCTCGTTACGCACCCCGAGAGTCTCGGTAACGGCGCCGCCGTCAAGGCAGGTGCCCGCCTGGCGCAGGGCGACATCATCGCCTTCATGGACGGCGATGGGCAGCACGATCCGAGGGAATTGCAAGGCTTGCTGCAGAAACTCGATGAAGGCTATGACATGGCTGTCGGCGCGCGCGACTCGGGATCGCACGCTAACGTTGGTCGCTTGTTCGCAAACGGTTTATACAACGGTATCGCCTCGTTGCTGACGGGGCGCCGTATCCTGGACCTGACTTCCGGCTTCCGGGTTGCCCGTGCTCGCTTATTCAAGGAATTTCTGTACCTGCTGCCCAACGGCTTCTCTTACCCAACCACGATCACGATGGCGTTCCTGCGCAGCGGCTACCCGGTAACGTTCGAACCGATCAAGGCTGCAAAGCGCGTCGGCAAGAGTCACATCCGGCCGATTCACGACGGCGTGAGATTCTTCGCGATCATCTTCAAGATCGCGACCCTGTATTCGCCCCTGAAGATCTTTCTTCCCATCAGCGCCTTCTTCTTCGTGACGGGTGCGGGTTATTACGCTTATACGTACGTGACGATGGGGCGCTTCACCAATATGAGCATGCTCGTCTTCAGCGCGTCGGTTATCGTCTTCCTCATCGGGTTGATATCGGAGCAGATAACGACCCTGACTTACAGCAAGCGCTGAAATGCGGCAGTGTATCTTCGTCGTCGGTACCAGGGAGCAGGTACCCGAACTCGGGCCCTTGCTGGTGCAGGCACGCAGTAGCGGTCTGAAGTGTTCAGTCTGGGCCACGGGAGAGCAGGCCGTTGACGATGCGCTCGCCAGTGTCGGTGTGAAAGCAAGCACTGCGATACCGACGCACTCTGCGCCGCAATCGCAGGTTGCAAAGTGGTTGTACTGGCTGCCCATGACGGCCTACCGTTGTTACAACTACGTTCATGGCGTCAGGTTGTGGACATTGAAGAGCCCGCTGATAGTCGTTCACGGCAACAGTTTGTCCGCGTGGATTGCTTCGCGTGCAGGGCGCTGGGGCGGGGGGCAACTCGTCCACCTTCAACACACGCCAGGCAGCGCACCCGCACAGCACCGCATCATGAAGAAGACGCGATTTGCGTTCTGCGATGCCGGCGAGGCCAGCGCTCTCGCCAGCCGCTATCCGGGCTGTACCGTGGTCGGGGTCGACATCAACGATTCGGCGTCGGTCAAGACGATCATCGACTCGTTGCTACGCTGGACCGGCGGCAAGAGCTCCCCGGACTAGCGGTTGTAGTGATCCTCCAGCACCTGCGCCACGCAGCTCGTCAGGCGCTTGCCGGTTTCGATATGCAGAAACTCGTTCGGCCCGTGCGCGTTTGACTTCGGGCCGAGCAGCCCCGTGATCAGGAACTGCGCCTCTGGGAATCGCTCTCCCAGCATGCCCATGAACGGAATGGTGCCGCCTGTGCCCATGTACATTGAAGGCTTGCCGAAGAACGCGTCGGACGCCTTGTGCATCGAAGCTTCGAGCCACTCTGCAACAGCCGGCGCGTTCCAACCCGCCATCGTGGACTCGACTTCGAAGGACACTTTCGCGAGCGGCGGTGTATCTGCCTCAAGCGCTTTCTTCACCGCCGCCGCCGCCTGGTCCGCGTCGCAGGTCGGCGGCAGACGGAACGACAGTTTCAGGGTCGTGTAGGGCAGCAACACATTGCCCGCATCGACGAGTGCCGGCATGCCGTCGGCGCCGGTGACGGCCAGCGTCGGCTGCCAGGTGTTGTTGAGCAGCAGGTCCTTGTGCGATTCGCTCGGCGCCGGATCGTCCACGGCCCAGGGGAATTTCTCGTAGACCGATTCCTGCAGGGTCTCGGCGGCAAGTTGTGCCTGGTCCAGCCTTTGCTGCGGAATCTCGACATGCAGGTCGTCGAGGAGGATCTGTCCGTTGCTTTCATCCTCGATGCGGCTGATCAGTTGTCGCGCAGTGCGGAAACTGGACGGCACGACGCCACTCGCAGTGCCTGAATGAACGCCCTCGGTCAACACGTCGACGCGCAGGGTGCCCGTAAGATTGCCGCGCAATGAAGTCGTGCACCAGAGCTGGTCGTAATTGCCGCACTCGGCGTCGAGACAGACCACGAGGTCGGGCGACCCGATGCGATCCTCGAGCAGGTCAATGTAATAAGGCAGGTCGAAACTGCCGCTCTCTTCGCAGCCCTCGACGATGACGACGCAATGCGCGTGAGGAATGCCCTGTTCCTGCAATGCGCGAATGGCAGTCAGCGAGCCGAACGTGGCATAGCCGTCGTCGGCGCCGCCGCGGCCATAGAGCTTGCCGTCCTTTATGACCGGGGTCCAGGGGTCGAGATCTTCATCCCAGCCGCTGAACTCGGGCTGCTTGTCGTAGTGCCCGTAAAGCAGAACGACGTTGTCCGACTGGCCCGGAATGTCGATGAACAGGATCGGCGTGCGGCCCTCGATGCGCACGATCTCGACCTGCATGCCCTCGATAGGCTGCGTCTTGCACCACTTCTCGAGCATCTGTACCGCCGTCTCCATGTGACCGTGCTTTTCCCAGTCCGGGTCGAAGTGCGGAGACTTGTTCGGCACTTTAATGTATTCGGAAATCTCGGGAATGATCGAGTCATCCCACATGGCGTTGACGAATTCGGCGGTCTTGTTGTTGTCCATGAACTATTTCCCTGTCAGGTCCTTGTAAAACGTTCGCGTCATGCGTTCGGCATTAATGAAGTACCAGTCGAACGAGGCTGCGTAGTCTGCGAGCGGGTTGGCAGCAACGGCCTCATCCTCGCTCATGCCGTCCGCAACGAGTTTCTCGACTCGCTTCTTGCCTTCAACCAGCATCGCGATATTCCTTTTCATCGACTCGAGGCTCGCGACCTCGCCGTGCCCCGGGATAATGACAGTATTCTCGTCGGACAGTTCGGCAATTTTCTTCTGCGCTGCGATAAAACCGTCAACGCTGCCACCGCCGTCGAGGTCGATGAACGGGAAGATTTCGTTGAATACGAGATCGCCCGCGAAAATCACGTTCGCTTTCTTCGAAACCACGATCGCATCGCCGTCCGTATGCGCAGCAGGCAGGTGAATGACCTCGGCCTCGACGTCATTCATGTGAAACGTCACGCCTTCGGCAAATGTCACAACGGGGATGCCACCTTCACCTCCGGCAGATTCGGGCTTTTCGAGAAGTCGCTTGCGCAACGCGTGATGGGCGAACACGATCGTGCCTTCCTCGGCAAACAGCGCATTGGCGCCGGTGTGATCGCCGTGGTAGTGGGTGTTGACGAGGAAGTCGGGTGCCTTACCGGCAACTTCCTTTATGTGCGCCACCATGGCTGGAGCAGGCTGCCCGAGACCGTCATCGACGAGCGCGACGTAATCTTCGGTCTTTATGAAGCCCGAGTGGCCGCCGCCGAACGCGCCGTCCGGATTGTTACCTACGGTCATAAAGAAACCGGGCGCAACCTCGGTGGATTCGTAGGTGATGTTCTCCATCTGGGCGAGGGCCGGCATCGCGACAAACAGCGATACCGCCGTTACGACTGTTTTCATTGTTCTGCTCCGGTAAGGCGAAACGGCGATTGTACAATAAGGAGCCTTACTGGCGACCCGGGAACGAGAATTGCGCTTTCTCGCGCACACCGCCAGAGGGCCAACGCTGCGTAATCGTCTTGCGGCGCGTGTAGAAACTCACACTGTCAGGCCCATAGGCATAAAGATCTCCGAACAGCGAGCGTTTCCAGCCGCCGAAGCTGTGATAGGCGACAGGTACGGGCAGCGGCACGTTGATGCCGACCATGCCGACCTTGATGTTGTCGGCAAAATAGCGTGCTGCCTCACCGTCGCGTGTGAAGATGCAGGTTCCGTTGCCATACTCGTGCGCATCGATGAGCTGCATGGCCTGTTCCTCTGACTCGGCTCGCACGACGCACAGCACGGGCCCGAATATCTCCTCCTGGTAGATGCGCATGTCTGACGTAACCTTGTCGAACAGGCAGGGTCCGAGGAAGAATCCTTCTTCGTGCCCGGCGACGGCCAGGCCGCGCCCGTCACAAACGAGGTCGGCGCCTTCGTCGACGCCCAGGTCGACGTAACCCCGCACTTTCTCGAAGTGTGCTTGTGTTACGAGCGGTCCCATGTTGTTGCTTACGTCGATGCCGGGACCGACCTTGAGGTCGGCGATCTCCTGCCGCAGCTTGCCAACCACGGTGTCTGCGGTTTCGTCGCCAACGCAGACGGCCACCGAAATCGCCATGCAGCGTTCGCCGCAGGAGCCGAACGCCGCGCCCATCAGCGCGCTGACGGCGTTGTCGACATCGGCATCGGGCATCACGACGGCGTGGTTTTTTGCGCCACCGAGCGCCTGGACGCGCTTGCCGTTCCTGGTACCCGTTGAATAGATGTACTCGGCAATCGGCGTCGACCCGACGAAACTGACGGCCTGTACCCGGTCATCGTTGAGCAACGTGTCCACGGCTTCCTTGTCGCCGTTGACCAGGTTGAAAACGCCCTCGGGCAGGCCCGCTTCATGTAACAGGCGTGCGACGACCATCGGCGCATGCGGGTCTTTCTCCGAAGGCTTGAGCACGAAGGTGTTGCCGCAGGCGATGGCCATGGGGTACATCCACATCGGCACCATGGCCGGGAAGTTGAACGGCGTAATGCCCGCCACTACGCCGAGCGGCTGGTGGTCGGACCAGCTGTCGATGCCCGGGCCGACGTTGCGCGTGTACTCGCCCTTCAGCAATTCCGGAATGCCGCAGGCATAGTCGACAACTTCGACGCCACGTCCGAATTCGCCCATCGCGTCGTCAAGCACCTTGCCGTGTTCTTCGGTGATCGCCGCCGCAATCTCGTCGGCGTTTGCCTCGAGCAATTGTTTGAAGCGAAACATGCTGCGCGCGCGCTTGGCCGGCGGGGTGTCCCGCCAGGCAGGGAAGGCCGTGTCGGCTGCGGCGATCGCTTCTTCTACCGTTGCTTTCGATGCCATCGCGACGTGGCGTATTACCTGCCCCGTAGCGGGATTCGTTATTGGCAGTGGGCGGTTGTCGTCAGCGACCTCCTGACCGTTGATGAAGTGTCCGAGGACGCTTGCCGTGTCGATATCGCTTGCAGGTGTAGCGTTCATCAAGTCTCCTAGTCCAGCGTGTCCATGACGCGACGCACGGCTTCGAACGTACGCGTCAGGTCGTCAGGATCCGAATTCAGGAATGGCGAGAACTGCAGCGTATCCATGCCGGCGCGAACGACGAGATCTTCCTCCCAGAAAAAGCGCTTGTGGGCCTCGATGCCGCGCGCTCCGGGAGTGTTGCCGCGTGGCGCCATCTCGATGGCACCCATCAGGCCGAAGTTGCGCACGTCGATGACGTGCTTGTGATCCCTGAACGAGTGCAGGAGGTCCTCGAAATGCGGTTCGAGCGCGGCGGCCTGCTCGAAGGTCCCTTCCGCTTCGTACACGTCGAGCGTGGCCAGGCCCGCAGCCGCCGCAACCGGGTGACCCGAATAAGTGTAGCCGTGGAACAGCTCGATCATGTGCGCGGGCCCGTTCATGAAAGCATCGTAGATATCGTCGCGCACGAGCACGGCGCCCATCGGGATGACGCCGTTGGTCAGCCCTTTCGCCGTCGTGATGATGTCCGGCAGGACGCCGAAACGTTCGGCGCCGAAGGCTTTGCCGACGCGACCGAACGCCGTGATGACCTCGTCGAAGATCAGCAGGATGCCGTGTCGATCGCAGATCTCGCGCAGCCGCTCGAGGTAACCGACGGGCGGTGGAATGACGCCGGCGGATCCCGATACGGGCTCGACGATGACCGCCGCGATGTTACTGCCGTCATGCAATGTACAGAGGCGCTCGAGGTCCTCGGCCAGGTGCGCGCCCCATTCGGGCTGGCCGCGGCTAAAGGCATTGTGCTCGAGGTCCAGCGTGTGCCGCAGGTGGTCGACGCCGGGAATCAGCGCGGCACTGAACACCTTGCGATTGGGCACGATGCCGCCGACCGACATGCCGCCGAAGTTGACGCCGTGATAGCCCTTTTCGCGCCCGATCAGGCGCGTGCGATTGCCTTCACCGCGAGCGCGATGGTAGCCGAGCGCGATTTTGAGGGCCGTGTCGACCGACTCCGACCCCGAGTTCGTAAAAAAGCAGTGGTTCAGGCCTTCGGGGGCCAGCGCCGTAACGCGATTCGCCAGCTCGAGCGCCTTGTCGTTGGTCACCTGGAAGCCCATGCAATAGTCGAGCTTCGCGACCTGCTCCTGCACGGCCGCGACGATCGTGGGGTGACAGTGGCCGACACCGCTGGTCCA
>JAAUYE010027993.1_pt1 | contig 14028 bp, 8 predicted proteins | sample 7278081 | NCBI WGS metagenome assembly JAAUYE01 (sample SAMN14350131, study PRJNA611818) | marine sediment metagenome | isolation source: surface marine sediment (0.6m) | place: French Polynesia: Moorea | collected 2018-08
CGCGGCCGGCCCGGTCTACCAGCCGCCCGGCGCCAACCTCACGCTCGGCGACGTGACCCACGGCAAGCGCGTGCAGTCGGCGTCGAGCAATCCCGCCGCGGCGGCCGCGGACCGGGCGCGGGCAGCCGACCGGCCGGTGCGGGGCACGGTGATCTCGGGGGCCGCCGGCCTCGAATACGGCAACGTACAGAACCTGTTCGATCTGTACGACCGGCTCAGCCAGTCTTACAAACCGAGCGATCCGGGCACCGGCGGCGGGCCGGGACAGGATCCCGGCGACAAGCCCGACGACGGCATCAACCTCGGCGATATCCTTGACATGCTGGACCCTGAATTCCGTGATGCGCTTGATGCCATCGCGGCCGAAGTAGCGACGCAGACGGCGCTGTTGCTGCTGATCAGGGAAGAGGGCTATGGAAAGGCCTGGCTTTCGGCGGACGCGCCGTTCGTATTCGACAAGCAGTGGCTCGGCGGTACCTGGACCTTCGGAGTGAACTGGTCGGGCAGCGCGAAAGCATTCGGCATCACCCAGCCGATCGATTTCGACCGGGACGCTGCGCGCCAGGCGATCGAGGACTGGGTCAACGCGCTACCGATCGACCGCCCCCGCTCATTCGAGATCAGCGACGACATCGTGCTGACGCCGCAGCCTGAACAGAATGCGGTGTTCTTCGCGATCACGAACGACAGCTCGCTGGTCACCAAGTCGACGCAGACCACGGAATTCAGTTTCAGCTACAGCCGGGAGGCCATGTCTCGCGATAGCGGCAGCCTGTATTTCGGCACCAGGGCCAATATTTACCTCAAGCAGCTGTCGCGCCTCAGCGTCCGTTTCGGCGACATTACCGACTCCCAGGAACTGTTCGATGCGATCCGCAATGCCGACTTCCGCAGCGACGAGGACGCGGGTCTCGACCTGGGTGTTTTGTGGGTCGCCGACAACTACCAGCTCGGCGCGCAGGTTACGAACATCAACGAGCCCGACTTCCGCTTCCCCGACGTCAATCTCGAGCCCTACAACAGCGAGGTGGTTATTCGGTTCCTCGAGAGCGACACGGTCTACACGCTGGATCGCCAGCTGAAACTGGAAGCTTCGATTTTCTCGACGGACCGGCGCTGGTCAGCGCACCTCGGCTACGACGCCGACCCCGTAACGGACCCGATGGGTGACCGCTTCCAGTGGCTGACGCTGAGCGGGGCCTTCGCCACCGACAGCTGGTGGATCCCGTCCGCACGCATCGGCTACCGGCAAAATCTCGCCGGCACCGAGCTGGGCTACGTCAGCCTCGGCGCGACGCTCTTCAAGTACGTCAATATCGACATCGCCTCGGCGCTCAACACCGTCAGGATCGACGGCGACCAGTTGCCGCAGGGCCTGATGGCCAGCATCGGTTTCGAGATCAGCTGGTAGCGCCGATCGGTGCCGCCTCACTTGGGCGGCGGTTCACCCTGCTCGAAGTGGTGCAGGTCCGGTTCCACATGCGGGAGATGGTGTTCGAATTCTTCCGTCAGGTGTTCCGCATTCCGGATCCAGCTGCAGGTTTCACAGGTACACGTGGTTTCGTCGTGCCGCAGCTCGCTGTGCAGGGCTTCGATCAGCTTGATGCCTTCGCGCAGGGAATCGGCCAGTTCTTCGTCGGACTTGTCGCCGCGATGGACGAAGTCCTCAAGGCATTTGTCCCAGCCGCAATCGCCGGAACCGTCACAGGTATGGCAGCGCTCACCGGTGGCCTCGAAGAAACTCTTGTGCGGATAGTTTCCTCCCTCGATGAGTTGCCGGACCAGGATGCCGGGATAAGTAAGCGCTTCTATTAGTTGTCGTCGCATGAACCTCTCCTATCACCTCGACTCCCATACTAGGCGGAACGACAGGTGCACTCAAGCGAACGCGGCGCCGGACTCGTAGGTAGTTGCCGCAGTTGAATTTTTCTCCCTTGTCGAGCCGGAACTAGTAACGGTATGTGAACTCGAGGCCCGCCTGGCGCGGCGGACTGGGCCATGCGATGTCGGCCGGCAGGCCGATGAACCGCGCGGCGAAAAACCACTCGATGTACTCCTCGTCGAGCAGGTTGTTCACGTACAGCCGGGTCGTCCACTTTTCCCGCTCCAGCGAGAAACTGAGGTTGACGAGGTCGTAGGCCTCCTGGGTATCGAGATTGTCGAGGGTCCAGTAGGTCTTGTCGCGATGCTCGTAGTCGAGGCGGCTGACCAGGTCCATCGAAGCGGACAGCGCCGCGGTATGCTGCAGGCCGAGGTTGAGGGTCCACACGGGTGCGCCCGGCACCTTGCTGCCGATGATCGCCTCCGGCGGCACCAGGACGCCCTGGACGTCCTGGTATTCCTTGATCTCGCTGTCGGTGTAGCCGAACGCGAAATCGACCCGCAGGGAGTCCATCGGCAAGGCGGTCATCTCGATCTCGCCGCCCCACAGCTCGCTCTTCGGCACGTTGATGTTCGCCTGCGTGCCCGTCTGGTCGAACAGGAAGAACTGCTGGTCGGTGTAATCCGTGAAGAACAGCGACATGGCGCTGCGCAGGCGGCCGTCATAAGCAGACCACTTGAGGCCCGTCTCGTAGCTGATCAGCGACTCCTCGTCGAAGCCCGGCGCGAAATTGCTGCCTTCCGAGAGGTTGTTGAAGCCGCCGGCCCGGAATCCCTTGCCCGCCGTGATGTAGCCAAGGAGTCCCTCGCGGAAGTTATACGCGAGGCTCGCCTTGGGCTGCAGCTTGGTGAACGTCTCGCTGCGGCCCTGCGTCAGGTCCTCCGGCGTTTCCTCGTCGTAGCGGAAAGCCAGCGTCAGCTCGAGGTCGCCGGTCAGGTCGTAGCTCATGTTGCCGAACACGGCGTAGTTCTGCAGCTTCAGGTCCTGCGCCGCCGGCGGCACCGGGAAGCCGAGGAAAGTCGTCGCGAGCGAGCGGAAGCGGTCCTGGTCGAAGAAGTAGGCGCCCGCGACCCAGCGCAGCGACCGGTCGGCGCTGGACGTCAGCCGGAATTCCTGCGCAAGCGTCTCGGAATCGTCGATCACGACGATATTGATCGCGTCGACAAAGGTCTGGTCGAGGTCCTGGTCGTTGCCCGATTCAACATCTGTGTACGACGTGACCGACGTGAACGTGCCCCAGTCGAACTCGTAATCGATCTTGGCCGAGAACTCGGAGAACTTGACGAACGATTCTCCGATGCGATTCGACTGGATCACGTAGGTCGGGTTGCCGAAGAAGATGGGTTCCGCGGGCGGCGGCAACGGCAATACGCCCTCGCTGCCCGGCATGAAATAGCCCGAGCCACCCTCCTGGTCGGAGTACTGGCCCCGGAGGTCGATCGACAGGGGTTGCGTCGGCTTGTAGAGCAGGCGGCCGCGGAACGACGCCGACTCCTTGAAGTCGACCTTCTGGTTGTCGAGGAAGGGGTTTTCGAGCTGGCCGCCGCGATCCTGCCAGCGCACTGCCGCACGGTACAGCAGCTTGTCGCTGCCCAGCGGCCCGGACGCGTTGGCAGCAACGACGTAGTCGTCGCCCTCCGCCGCGGACAGGCGAACACCGTACTCGGGATCCGCCGTCGGCTGCCGCGTCGACACCAGGATCGCGCCGCCGATCGCGTTGCGGCCGTACAGCGCGCCCTGCGGTCCGCGCAGCACGTCGACGCTCTCGATGTCGAACAGCTCCTGCGTGGTCAGCAGGTTGTTGGTCGCGCTGACCCCGTCGATGCGAAACGACACGGGCGGCTGGCCGGTGCCGCGATTCTGCCGCACCCCACGGATCACGAGCGTGCTGATGCCCACTTCCTGGTCGTCGGAGAACCGCAAGTTCGGCGTCAATGCGGCGACGCCGTTGATGCGTTCGATGCGGTGGCGCTCGATGTCCGCCTGCGTGAACGCGGTAATCGAATCCGGAATCGCGGACAGTTTCTCGGCGCGAAAACGCGACGTAACGATGATCTCCTCGATGCGCGCATCCGCCTCGTCCTGGGACTGTGCGAACAGCGGCTGTGAATACGGGGCAACGAGGACGGGTAGCAGGCACAAAAGCAGGCGCGGCACCCTGTTAGCAGTGTCTTCCAACGGTCTTTCCTTGTTTTTCGAATTACGAGCGGAACGCCCGAGCGTCGTCCGGACTTTGCCTGCCCGGGAGATATTGTCAATAGGTGAACGCCGCTACGGGAGCGATAATCAGCGGCAGCGGCGTCGGCGGCGCGCAGCCAGCGCGCACAGCAGCGCTATGACGAAGAGCGGTGCCAGGCGCCCGCCGCCACCCCCGCCCGTGCCCTCGTTGACGCCGACGATGACGGTGCGGGTAACGCTGGCGATGTTGCCGGCTCGGTCCGCCACGCTGTACGTGATGGTCTGGGTGCCGACGACGGTCGGGTTGATGCTCCCCGACACCACGATTTTTTCCGTGATGTCGCCGTCGATGTCGTCGACCGCCGTCGCCCCGGGGTCTGCGTACTCCTGCCCGGCGGGAATGCTCACCCTGGCTTCGCCGATCAGCGCAATTTCGGGAACGATGCGGTCGCCGAGCCCGAGTCGCCCGATGCCGTTGTTCGCATGGATCTCGAGAACGGTCGCGGCGCTGCCGACCAGTATCAGGTCGAGGGACTCGTCACTGTTGAAGTCGCTGAGTGCGCCTCGCTGCATGCCGGCGCTGACGATCTGCGCCGGCGCCAGCGAGAAGCCGCCGCCCTGTGAGCCGAGGTACAGCTGGTGAACGCCCGCCTCGTTGACCGCGACGATATCCTGCCAGCCGTCGGCGTCGATATCACCGGAAACGAGCGCCGTCACCGGCGCTGCACCGAACGCCTGGCCGGGCACAAACTCACCGCTGCCCTGCTGGTACAGCACCCGGTTTTGCGGCGGATTCATGTCGTCGCCGTCGATCGCGACCAACAGGTCGGGGGCGCCGTCCCCGTTCAGGTCGGTGGCGCTGACGTTCGCGACGCTGCCGAGCTGTAGCGGCGTGGTGCCGGCAACCGTCCCGTCACCGGCGTTGTAGACGATTTCGACCCGGCGGTCCGCGGCCAGCACAACGACGAAGTCCTGGTCGCCGTCCTGGTCGAAATCGGCCATCGCGAGATCACGCCCCGCACCCGCTGCCAGCGGCGTGGCCTCGATCCCGCCTTCCGCGGCGCGTTTCAGGATCGCCGTGCCGCCGGATCCCGTCGCGAGGAGTTCCGACACGCCGTCGCCATTGACGTCCATCGCGAGCAGGTCGCTGACGTTCGCAACGCCGCCGCCCTGCAGGCTCGCGGCGCTGGCGAAGCCGCCGCTACCGTCGTTGACGAATACCTCGACGGAGCGTCCGGTCAGTCCGCCGACGGCGATATCCATGGACCCGTCACCGTTCCATTCGAGCAATGCGAGCGAAGAGCCACCGCTGTCCGCGCCGAGGCTGCGGCCGGGCGTCACGACGGCGCGGTTGCCGTTGTTGAAGAAAACGACGGTCTCTGCGCCGGCCGCGACGATGTCGACCGCGCCGTCTCCGTCCATGTCCTCGGTGCTCACGGCCACGCCCGCCCAGTCCACGATCTGTGTCGGTCCCTCGCTGAACTCGGCAACGACGGCGGCGCTGGCGAGATCCTGGTTATCCTCGGGGTTCGGATCGTCGGCGCTGACGACGCCGAGCAGCGAATTGTCGCCGTCGCCTTCCTGCACGCCCAGCACGCTGAGCGTCAACGACGTGCCAGCCGCGACCGGCGCCACGGAGCAATCCATGAACGGAGCGCTCGTGCCGTTGTTCGTGACGACGCAGCCCTGGGGTGCAGTAACCGTCAGCGCCGGTCCGCTGGTTACCCAACCCGCCGACAGCTGGCCTTCCTGCAGGTCGCCCGGCCCCTTGTTCTGGATTTCGATGTTCCATTGCGCGTCTTCACCGACCGTCACCGGGTTCGTCGCGAGCCCGATGTCGAGGACGAGATCGCTGCGGTTATCCCGCAGGATGAGCAGCTGGAAGCTCAGGTTGGCGGTGGCGCCCGCCCGATCCTGCGCCTGGACGCCGATCGTGTAGGGCTCGTCGCGCGCATCTTCGCGCACGGGCGTACCCGCCAGGACGCCGCTCGCGGCATCGAGCTGCAGCGAGCCGCTCGCGGGCAGGCCGGTGGCGCTGTAGCTGAGGACGTCGCCGTCGTCAGGGTCATCGAAATTCGAGGAGAGGTCGAGGCTGAACGCGCTGCCTTCCATCGCCTCCTGTGCCGGCACGGGCGCAAGGACGACGGGCGGCTCGTTGCCCCTGACCACCAGGAGGTCGAACGTCAGGCTGGCCGAAGCACCCTCGCGGTCGGTTGCCGTGACCGTGACGTTGTACGGCTCGTCCCGGACGTCGGCGAGCACGGGCGTACCCGCGAGCAAGGCGGAATCCTCGTCGAACTGCAGCGAACCGCTGGCGGGAAGGCCGGCGATGCTGTAGCGCAGCCGATCGCCGTTGTCGTCATCGTCGTCATCGTCAACATCCGGATCCGCAAAGTTCCCCGAGAGCAGCAGGCGAAATTCGATACCCTCGGTCGCGACCTGGTCCGGGACCTCCTCAACCACGACCGGCGGCGAGTTCGGTACATCTTCGATCGTGATTTCTACCGCGGTTTCCCGGGAAAACCCGGTACCGTCGAATGCGCGGTACTTGAACTCGTCCTTGTCCTTGTTGCTACCGTCGTTCTGGTAAAGGAACGTGCCATCGCTGCGCAGCGACAGCGTGCCGTGCTTGACGTCCTTCGTGAGAACCGCCGTCAGGCGGTCGCGTTCGAGGTCGAAATCATTGTCCAGTACGCTTTTCGCGCCGGTAGTGAGTTCATCGACCGTGCCACCGCGGGCGACGACGGCGGAATCTCGCACGGCAAAAGGCGGCCAGCCGCTTGCCCGGGCCACCGTCGATGTGAGAAGGAGCATGACCAGTACGGCAATCCCGGCCTTCGCGGGAACATTCTCGAGGCGTGCCCGTACTGTCTCCACAACGCGATCCCCTGTTCTGTTTTTTTTCGTGGACGGCGTTGCACGAAGTGTAGCGAAACACGGTCACCGGGAAAAGACATGACGCCTGTGATTATTATGGTAAATTGTTGAATTAACAAAAGATATTTCCGGCGGATACGTACAAGTCACTACCTCGGGATGGACAGGCGAATCCAGCAATGGCAAGAATCCGCAAACGCATTGGCCAGCTGAGGCAACGGAAAAAGACCGTGATCGTACTCCTAGTCCTGATATTCGAAGTGCTCGGCATCCTGTCGGCAATGCACGCGGTAATGAACGTGCGCACGCCGCAGGGATCGATCGCGTGGGCGGTGTCGCTGGTCATCATGCCGGTCGTCGCCGTGCCAGCCTACTGGGTGTTCGGGCGCAATCGCTTCAACGGCTACGTGCTCGCGAGGCGTGCCGACGATGGGCGCCTGGACGACCTGTCGCGGCGTGCGAAACTCGGCATCGAGAAACTCGACGCCGGCACCGAGTGGCGCAACACCGTCGTGCGCGGCATCGAACGCCTCGCCCGGCTGCCCTTCACCGGCGCCAACGAGGTCGACCTGCTGGTCGACGGCGAAGCGACTTTCGACAGCATCCTCGCCGGTGTCGACCGGGCCCGGGAATACGTGCTGGTGCAGTTCTACATCGTCCGCGCCGACGACATCGGCAACGAACTGAAAGCGCGGCTCGTCGCCGCGGCGGAACGCGGCGTGGATGTCTACTTTCTGTATGACGAGATCGGCAGTCTCGGTCTCCCCGATTCCTACATCAACGGTCTTCGCAACGCCGGCGTCAACATGTTGCCGTTTCACAGCCGCAAGGGTTCCGGCAATCGATTCCAGCTCAACTTCCGTAACCATCGCAAGACCGTCGTCGTCGACGGCCGCGAAGCCTGGGTCGGCGGCCACAACGTCGGGGACGAGTATCTCGGCAGGGACCCGAAGTTCGGTCGCTGGCGGGACACGCACATGCGCGTCGAGGGTCCGGCCGCGCTCGGCGCCCAGATCGCGTTCGTCGAGGACTGGCGCTGGGCGGCAGACCAGACGCTGTCCGGACTGAACTGGCAGCCCCACAAGTCCGCCAGCGGCAAGGCGCAGGCGCTCGTCATCGCAAGCGGCCCGGCCGACGACATCGAGACAGCGTCCCTGATGAATACGCAGGCCATCAACGCGGCGACGCGCCGCATCTGGATTGCGAGCCCGTATTTCGTGCCGGACGACGCGATCGTCCAGTCGCTGCAGCTTGCCGCCCTTCGCGGCGTGGACGTCCGGATCCTCATACCGGAGAAGTCCGACAGCATGCTCGTGAAACTGGCGGCGTACTCCTACTTCGATGAAGTCAGCTCGACCGGCGTCAGCTTCTACCGCTACCAGGACGGTTTCCTGCACGGCAAGGTGATGCTCATCGATGACAACGTGGCCACCGTGGGCACGGCGAACTTCGACAATCGTTCCTTCCGTCTCAACTTCGAGATTACGGCCGTGGTGGCGGACGCGGATTTCGGCCAGATGGTCGAGGCGATGTTTATCGAGGATTTCGACCGCTCGCGGCGAATGGAACCGGGCGAGTACGACAGCAAGAGCTACCTGTTCAGGGTCGCGGCGCGAATCGCGCGACTCGCTTCACCGGTCCTCTGATCAGCGGCCGGCGGCCGGCGCGTTCTTGACCGCCACCGACTTGATCTGCGCCAGCACGTCGTCGCCTTCCGCGAGATCCAGCAATGCGCGCGACCGGCGCGTTACCCTGGCGAGGATCTGTTCCGAGCCGACAGCGAGCTGCACGAGCTCCGACGACTCGGTGTCCTCGCGGATCGACTCCACGGTTGCCGGGAGCATGTTGAGGACCGTCGAGCTGCCGTGGTCCTTGCGGCAGATCGTGACGTCGTTTGCGCGAATGCGCAGCCGCAGGCGGGCGCCTTTCGCGTAGCCGCCCGGCACCCACATCTCTATGCCGTCGAAGGCGACCTGTGTCAGCCCGTTGTCCACGTCCTGGCCGATCGCGCCGGCGTGGACGATGGCACCCGCCTCCTCGCCGCCGAGCAGCGGCAGGTCTGCGCGCAGCAGGACCTGCTGTATCTCGCCCGCCGCAACGATGCGGCCGTGCTCCATCACCAGCAGGTGATCGCAGAGACGGATGACCTCGTCGATACTGTGGCTGACATAAATCACGGGAATGGAGAGTGCCGCGTGGAGCCTGTCCAGGAAGGGCAGGATTTCATTGCGCCGTACGCGGTCCAGCGCCGCGATCGGTTCGTCCATGAGCACGACGCGCGGCGAGCGCAGCAGCGCCCGCGCTATCGCGACGCGTTGCGCTTCACCGCCGGACAACGTGTCGACGCGCCGCTCCAGCAAATCGCGCAGCCCGAGCAGCTCCACGGCCTCGTCGAAACCGACGTCACCGAGACGCCCGCGGCGCCGGCCGTACTCGATGTTCTGGCGTACATCGAGATGAGCAAACAGCCGCGGCTCCTGGAATACGTACCCGATCTCGCGTTCGTGGACGGGCCTCGAGGTGGCCTCGTCCTGCCAGACCTCGCCCGCGATGACCAGGCGACCGCTGGCCGCCTCTTCCAACCCGGCGATGCAGCGCAATAACGCGGTCTTGCCGGCGCCGGACTCGCCGAAGACACCGGTAATGCCCTGCATCGGGATGTCGGCATCCACGTCCAGCGAGAATCCGCGGCGCTGCAGGCGGTAGCGGACGGAAATGTCCTGGCTCACCGCGATCGTCTCTCGAGCCGGCGGTTGGCGAGGAACATCGACAGCATCACCGCGAACGCGAACACCACGAGCACGATCGACATCTGGTGAGCACTGGCATAGTCGAGCGACTCGACGTGGTCGTAAATCGCAATCGAGACCACGCGCGTCTCGCCGGGAATGTTGCCGCCGACCATCAGCACGACGCCGAATTCGCCCAGCGTATGCGCGAAGCTCAGTACGGTCGCCGTGAGAAATCCGGGTGCCGACAGCGGCACCGCGATCGTGAAAAACGCGTCGAGCTTCGACGCGCCCAATGTCCTGGCGGCTTCGACTTCCTGGTTGCCGAGCGCATCGAATGCGCTCTGCAGCGGCTGGACCGCAAACGGCAGGCTGTAAAAGCACGATGCGATGACGAGGCCCGAGAACGAGAACGTCAGCGCGTCGCCGGTCACCTCGACCCACCAGCGGCCGATCGCCCCGTAGGGGCCCAGGACGATCAGCAGGTAAAAGCCCATGACCGTTGGCGGCAACACGATCGGCAACGCGACGATCGCCTGGATCGCCGGCTTGAACGCCGACTGCGTGCGAGACAGCCACCACGCGAGTGGCGTCCCCAGCACGATCAGGATCAGCGTGGTCAGCGCGGCCAGCTGCAGCGACAGCAGCAGCGGCCCCAGCGTCGAAGCCATTACTCCTTCACCTCGGGCAAGCGATATCCATGGCGCAGGATAATGGCACGTCCGGCATCGCTGCGCAGGAAGTCGACGAAAGCCCGTGCGCCTTCCGAGTCGGCTCCACGCCGCAGCAGTATCGCCTGCTGCGCGATCGGCGCATGGGTTTCCTCCGGCACCGGCCAGCTGCAGGACGCCTCCGGCAACGACGGCGCCTGCAGTTGCGAGCGCGCGATGAACCCGAGCTGCGCATTGCCCGACGCGGCGAACTGCAGCGTCTGCGCGATGTTTTCGCCGATCACCAGCCGTCGGCGCAACGACTCCCAGAGGCCCGCCCGCTCCAGGTAGGCTTTTGCCGCCGCGCCGTAGGGGGCCGTGTCCGGGTTCGCGATCGCGACACGCCCGGTATCGTCTCGTTGCAGCGCCAACCGGCAATCGTCCACCTGCCGCGACCACAGCACCAGCGCACCGACGGCGTACGTGAAACGTATGCCGGGGACGCCGTCACCGCCGGTTTCGAGGCGCCGTGGTCGCTCCGCGTCGGCCGCAAGCAGCACGTCGAACGGCGCGCCGTTCACGATCTGGGCATAGAGCTTGCCCGTCGACGCCGCCGTGATGCGCACCTCGTAATCGGTGACCTGCTCGAATTCCGCCGCGATCTCGCGCGCGGTCGCACCGAAGTTGCTAGCAACGGCGACCGTGACATAGTCCTCCGCGGTCGCTGCGACCGGGACAAGGAGCAACGCGACAAGGAGAAGTCTTGGTGAGATGCTGTTACCCCGAACGGCTGGCCTTCAGCTTCTGACGATAGTCGTGAAGCAAAGGTTCAGTATAACCGTTCGGTTGTTCACCACCTTTGAAGACGAGGTCGCAGGCAGCCCGGAAGGCGATGCTGCCGTCGTAGTCGTCGCTCATCCGGACGTACAGGGGATCGCCGGCGTTCTGCTCGTCGACCACCGCGGCCATGCGCTCGAAGGTCTCGCGCACCTGCTGTTCGTCAGTGATGCCGTGCAGCAGCCAGTTCGCCATGTGCTGGCTCGAGATGCGCAGCGTCGCGCGGTCCTCCATCAGGCCCACGTCGTTGATATCGGGCACCTTCGAACAGCCAACGCCCTGGTCGATCCAGCGCACGACGTAGCCAAGGATGCCCTGCGCGTTGTTGTCCAGGTCATTCTGGATCGCCCCGGCGTCCAGCGAGGACGGCTCGCAAAGCGGCGGGGTCAGGATGTCGTCGAGACTCGCAAGCGGTCGCGACGCGAGCTCGCGCTGCCGTGCGGCAACGTCGACGAAGTGATAATGCATCGCGTGCAGCGTCGCCGCGGTGGGCGACGGCACCCAGGCGCAGTTTGCGCCCGCTTCCGGGTGCGCTTGCTTGGTGTCCATCATCTGCCGCATTTCGTCTGGCTTCGGCCACATGCCCTTGCCAATCTGCGCCCGTCCCGGCAGCCCGCAGCGAATGCCGATGTCGACATTCCAGTCCTCGTAGGCGTTGATCCACGGCTCCTGCTTGATCGACTCCTTGGGCTTCATCGGCCCGGCACGCATGCTCGTGTGGATCTCGTCGCCCGTGCGATCGAGGAAACCGGTATTGATGAACACCAGCCGGTCCCTGACAGCGCGAATGCACTCCATGAGATTGACCGTCGTGCGCCGTTCCTCGTCCATTACGCCGACCTTCAGCGTGTTGCGCTCCAGGCCATACAGGTCCTCGACGCGGGAAAACAGCGTGTCGGTGTAGCGCACCTCGTCCGGGCCGTGCATCTTCGGCTTGACGATATAGACGCTGCCGTGGCGGCTGTTCGGCAGGCGGTCCGTCACCCTGCGATTCGCCAGCGCGCACGCCGTCGTGATGACGGCGTCCATGATGCCCTCGAACACCTCGTCGCCGTTGCGGTCGAGGATCGTGCCGTTGGTCATCAGGTGCCCGACGTTACGGACGAGCATCAGGCTGCGGCCGGACAGGACGACGGCCTCGCCGTCCACGCCCGTGTATTCGCGGTCCGCGTTCAGGCGTCGCGTCAGCGCCTCGCCGCCCTTGCTGAAGGTCGCGTCGAGCGTGCCCTGCATAAGCCCGAGCCAGTTGCGATAGACGTTGACCTTGTCTTCCGCATCGACCGCGGCCACGGAGTCTTCGCAGTCCTGGATCGTCGTTATCGCCGACTCCAGCACCACGTCGGCAACGTTTGCCGCGGCCTCGCGCCCGATCGGGTGCTGCGGATTCGTCCGGATCTCGATGTGCAGCCCGTTGTGCGCGAACAGGTAGGTGACGGCATCGCCGTCGCGCGCGTGGCCCCGGAATGCGGCCGGATCGGCCAGCGAGACGGTCTTGCCGTCGACCACCGCCACGAACTCGTCGCCGGCGATGCCGTAATCGGACACGTCAGAGTGACTTTGACCGGCGAGCGGGATCGCCTTGTCGAGGAAGCCCTGCGCATAGCGGATGACCGCGCAGCCGCGGTTCGGGTTGTAAGGCCCGGCCCGCTCCTGCCCGTTTTCCTCGCCGATGACGTCCGTGCCGTAGAGCGCGTCGTACAGGCTGCCCCAGCGCGCGTTCGCCGCGTTCAACGCGAAACGGGCGTTGCTGACGGGCACCACCAGCTGCGGGCCGGCAATCTCCGCGATCTCCGCGTCGACCTTGGCGGTCCCGATCGTGAAGGCGTCGCCGGCCTCCAGCAGGTAGCCGATGGATTTCAGGAAAGCGACGTAAGCGGCATGGTCGAAGTCACCGCCCTGGTGGGCGAGGTGCCACTCGTCGATCTTCTCCTGCATGGCGTCGCGCGTGCTCAGGAGCTCGCGATTGACCGGGGTAAGGTCGTCGATCAGCGCCTCGAAGCCGGACCAGAATGCGTCCGGCTCGACGTCGATCGCCGGCAGGAGTTCCTTTTCGACGAAGTCGAAAAAGGCCGTATCGATCTGCAGACCACCGACTCGCTGCCGGCCTTTCTCACTGTTGCTCATGGCACCTGTCTGGCTATGCGACGAACTGCTCTTCCTCGGTGCTGCCTTCCATTGCGCCCGTCGACGACAGTCCGTGCATGATCGCGTTCTGTACGGCGTCGAAGTAGCCGGCACCAACGAATGACTGGTGCTTCGCCGCGCGGAAACCGTGTTGCTCGTCCGCGAACTCGCGCTGCTGCAGCAGCGAATAGGCGTACATGCCCTCGGCCTTGTAGGCACGGCTGAGGCGGAACATGCTCGAATTCAGCGCGTGCCAGCCGGCCAGCGTAATGAACTGGAACTTGTAGCCCATCTTGCCGAGCTCCTCGCGGAACACCTTCATCGTGTCGTCGTCGAGGTTCGCCTGCCAGTTGAACGACGGTGAGCAGTTATAGGCCAGCAGCTGGTCCGGGAACTCCGCGTGAATCGCGTCCGCGAAACGCTTTGCCTGTTCGAGGTCGGGCCTCGAGGTCTCACACCAGATCATGTCGGCGTAAGGCGCGTAAGCAAGACCGCGTGCGATCGCCTGGTCGAGACCGGCGTTCGTGCGGAAGAAACCTTCGGGCGTGCGCTCGCCGGTGATGAACTCCCGGTCGCGCTCGTCGGAGTCCGAGGTGATCAGGTTGGCGGCATCGGCATCGGTGCGTGCGATAAGGACGGTCGGGACGTCATATACGTCGGCCGCAAGCCGGGCTGCGGTCAGCTTGGCGACGGCTTCCTGCGTCGGTACCAGCACCTTGCCGCCCATGTGGCCGCACTTCTTGGCCGACGA
>JAAUYE010184817.1_pt1 | contig 14003 bp, 6 predicted proteins | sample 7278081 | NCBI WGS metagenome assembly JAAUYE01 (sample SAMN14350131, study PRJNA611818) | marine sediment metagenome | isolation source: surface marine sediment (0.6m) | place: French Polynesia: Moorea | collected 2018-08
GCGCTGCTGATAGTCAGGGTAAAGCCGCTGTTGATCGTCAGTGAATTCGCGATGTTGAGCCGGCCCGTCTCGGCGATAGTGATATCCATCCCGAGGATGACATCAGTAAAGGTATTGGTGGCATTGGCAAAGTTATAGGTCGCCGTCCCCGAGGCGGTCAGCGTGCCGTTCGCGATACCGCCGCCGTCGATATCGATATCGCCGATGGTATCGGTCAGGTCGAAGCTGCCGCCCTGGATATCCATGATGCCCGCGAGTGTCGTCGTGCCGGTGCCGTCGTTGGTGTAGGCGCCGCCCGCGAGCGCGCTGCTCGGAAAAGTCCCACCGGTCGAACCGAGGGTGAAAGATCCGTTATTACTCACGGCCATGGAACCGGCGCCGCCGAGGTTGTCCCAGTCGAAATTCATGATAATGTCGCCGCCGTTGGCGACCAGGCTGCCGCTTACGCCGTTGGTCAGGAGATCGGTATTGATCACGTCTCCGAGGTTAGCGGTGATAGTGCCGTTGTTCAGCGTCAGGTAGCTTGCCGAATTGGTACCGACGGTACCGGTGCCGCTGATATTGATACCGTTGCCGATGGTTAGCGTACCCACGGCGCCGTCGCTCTGGATCAGATTAAGCGGCCCGTTGGTATCGTCGAGCACGATCGAGCCGCCGCCGGATAGCGTTTGCGGATTGGTAAACAGCAGCGTCGTCGCGGTACCCCCGTTGGCAATCGTAAGCGTTCTCCCGGCGTTTATCGTCAGGCCGTTGAGAATTCTCAATGCGCGGCCATCGGCAACGGTCAGATCCATGTCCAGCACCACGTTGTCGAGCTGGGCGTTACCGGTGGTCGCGTTAATCAGCAGGGTTACGCCACTGGCGTCATCGGCCAGCGTTCCGTTCGTAATCGAGCCGCCCGGGATCATTTGCAGGTTGCCCGTACCGGTGCCCGAATCGGTAATCGTAAAGCCGCCGCCCTGCAGATCCATGATGCCGGTGATCGTCGTCGTGCTGGTTCCGTCGAGGTTGACATACCTGCCAGCGTCCAGCGACGTACTGTCGAAGGTACCGCCGAGATCGAAGGCGCCGTTGACGTCCACGGTCATCGATCCGCTGTTGTCCCAGACGCCGCGCATGTTCATCGTGCCGCCGTTGTTGTCGAGGACCCCGGAACCACCGTTGGAAAACGTATTGAATGTAATCGTCTGGCCCGCGCCGGTGGAAATCGTGCCCTGGTTGACCAGGAATATATTCGCGGTGTTGTAGCCGACGAAACCGCCGCCGCTGATGGTAATACCGCTATCGACACTCAGGATGTCGTTGCCGTTGACACCGCGGACATAGTTGCCGTTGTGCGTTGAATCGTCCAGCACGATCGATCCCGTTCCGGTAAGGACCTGGGTGCCGTTGAAACTCATGAACGCGTTGCTGCCGGTGCTGGCGATGGTTACCGTACCGTTCAGCGCCATGCCGCCGAAGACGGTCAGGGTCTGGCCGTTGTTGATCGTCAGGTCGGCGTTCAGCACGACAGCGTTCATCGAACTGTTGGCATTGAGCTGGACACTGCCGCCGCCGCTGGTGGCGATGGTGCCGCCCTGCACCTGGCCACCGCTCAGATCGAGGACGCCGTTGGCGCCATTCATGGTCAGGACGCTGCCGTTTAGCTGGACGCTGCCGCCGGCATCGACGATCAGGCCGCCATCCAGGGTCGAGCTGTTACCCAGGTCCAGTGTGCCGCCCGACAGGACGGTCACCGTGGCGTCCGCGGCGATGGAAAGCGTGCTGGGCGTCGCCGCGGCCGCGATCGTAACGTTGAAGGGGCCGCCCGTGAGCGGGATAACCGCGTTGTCGAGCGAGCCCGGTATCCCGCTGTCCCAGTTACCCGCGTTGTTCCAGACATTATTTACCGCGCCGGTCCAGGTGATGATCGACGGCGTGCCGAGCAGCAGCGTCAGGTCGGTGGCATTGTAGGTCGGGGTAACGTTTTCGGTCGAGATCGGAAAAATATTGGCCAGGGTGCTGGCGGTTCTCGAACCGTAGGTGATCGGTAAGAAGGTATCGCCGTCGGTTACCGTGTAGCCGCCGAACGACACCAGCTGCATCGAGCCCTGCAGGTTCGCCTGGCCGCTGATCGCGAGCTGATCATAATCGGTGCCGGGAGTCGGCAACGCGCCACCGGCGGCGATATCGATCTGGATCAGCGCGGTGGTGATATCGAGGTCGCCGCTAACGTTCAGAATACCGATTGCGCCCGGCCCGCCGGGTTCGATCACGCCGGTAGCCGAGACGCTGCCCGCAGCCAGGGTGTTGAGCGTGCCGCTGCCCCACAGGCCGGCCAGAATATGGTTGCTGGCGTTGGCCAGCGAAAGCGTGGCGCCGCCGAGGATATCGAAGGTCCCGGCGTGCGAGGCCGATGCCTGCAGGTCCACGGTTCCCGTGCGGATTTGCCACTGGCCGTTATTGACGGTGGTGCCGAGGAAAGTGACAACGCCGGGTCCGCCCTTGGCGATATTACCGCCGATATTATTGGTCAGCGGCACCGAAGTAATAAAGGACCCGTCGAGGTTGAGCAGACCGTTGACCGTGATCGTGCCGACTCCGCCGCCGCCGCCGCCGCTCCAGGTCGAGGCCTGCACGCCGTTGACGAAAATATCGTTATTCAGGGCGCCGGCGCCGGCATTGATATTGAGCACGCCGACGCGGTAGATATCGATGCTGCCGCTGCCGCCGATGTCGCCGCTGTTCCAGTCCATTTGCCCGGCGATCGTGGCGATACCGTTCATCGTCATACTGGTGGCCGTGCTGTCGAGCACGAGGTTGTCGCCGGTGAACAGGAAATCGTCGTTCAGCGTCAGCGAACCGGTGGCGTTGACGGTGATATTGTTCTGCGACTGCAGGCCCAGGATCGTCGTCGCGCTGTCGACTGTGACGACGATTTGGTCGTCGTCCTGGTCGATAACGACGTAATCGGTGGTGGTCGGCACCCGATCGGGACCGCCGGCCCAGAACCAGTTGCCGACATCGTCCCAGACCCCGCTGGCGTTGACGTTCCACAGGATAATATTGGGTGAAACCGTATCGGTGACGTACCTGAAAATGTCCGGCGGACCGGGAATCAGTGCCGTCGAGGTGCTGTCGGTCACCCCGGCAGGATCGATCACGGTGTCGAAGTTGCCGGCGAAACCGCCGCCGGAACGGAGCAGGTCGAAGCTATCGCCGTTGGTCGCGAGAAAACCATTCTCCCAGAACAGCGCTACGGTGCCGTCGAGGTCGACCGTGCCGGTGACGTCGAGAAAATCGTAAGTCAGGCTTTGCGTGGTGCCGGCGAGATCGAAGGCCAGCGTCGAGGCGATGTCCAGCGTCAGGCTGCCGTCGATGGTGAGTGTACCCGTGCCGCCGGTGCTGGTTTCGATATCGATTACGCCGCCGGCACTGAGGACATCGCCGACCAGGCTGCCGGCGCCGCCCAGTTCTGCAACGTTGCCGAGAAACAGCGAACCACCTCCCATGGACACGGTAGTGCCCTCGGCAATGTACAGGTTCGAACCCGGGTTCATCTGCAGCAGGCTGCTAAACAGCAGCTGGCCGCCGCTATCCTTGGATATATTGGCGTTGTTAATAACAACTACCCCGAGATCGAGTTGTGCCCCGTTGCTGCTGTTGATAGCCCCGTTGTTGACGATAGAACCGCCGCTATCGAGGATACTGTTGCCGCCGGCACCGGCGTCGCTCCAGAAACTGCTGACAGCGCCGATGGTTAAAATCTTACCCAGCGTCAGGTTGTCGTTATCGAGATTCAGGCCAAGATCGAAGCCGCCGTTGGCGAACAGGGTACCGCTGCCAAGCAGGAAAAAGTTTTGCGCGCCCGGGTCACTAAGCGCCGGGTTCCAGGTGGTCACGCCCGAGACGGAAATACTGCCGCTGCCATTCAAACTGCCCTCGACCAGGTTCAGCGTCAGCAGCGACATGTTCGAATTGACCACGCCGGCGGTGAGGTTGATTTCCATGAGGTCGTCCGACGCATTGATCAGGCCGGTGCTGGCGTCGAGGGTCGCGTTGAGGTTGATCTGGCCGCCGCCGACCGAGTCGGAGTCGGCATCGAGGTTGATGTCGGTCCCTGGATCGGCCGCGGTCACACCGGCGTTGAAGTTCAGGTTGCCGGTCGCGTTCAGGTTGATCACGTCGATCTGGTTGAAGATCGCCACGTTATTGGTGAGGTCGCCGACCACGCTGATCGTCATGGGGCCGGCGTTGCCGGTGGCAAGGTTATCGGAAACGCCGATCGGCTCGTCGACGATGAGGTTGCCGTTGACGTTGAGCTCGATGCGGCCGCCGCCGTCGATGGTTTCCAGGCCCTTGACGATGTGCGGCCCGAAGGTATCGCAGCCCGGCAGTACGCCGTTGCCATAACAGGTGTCGCCGACAATGACGTCTGCGGTGCTGTTGGGCGCGGCATCGATCCAGATGCCCCCGGTTGTCGGCGCATGGATATGGGCGCCGAGGTTGTCGGTGACGATATTGAGTACCGGATCGAGTGAACCGACGAATCCGTTGGTCGGTCCGTCGTGGTCGATAAACACCGAGCTCGCGGTAATCGTGCCGCCGGCGGGCTGCAGGATACTGCCGAGATCATCCTGGCCGTTATGCTTGATCAGCACGTGGTTGGCATCGACGTTGTGCAGATTGATGTTGCCCGCGGTGCCGTCGACGCCGCGATCCATCCAGAATTCGACGTTACCGCTGCCGGTAGTGATACGCGTGCCGAAAGCCATGCTGATCTCGGCCTGCCCGGTGCCGCGCTCACCCGGATTGGCGCCCAGGTCGTTGGCGTAGAGCTTGAGGGTACCGCCGTCGGTGTTGATATCGGCATTGACCAGGATGCTCTGGCCCGCCTGAAGGGTCAGGTCGCCGCCATTGCCGCTGGCATTGGTGATGATGGCGTCGTTGATCGTAATATCGCGATTGGCCTGCATGACCACCGCGGTACCGCCCTCGGTAATGTTGGTGATCGCCGCCGGATCGAAAGTGACCGGCTGGCCCGGACTCTGACCGAAGTCATAGGGATTGGGATTCAGGCTTGTCGTGCCCGGAGTTTCGATCGTGATATCAATCGGATCGAACAGCACGCTGCCGGCGGCGCCGTTCACCGCTGAGGCATCGACGTCGCCGTCAAAGGCAAGCTGGTTCTTGCCCGATATTTCGATGAAACCGCCGTCACCGGAGCTGCCCCGTGCCGCCGCCGTGGCTTCGCCGCCAAAACGGGTGTACTCGTCGGCCCAGACGATGACCTTGCCGCCGTCACCGGACTCCAGCGCATCGGCGCGGATTTCGGCATGCGGTCCGACCTGGGTTTGCCGCGCGGTCTGCGTGTCGCCCTGTCCCTGGAAGTCGCCGCCGATCAGCGCGGTGCCGCCGCCGGTCTTGCCGGAGACATCGACCCTGGCCGCGTTGAACAGGCCGACCCGCTCGCCGAGGATTTCGACACGGCCGCCGTGATGGGTTTCGCCCCTGGCGCTCGCCGTGCCCTCGAAGATTACGTCGCCGTGGTGGCTGCGAACCTGGATCCTGCCGCCGCTTTCACCGTCCGCGGTCAGCGTGGCGGACTCGGCGACCTCGATATCCTGCTGCGCGACGAGGCTGATGCTGCCGTCGGCGTTGCGCACGATTCCGGTCGCGTTGATACTGCCGCTGTGCTCGAGATTGCCCGCAAACAGTTTGGCCGCGCCGTTTCTGGCGACGATGCCGCCGAGGTTGATCACGCTGTTGTCCGGCGACTGTACGTCGAACTCGATCGAAGCATCGTTGAGGCTGGTAATCCGGATCGATTCGCCGGCGGCGAGGATTACGTTGCCGTCCTCGACCTCTATCACGCCGCCGTTTTCGACGTCGGGCGCGATCAGCACCACGTTGCCGCCCGGGCCGGCGTGGATGTAACCCTGGTTATTGATGCCGCCGAAGCCGCCGCCCTCGAACTTGAGCCGGCCCTTGAGGAAATCCTCGTTGGTAATGTTCAGCGTCGAGCCGAAAAAGCCGGCGGTGTTGATCCTGGCACCCTGGCCGATGAGCAGCCCGTGCTGGTTGATCAGGAAGACGCGGCCGTTGGAATTGAGGTTGCCGTAGATTTGCGACGGGCTGTTGCTCAGCACCCGGTTCAGCACCGCGCTGTTGCGGCTCGGCTGGATGAAGTTCGTGGTCTGGCCCCTGCCGATGTTGAACTTGTTCCAGTGGATAATCGCGTTGTGGCTGTTGGTGACGTTCAGCGTATTGGCGTTGGGGCGGGTGAAGCTCGCGCTGCCGTGCACGACCGTCGGACCGCTGGGATTGGCAAGCACAGAGGTACACGCGATAGCCAGTGCTACCGTGGTGATCAGTCTGTTTGTCCTCCTCGCCATTTTATTTTGGCAGACTAATAGTCTATCTGCGCCCTCCTCTATCCGCTTGTGCTGCTTGTTCCTCGATGGCATCAGACACGGATTCGCCGCTGGCGGCGGTGCCGCTCAAAACGGCGTTGCCCGCAGCGAACGGCCCGATGAATTTAGCACCAAAATCGTCGAACAATAAAACTCCGAAGTCTGCCGTGAACCTTCCCGGCGAATCTGTGATAAATCCCACCGTCATCGCTCCGCAATCGATTTGCGTGCCGCTACCGGTCACGGCGAACCGATCCCGGCGCGGACCGAAACCGTTGCTGGCGATGCCGGTTACTGCACGGTACATACCATGGTCTCCTTGTCGGCGCCGCTGAGACCGAACAGGTTCACCATTTGTTCGGTTTGCGTGTTGAACAGGCCGGGCCGCGGCGTCGGGTCGAATTTCTGGAAAGCGGGCATTCTTTTGCGCCTGACCAGCGCTTCGATACCGGCACGCACGACCTCTCCGGCACCGATGTGCAGGGTCCTGCCGCCCCTGCCGCGCACCGAGACGTCGCCCTTGTCGACCTTGACGTAAAGCCCCGGCTCGACCGCCGACTCGTCGACGAAGCTGAACAAATCCGGGTCGATCTCGACCCGGTCCGGCCGGGTCGAGGCGCCGAGCAGACGCTGCACCCCGGGCGGGATGTCCGGCACGATTACCGGTTCGTCGAAACTGTTGGTCATGAAAGCGGTGCGCCCGAGATCGAGAGGCTTGGTCTGGTTGCCGTACTGCAGCAGAATCCGGCCTCTCCAGACCTTGGCGAACATGCCGTCGCCGGCGCTCTGCGCGTAGGCCGGGCGCATGAAAAAGTCGATAAGCTTGCCGATCAGCGTGTCGCCTGCCGGATCGCGCAGCCCGTTCTGGCTGACGCAGGCGCCCTGGCAGACGAGATCGAAGCCGGTGCCGCGGATGCCGATCGTGGCGGTCGGGGTCGCGACACGGAAAGCCTTCTGGTTCAGATTCGCGATCGCGCCGGTGACGATACGCAGCCCGCCCTGCAGGAAACTCAGGAACGAGTTATTTTCGTCGGGCTGCTCGGGCTTGTATTCATGCTCCTCGATTCTGAACGCGCTTTGCGGGGCCACGGTGGCGCGCGTATCGTCGTTGAACGCGATCACGACAAAAGACCTGATCCCGGTCTGGATCTGGTCACGCTCGTATACCGCGGCGCCGACGTCGAGCACGCGCGAATCCTCGCCGTCCTGCTGCGCGCTGGCACGGCCCCGGATAAACGCGATTCGCCCGACCACGCGGCTCTCGTCCTGCGCGGTCGCGCCGGTGGCATCCTCTTCGTCCTGGCATTCGCCGCCCTCGCACAGGCGCGCGTCGAACTCGGTGCCGCGAATGCCGATGGTCGCGACCGTGGTGTTGATTCGAAACGCGTTTTTGGCGCGCTTGCTGATAAAACCGGTCACCGCGCGCAGGCCGCCACGGATCAGGCTCAACACCATGTTTTCCTCGTCCGGCCGGGTATCGACCCGGTCGATCTTGAAGGTCGTGCTCGGGCGCAGCGTCATCTTGGTGCCGTCGCTGAACTCGATCAAAGCGAACGCGCGGCTGCCGGTATTCAGGGTTTCGCCATTGTGCAGCATGCTGCCCTTGCCGATCAGGCGCGGCTGCTCGCCTTCGATCTGCCCGGTCAGCACGCCGCGCGAGTAGTTCACTATCCCCACCTCGGCCGCCGCCGGGCAGGCGAAACTGCTCACCATGCCGAGCATTCCGATAATTATGTTGATAAAAATCTTCATACCGCGCCCTAGAATCGATAGACCGCGCTCAGGTGGAGCTTGTCGTCTCCATCCTGGTTGATCGTATCGTCGAGTCCGCCGCCCTTGTTGATGTAGCCGTAGTTCAGGCTGACGCTCAGGCTTTCGCGCCAGGCCCAGAACATGCCCAGGCCGTAAGACGACGTATCGAAGTCGATACCTTCGTTACCCGGCGTGTCGCCGTCGTTGAATTCGGTGTAGCCAAAATCGGAAAACACCAGGAAGCGCAGCAGGTATTCGGTTACCGGCGGGAACCAGATTTCGAGATTGAGCAGGTAACCGAGGTCGCCGGTAACCGAACGCTCCTCGAAACCTCGCAAGGTGGCCGCGCCGCCGATACCGAACTGTTCGCCGCTGATCAGCAGCGCATCGGTTTGCTGCCCGGAAAACCCGAGATGGAACAGGTACTCGCCGGCAAACAGCTGGTCGTAGCTGAGATTGAATCGCAGCGCGGTCCAGCCGCTCTCGGCCTCGAAGCGGTCGCCGTCGTATTCGTCGTCGTCATCGCCGATTTCCTGCACCAGGGTGAGGCTGCCGAAAAAACTGTTGCCCGGCGCCTGGCGAGTGAATGAATATCCGAGTTCCAGCGGTACGCTCAACACGTCGGCGCCGCTGATTTCGGAATCGCCGAACTCGGATTTATTGTCGAAATTCTTGTGCTGAAACCCAATCGACCAGGCGTGGTTGAAACTGCCGTCGGTCAGCAGCGGCCGATTGTAGATGATGCCGTAAACGGTACCCTCGCCGGTTATTTCGAGCGCCTGTCCGCCGCCGGTACCGGGCGCGATACTTTGCCCGAAACCGTCATCACCGCCGGTCTCGCCGGCCGAGTCCGAATCCGAAAGCAGGAAGTCGAGACTGGCTCCGTGCTCGTACAGCGGAACATGGTAGTTTATGCCGATCTGCTGGGTGCTGCTCGTATCCTCGGGCGCGGTGGTCAGGGTCGCGGTTAGCGCATGGTCGCGATTGAACAGATTGCCGTTTTGATAACCCAGCGTGGTACGCCATTCCTCGTCGTCCTCCGGGCCGGTATTGTCGAGACTGACGAAAAAAACCTGCGGGTCGCGATCCTTGACCGCGAGTACGGCATCGATGGTGTCGGAAACCTCGCCTTCCTTGAAGCGCAGCAGCGTGCTCTTCGAGGCGTGTTCGTTGGCGATCTTGAGCGAGCGCGACAGCTCCTGGGTATTGGGGGTTTCGCCGACCCTGAGGCCCGGGACCGAGTTGCGGATATTATCGGCGTCGAAATAAGTATTGCCCTCGACCTCGATTGCGCCGATGGCGAAACGGGAAATCCTGAGCTCCACGGTGCCGCCGAGCAGATCCTGAGGGGGCAGAGACACGCGGTGGAAATTGTAACCGGCGGCGATCAGCGCCTGCTCGAGCGCATCTCGAGCCGCCGACAAACCCTCGAGACCGTACTGTTCGCCGGTATAAGTTTCGAGTACCTGGTCGGCAACTTCTCCAATCGGATTGTCGCCGCTGATCTCGAAACGCTCAACCGTAAAGCGAATCTCCTCCAACGTGTCCTGCGCTTTGACTCCCGCCAGCATCATGCCAATCAGCGCAAGCACACTTATAAATATGCCTGTTCCTATCCGCATTCTTATTATTTACTTCGGTTATCAGCGAATCAGAATACTCCCAAGTCGGAGCCGCTTCCAGACGAAATACCACAAATTACGGCTTTAAAGGGCCGATTTACCCCATTTAGGTTAAATTCTGGATCGCTCTCAGCATCATCGAGCGCTTGAACCAGGGCGTATTTTCGACCGCGCGCATGCCGAGATCGCGGATCCCGGTCAGCGGCGCCTGCTCGAGCCCGTACACCCATTTCAGGGCGCTGAGGCTTTTCGTCGCCAGCCAGGTCTCGCTTTTACGCTGCCGTTCGTAGCGCCGCAGGTATTTTTGCGGGGCGAGGCGCTCCGCGTCGGTGATCAGCGTGGCCAGCAAATCGACGTCGCTGAAACCGAGATTGACCCCCTGCCCGGCCAGCGGATGCACGCCGTGCGCGGCATCGCCGATCAACAGCACGCGTCCCTGCAGCCAGCGCTCGCAGCTGTGCCAGCCCAGCGGAAAGCTCTGGCGCGCGCTGCAGCCGGTGACCGCGCCGAGGGTGTATTCGAAGGCATCGCCGAGCAGGGCGCAAAAGCCTGCGTCGTCGGCGGCGGCGACCTCGGCGGCGAACTCGCTGTCGCAGGACCACACGATCGAGCTCTGGCCGTTGGCCAGCGGTAAAAACGCGAGCGGTCCGGTAGCGAGGAATCGCTGCCACGCGGTATGCTCGTGGGCACGCTCGGTGTCGACGTTGGCGACGATAGCGCTTTGGCGGTAAAAGCCCTGGTCGATATCGATGCCGGCCAGCCGTCGCGTCGGCGAGCCGCGCCCGTCGGCGGCGATCAGCAGCCTGCCGCCCAGATCGATGCCCGAGCTCAGCCGCAGCTCGACGCCGGAGACATTATTAGCGGTAATCGCCTCGATACGGTCCGGCATAAACCATTCGATATTAGGGTCTGACTCACAGGCGCGATGTAGCGTCGATTGCAGCAGCCGATTCTCCACGATCGCCCCGAGATAGTCGCGCGCCAGCTCGACCGCGTCGAAATCGACCGCGGCGCCTCCATTCTGGTGCCAGATGTGCATCTTCTCGTAGTAACAGACACGCCGCGCATCCAGCTGTTGCCAGATGCCGAAACGCTCGAGGATGCCGCGGCTGCGCGGGCTGATCGCCGACACGCGCAAATCGTACTCGGCGTCGACTTCGAAACTCGGCGGCGGCGCCGCCTCGATCAGCGCGATCTTCAGGCCGTTGCGCGCGAGCGCGAGCGCGGCGCAGGCGCCGACCATGCCGGCGCCGGCGACGACGGTATCGAATTCCTGCCTGCTCATAAATGCCCCCTGAGCAGGCGATTGCCGCCGAAGCTCATGCCCATGCCCGAATACGCGGCCTGGGCCTTGAGCGCCGGCAGCAGGTCGAGCAGACCGAGACCGGCCGCGCGCACCTGGTCGAACAGCGGCAAACGGTTCGAGAACAGCGTGACCAGGCCGTCGCCGTAGCGAATCACCTGCTGCTGCTCGGGGGTACGCTGCGCCTGGTAAGCCTCGCCAATTGCCCCGGCCTGTTCCGCCGTCAGCGCGGCCGGGTCGGTTTCGAAAAGCAGCTCGTAGAGGCAGGCGACATCGCGCAGCGCCAGGTTGAAACTCTGTCCCGCAACCGGGTGCAGCGCGTTGGCGGCATTGCCGACAAGCAGGCAGCGGCCGGCATGCAGCGCCTCGGCACGGGTACGCAGGATTGGAAACGAAAACCGCGTACCGGCGCGCTCGATGCGGCCGAGGCGGTAGCCGAAACAGTCCTGCAGCGCGGCGATGAATGCGTCGTCTTCCAGGGATTTGCTAAGCGCCACCTGCTGCTGGCTCCGGGTCCAGACACAGGCGTAACGTTTGCCGCCCAGCGGCAGCATCGCCAGCGGGCCCTGTGCGGTGAAACGCTCATAGGCGGTATCGGTTTTCGCTGCGCCGACTTCGACATTGCAGATGACGACCGCCTGGCCGTAATCGACGATGCTCGAGCCGATGCCGAGCGCAGCGCGCGCCGGCGAGCGCGCGCCGTCGGCAACCAGCGCCAGCGGTGCCTCGAGCCGCCGTTGCTCGCCATGCTGGCGGTAGCTTATCGCGACCGAGTCCTGCTGTGACAGGTCTTCGAACCCGGCTTCCTGTTCGATTTCGATCAAGGGGCTGGCCGCGGCCGCGTCGAACAGGCAGCGGCCGAGCGCCGCGCTTTCGACTACGTAGCCGAGCGCATCGAGGTCGTAATCGGCCGCATCGAGCCGGGTAATTCCCCAGCGCCCGCGCGCGGAAACGTGGATATGCCGGATCGGCGCCGCCTGCGCTTCGAGTTGTGCCCAGACGCCGAGCGCCCGGAAGATCTGCACGCTGCTCGCCGCCAGCGCGATCGAACGCGCGTTCAGGCCGCTGCTTTCGGGGCGTTCGAGATTGCCCGCCTCGATGACCGTGATCCGGCGTGCCGGATGCTGCAGCGCCAGCGCCGCGCTCAGGCCCACCGGGCCGCCGCCGATGATTGCGAGATCCGTATTCAACTCGCCATCAGGGCCTCGATTTCGTCAGCCTTGCGCGGCAGCGAATCGGTCAGTATTTCACAGCCCTGGCGCGTCACCAGCACGTCGTCCTCGATGCGAATGCCGATATCCCACCACTTGCGGTGCACGCCGCGGGTGCGCGCGGGGATGTAGATTCCCGGTTCGATGGTCATGACCATGCCCGGCTCGAGCAGGCGCCACTGGTCGCCGACCTTGTAGTCGCCGACGTCGTGCACGTCGAGGCCGAGCCAGTGCCCGGTGCGGTGCATGTAAAACTTGCGGTAAGCCTGCTCCTTGATCAGCTTGGGCACGCTGCCCTTGAGCAGCTTGAGCTCGACCAGCCCCTTGGTAATCACGCGCACCGCGGCGTTGTGCGGGTCGTTCCAGTGGTTGCCGGGCTTGACCTTGCGCACCGCGGCCTGGTGCGCGGCGAGCACGACGTCGTAAACCTCGCGCTGCGCGGAGGTGTACTTGCCGTTAATCGGGAAGGTGCGGGTAATGTCGGAGGCGTAGCCGTCGACCTCGCAACCGGCGTCGATCAGCAGCAGCTGCCCGTCCTGCAGCTCGTCGGTATTGTCGGTGTAGTGCAGGATGCAGCCGTTGGCGCCGCCGCCGACGATGGACGAATAGGCGTGCGTGGTGTTGTTGCGGCGGTATTCGTGGTCGAACTCGGCCGCGATCTGGTACTCGTACATGCCCGGCGCGCAGAGTTTCATCGCGCGCTTGTGCGCGCCGATGTTGATCGCCGCGGCCTTGCGCATCAGGCGGATTTCCTCGCGGCTCTTGTACAGGCGCATGTCGTGCAGGATGTAGTCCAGCGAAACGAATTCCGACGGCACGTGCACGCCGGCGCGCGACTGCGCCTTGATGTGGTTGACCCAGCCGATCAGGCGCTTGTCGAAATCGGGGTTGCCGCCGATGGTGTAATAAATGCTGTCCACGCCCTCGAGCAGGCCGGGCAGGATATCGTCGATATCGTCGATCGGAAACGAGTCGTCGGCGCCGTAATATTCGACCGCGCCCTCCTGGCCGGCGCGACGGCCGTTCCAGGTTTCCTGCTCGGGGTCTTTTTCGCGGCAGAACAGAATGTATTCGCCGTGCTTGCGCCCCGGCACCAGCACCATGACCGCGTCGGGCTCGTTGAAGCCGGTAAGATACAGAAAGTCGCTGTCCTGGCGAAACGGGAAGTGCGCGTCGCGGTTGCGTATGATTTCGGAAGCCGAGGGCAGGATCGCGATCGTATTCTTGCCCATCATTTTCATCAGCTGGCCGCGGCGGCGTTTGTGTTCGGTTGGTTTCATTGGACTCCTGGGATTCAGGTCATTGCGAGGAGCGCAGCGACGAAGCAATCTTGTAACAAGACGCCAGCGTCCGCGAGATTGCTTCGCTCCGTTCGCAATGACAGGCTTAAGTTAGTGTTACTGTATCGTGTTCCCTGATTACTGATTACGTTAATGCACGGTAGCCGAAGGTTTCACCGGATTCAGGTACTCGTTCAGCAGCAGCGTCGCCATGCGCACGTGTTCGACAATTTCGGCGAACTGCAGTTCGGCTTCGTCGCTGGCCTCCTCGTCGTGGCTGAGCTTACTAATTTCGAGCAGGTCTGACAAACACTCGCGCGCCTCGGCGTCGAGTTCGCTTTCATCGGGAATCCCGATTACGCCGATACCGTATAGAAAACCCTGGCACCAGCCGGATAACCCCAGCAGGCGCAGGCCGAAATCGTCGCCGTCGTCGGGCAGCA
>JAAUYE010027766.1_pt1 | contig 13956 bp, 10 predicted proteins | sample 7278081 | NCBI WGS metagenome assembly JAAUYE01 (sample SAMN14350131, study PRJNA611818) | marine sediment metagenome | isolation source: surface marine sediment (0.6m) | place: French Polynesia: Moorea | collected 2018-08
AAAGACCTGAAGATATAAGGAGAACGACACATGAAGAAGTTCGAAGATATCCTAGCAGAAAGCGGTTTCTCGGAAGAGGGACAGGAGATGATTAAGGAAGCTTTTGAATCTCGCTTGCAGGAAGCTAGGGAAGAACTAACTGCTGAGCTTCGTGAAGAGTTTGCACAGAAGTTCGAGCATGATAAAGCTATCATGGTCGAGTCGATGGACAAGTTCCTAAACGACAAAGTAGCAGCAGAACTTGCTGAGTTCGCCGAAGATCGTAAGGCGCTAACAGATGAGAGAGTCAAGTACAAGGCTCGCGTTGCAGAGCACGTTAAGACACTGGAGAAGTTCATTGTTGAGACACTAGCTGGCGAAGTTAAAGAACTTCGCGCAGACCGCGATGCAGCAAAGGCTAACGTACACAAGCTTGAGGAGTTCGTACTGAAGCAGCTTGCTGAAGAAGTTAAGGATTTCCACCAGGATAAGAAGGCTCTAGCAGAACAGCGCGTTAAGATTGTACGCGAAGGTAAGCAGGAACTGACTAAGACTAAGCAGAATTTTGTCAAGAAAGCAGCGTCTGTGATTGAAGAGAGCATCAATAAGACACTACGTAAGGAGATCAATACATTCCGCGCTGACATTAAGGAAGCACGTAATAACGACTTCGGACGTCGCATCTTTGAAGCGTTCGTAGGTGAGTACATGACATCGCACTTGAATGAGAGTGGTGAAGTACGCAAGCTACAGAACGAGATGGAAGCTCTTAACAAGAAGCTAGACGAGGCACTTGTTCAGAAAGCTGAACAGAAGCAGCTAACAGAATCAACAGAGCGCAAGCTTGCAGCGGCTCAGGATCGCCTAACACGCGATAAGAAGCTAGGTGAACTACTAGGTCCACTAGGCAAGCAGCAGAAGGCGATTATGGAAGACCTGCTAGAAACTGTGAAGACAGAAAAGTTGGAAGAAAACTTTAACAAGTATCTACCAGCCGTACTTAACGAAAACACACGCAACACACAAAAGAAAGGTCGTAGTAAGTTGAACGAATCTCGTAAGGGTGCAGTTAGAACAGCGAAGACCGGAGACAGAAGGGCCGATGCTGCCCATCAGCAAGAGGATAATGAGGCCCTTGCAGAAATTCAACAGCTAAAGAAAATGGCTGGATTAAACTAAAACTATATATAGGAAAGGAGAAAGAAAATGGCAAATAAGCTATTTGAGAGCAAGTGGGCAGCTACCAAAGAGGCGCTATGTGAAGGCCTTGACGGCTCCCGCAAGGAAACACTAGGTGTAGTACTAGAGAATACTAAGAAGCACCTAACTGAGACAGCGACAGCAGGCGCTTCGGCAGCAGGCAACATCGCTACACTAAACAAGGTAATGCTACCGCTTATCCGTCGTGTACTACCTACTGTAATCGCTAACGAGATCCTTGGTGTTCAGCCAATGACAGGTCCAGTTGGCCAGATCCACACTCTACGTGTTCGCTATGCGGACAGCATTGCAGGTGGTGTATCGGCAGGTACAGAGGCACTAGGTCCATTCGATCTAGCTCGTTACTACTCGGGTGATGAAGATACAGCAGCTGGCGCAGCTGGTGGTACAGCAGCACTTGAAGGTGTTCCAGGTAACCGCCTAAGCATCCAGATCTTGAAAGAAACAGTTGAAGCGCGTTCGCGTAAGCTATCCGCTCGCTGGACTTTTGAGGCGGCACAGGACGCACAGGCAGTTCACGGTATCGACATTGAAGCAGAAATCATGCAGGCGCTTGCGCAGGAGATTACTGTTGAAATTGACCAAGAGCTAATCAACAACCTACGCGCACTAACAGGCGCGGCACCTGTAACATACGACCAGACAGCAGTATCGGGTACAGCTACATACGTTGGTGATGAGCACGCCGCTCTAGCGGTTCTTATCAACCAGCAGGCTAACCTTGTTGCAGCTCGCACACGTCGCGGTGCAGCTAACTGGGCAGTTGTTTCGCCACAGGCGCTAACAATTCTACAGTCGGCTACAACTTCGTCGTTCGCGCGCACAACAGAAGGTACGTTCGAAGCACCAACTAACACTAAGCTAGTTGGTACGCTAAACAACAGCATGAAGGTTTATGTTGACCAGTATGCTGCTGATGACACAGCAGTACTAATTGGTTACAAGGGCCCATCGGAGACAGATGCAGCGGCATTCTACTGCCCATACATTCCTCTAATGAGCACTGGTCCAGTAATGGATCCAGACACCTTCGAGCCAGTTGTAAGCTTCATGACACGCTACGGCTATCAGGAGCTATCGAACACAGCGAACTCGCTGGGTAACGCAGCTGACTACCTATCGTCGGTAGGCATCGCTAACGTAACATTCATCTAAGTTACGATTAGTACAACGCAAAGGGAAAGGGGCGGCAACGCCCCTTTCTTTTTGACCACAGTATCTTTTTATCGTTTCTCTGATAAATACATGCATAAATCAATGTATGTGAGAACGCTTAATGTCCAAGAGAGTTGAAGTACAAGATGGCAATGTAGTCATTAACCCAATCACAGGGGTTGTCCAAATATACAATGCTGATTCACTAGTTGCACAAACTGATACTGCGGCAAATGGTGGACTATTTGTAGATCAAGGTAGTGGATTATCTCCTGTAATAACAAGTTCCACACTATCTCCTGGTCTACCAAGTGACGGAACAGTAAATGACTCTACTCTGCGCTGGGATACAACAGGCAGTCAGTGGACAGAAAATCTAAATCTAACAGTTTCTTCAGAAGGTGCTGTTAGCATCGCCAATGTTCAATCACTTTCTTTTAGTGGCAGCGTTCCAGGTGGTACACCAACTACTGATCCAAACTTAGCCAATGTTAAGTATCTATGGTCTTTTGAAAATACAACTGATGGAATAGGTGGTGCTTCAGTATCAGATATTGGTGGACTAACTCTTAATGTAACATCAGCAGGAACTGCATCAGCAGGCTTCTCAACTACAGCAGCCCGTGGAAGTAGCAGAGCATTCTACGCAACAGACCCTACTGGTGGTGGTAACGTAGGTAGAGCTACAGCATCTAATCCAAACTTTGTGATGGGAACGTCAGACTGGACTATTGAATACGACTTGTATGTTGACAATTCTCATAACGGTGGAATTGGTCGTTATAACTTGGCTATCTGGGATGGTGGTACAGACAGATCATTTTACATAGAACTCTCATGTAATACCACACTGACTGCATGGCAAATTGGAATGGGATACTCCACTAATGGTACTGATATTGTGGGGGCTTCAAACACAGCATTTACAAGCCCTGGGTTTGCACAATGGCTACCTGTTGCTGTTGTTCGCAATGGTGCGAATCTTCTATTCTATGTTAATGGCACACAAGTTAAAACTCAGAGCATTGGTGCAGGAACCAATATCAATACAGGTTCAGCAGACATGATTGTGTTTGGCGACGAGCTTGGTCGTGGTATGGACGGTGCGCAAACATGGCGCATGGATAACATTCGCTTTACAGAGAATGTTGCTCGCTATACTGGTGCAAGCTACACACCAGAGACAACACCATTTGACGGATCTTTAAGTGTAGGTAATCTTACAATTGGTGACGCAACACATACTGATGTTCGTGTAGCTGGTGGTACACCATTTAGAATTATTAGTTCTGACGGAACTGAGTATGTGGACTTTACTCACGACGGCACAGACTTAAATGTTGCTGGAACAAGCACTACTGATGTCAATTTTACTGGCATTACTAATGTTACTGTTGCAGGAAGTAATGTCATAACAGAAGCAACGTTACCTGCTGCTGGAATAGTTAACACTGATATTGTTACTGCCACTCCACCAACCACAGAAGCAGTAACAGGCGCGTTTGAAATATATGACAGTGATGACACTGATCTGTTAGCATCAATGGGATTTAGTGCGTCAAACGAATTGATACTTAAAAACCACTTCCACACAGCAACACAAGCAGTCTCTATTCGTATGGAAGATAGTTCTGGCACTGAGAGAACCCCATTCGCAATCACAAATCCTGGGCTTAATAATATTCTAATACAAAACAGTAGCATTAACTTCACAGTAGGGTCGAATTCTAATCTTATAATAGATACTAATACTGCTGAACTTAGATACCAAGGTGATCGAAGAATTCGCCCAAGGCCACACGGAATAGAAGTAAGTGGTGATCTAACTAATGCGCCGTCTGCTGGTACAACACAAGATACTTATATCGACCTTGCCAACGACATCGGTCAAGAACTTGCGCGTATTGGTTTCGATAATACGTCTGCGATGGATTTCTATAATCTAAACCAAGGCGCAAACATTCGTATACTAGCGACTGACAGCACAGCAGGCATACGAACAATTATAAACGCCGATCCTGATTCTGCAACTGAGTTGCGTGGTGACACTGACTTGAATCTAACATCAGCAGCAGGGCTGAATACTTTGCAGCTTAACTCAGATGGGCGACTAAGACACGAATCTACATTTAGTCTAGCTGAACTGTCTGCATCTCTGGCTGACCAAGCAGGACGAGGCCAGCTTTGGGTATTGGATGATGCTCCAAACACATTGATGTTTACTGATGACAACGGTAATGATTTTATTGCAAGCTCAATGCATGAAACATCATACATCTATGATAGCACAACAACAGCAGCAGACCCAGGAGCTGGTGGTGTTCGATTCAACAGTATCACTATTGGCTCAATCACTACCATGTACATTGATGATCTGGATGGTATTGGTAAAGACGCTGGCTGGCTATTGTCTAATCTTGCAGATGGTGATGTACTAACAATTCGTAGCGTGGACAATGATGCTCATTATCTAGTGGCGAGTGTAAATGGAACACCAACAGATAATACTGGATGGTGGACTGTACCATTGACACTGATTCATACAGGCACTTCTGTTGCAGCGAACGGCGTTAGTGTTCGTATTAGCGTTGAATGGTTATCACAAGCAAGTAGCGGCGCGACAACGCTTGGCGGCTTGACAGATGTAGACCTTACTGGTGCAGCCAACAACGACATGCTTTACCGCTCTGGTGGTAATTGGGTGGATACCGCTGGTGCTGTTACCTTCAATGGTACTGACTTCATCCTCGCTAACTCGGCGAAGCTGGACCTTGGCAGTACGACTGGTGATCGCATCAAGGTGTTTGGTACATCGTACACCATCGGCATCGAAGCCAACACGATGTACTTCAACTCTAATAGCACGTTCGACTGGTACTTCGGTGGTGCTGGTGGTGCAGCAGATATGACTCTCACATCTGCTCAGTTGTCGCTACCAAGCCAGAACCTCTCCATGCCTGTTGGTCGCATCGAACAGACAGGGGCTGGTCAGTACATTTTGGGTGAGCAGTTCCGTACAGGCACTGTCTCAGGTACGGCTGGCTACTACATTTACGGTGTCGATCAGTACGGCATGTATGGTGCTGACCAGAATGATGTATCGCACGGTGGTAGACCATTGGGAGACACCAACTCTGACTGGAACATCTACTTCTCACAGGTAGGTGGTACGAATCGTGGCTTCGTGTTCAAAACCAACGGCATCGGCAATGCTGCTTCTGGTATGACATTCTCAATCAAGCCAAATGATTTGCTGTCGAGAGTTCCACTTAAAATGCTAGAAGCTAGTGCGGCTGTTAGTGATACAGCAGCTATGGGACAAATATGGGTACGCGATGATGCTCCTAATACATTGATGTTCACAGATGATACTGGTCAAGACATCAAGATTTCACCATATCGTGCGACTGTTGGAACATCAAACGCAACTCAAACAGAAATCATTAGCATCCCAGTTCCATCTGGAACAACGTTTGGTTATAGAATAAATGTTGTCGGCAACGAAGCTGCAACAGGCGATACAGTGTTTGAAAGTATCTTTGGTGCTATTCATAACCAAGGTGGAACTACTGCTATTGTTGGTAGTGATATTGTAGATAGAACAGAAGATGCTGGCGCAAGTGCATGGGTAATTACTGTAGCGGCAGATGATACAACAGACGCTCTAACAGTTGATGTAACTGGCGAAGCAGCACATAACATTGATTGGAAAGTAAGCGTAGAGATATTGGACGTATAACATGGGATTAAGATTTAACGCAAGAACAAGTGCTATTGAAACAGATGCAGCGTCGATTGATTTTACACAACCAATCACAACCCCTGCGTCTACTACTTCACTAGCTGGACTAAACATCGCAGAAGGTGTGGCCCCAACTACACCAGTAGACGGTGACGTTTGGGTTACGGCTGCTGGTGCGTTCAACGCACGGTTGAATGGTGCGACTGTTGATCTATCTGCTGGCGGCGGCGGAACACCAACTGCCATTACTGTTGCTAACGAAGCAACTGATACCACTTGCTTCCCGTCATTCTTTACAGCAGCAACAGGCGACTTAGGACCAAAGACAAACGCAGGCTTAACATTCAACTCTAGCACAGGTCAGCTTGCAGCAACAACATTCTTGTCATCAAGTTTGACAAACAACGATGTCCTCGTTGCTGGTACTAGTGGTGTGATTGAAGATAGTGCTGGTCTGCTAACGTTTAGCGGCACAGATTTAGTTGTTGGTAGTACATCTTCAGCAGTAGCACACTCTGTCGCAGCACAAGAAAACTCGGGCGGCATCGCAATGCGTATTCTAACTGACGGCTCAGGTAGAATCAGTCAGCTATCTGCTGCTGGTGCTGTAGAGGATGAATGGATTTCCATGACACGAAATGCTGGCGTGGCATTGAAGTACAATAACGTCAACCACATCTTCACTGTATCTGGTGGTGTGCAAATTGATGACTCAATCTATATGGCTGAAAAAGCAGCAGCAAACGCAGACACAGCAACGCTAGGACAGATTTGGGTAAGGACTGCTACACCAAACGAATTGTACTTTACTACTGATGCGGGTGACGATATTCAGATTACCACTGGTACTGGATTGGCTGCTGGTAACGTATCAAACACTGGCACACCAGTAAATAACCAGATTGCAGTATGGACTGATGCTACAACCATTGAAGGTGCTGCCAATGTTACATACGACGGAATTGCGTTTGAAGTCAGCACAGACGTTCTGCGTGTAACAGGTGGTGGTTCTTCTTTTCAGAACAACTCGGGTACAGCCAGCGTAACTCTAACACAAAATTGGAATGGCACATCGCATGAATTTACATTTGGTTCAGCAGCAACAAACTGGCGTATTGAAGGTCTAACTAACGCTGCTGGTGATAGTATTACTATCGCTGATGGCCCTGAGATTCGCATTAACGACCCAACAGATAGTCAATACTTGACCATTACTAAAGGCTCGACTGCTACAACTACTATCAATGCATCAAGTTCACAGACTATTACGTTGGGCGCTAACATATCGACATTACTTTGTGAAGATACTGTTGTAGATCAGCCTGTACTTAGAGATTATGCAATTGAAGCACCTGCTACGTTTACACCAACTGGCACAACGCAAACACTAACGTACTCTCAAGGTAATGCGTTTGATGTTGACTTGGAAAGTGTTAGTGGTAACATAACTATCACGATCAGTGGTGGTCCTCCATCTGGTACGTATGGACAAATAGTAGTTAAGATCACACAGGATTCGACTGTAGCACGTACTGTTTCATGGGCTGGTGGAACGTTCCGCTGGGCTGGTGGTTCAGCACATCCAATGAACACTACTCTTAACGGCTTCTCAATTTACACATTTGAAACATGGGACACTGGCACAACATGGTGGGGTGCTGGCGCAGACTATAGTTAATGGAGTAATATAATATGCTATGTGGACGAGGCGTATCACGCTATGCACAAACTAGCGGACCAGAAGTTAGCGCCACAGCTAACGGACAAGTTAATAGTCTACTGTCACAGACTTGCTATGCAGGTGTGCAGTTCAATACTAGCGGTGAAGAGTTTGAAGTAGTTGCTAGTAACGGCAACTATTCACAATCCCAAGGAGATTGGTTAACTTCAGGTTCATCGTCAGATGTGTGGGTAGAACGTAGTATCACATCTGGCACATGGAATAGTAGTGATCCTGGTGCTGGGCGCCTTCAACTTAGCACCAGCCGAAGCTTTCGTGTAATTCGTTCCACAACTGGTATTCAATCAGTTACAGGATCATTTGATTTTTGGGATGCAGCGAGTGGTGGAAATAATCTACAGTCTACGTCTAGTGCGACGTACTCTGCTGAAAACGAATTTGATCCGTGTCCAATCTGTTGCTTCACACCAGACACTCTTATCACAATGGCTGATGGTATGCCAATGCGAATTGGTGATGTTAAGCCAGGTGATCTAATTAAAGTCGAAAGAGGGGTCGAGCCAGTTGGTGAAGTGATAGTTAGAAGCCGTCGTGTTATGTACAGACTATGGTTTGAAGATGGGAGAGATTTGATACTGTCAGAAGATCACCCAATCCACGCAGAAGAAAAAGGATATGCATGTGTTAACCCAATCGTGGAATATAAAGATATTGGTATTACTGCAAAACTTGAGATTGGCGATATGGTAACGCTTGAAGGAGGGTTTCCAGTTCGCCCATCAACCAAACTTAAAGCAATCGAACATTACCCTTACACTGGTGATGTATACACATTCAGCAACTCAAGGTTTTACGCAAATGGAGTCCTCGTCTATTAATGTAGTACAGTATGATGGCTGTCTACACGAAGTAACAAAATGGGCAATCAATCGCCGCAACGTTGGATATGAGCCACCAACAGAATTTCTAGAATTCATACATCAATTAATGCCTGAAAAATGCAGAGATATTGTTGGCTATCATCTTAACTTCTATACACCAATGACACCAACAGACGAAAGTGGTGAGTGGGTACGTGGCTATCCACACTCTCATGTATGGTCTGTCGATTGGCCCCCTGAAGCGTTTACATGCTTGACGTATCTTTCTGTAGCAGACGAAGGTGGAGAATTCGCATTGGGTGGTTTAGAGCGTGATGAGCCATATACATTTGTGGAACCACAACCTGGTCAGACTTTCATGTTTGACGCGATGAGATGGCATGGCGTTAGACCAGTAAAGAAAGGTGTTAGACTGTCGCTACTGACTAGTGGTGTTCCAGATCAGACTAATGCTGGCTGACAATAATATCTAACAAAGCTTTAGCTTTCTTACCGCAGAGACTATTACGTGCGCCAATGTGCATTGGCTTAGGCCATGTTCCAAAGTCGAACCAGCCATACCCCAACGATTCATGGTTGATAGTAGGCTGGAACTCCTCGTCTACAACTACAATAAAAGTGTAATAGCGAAATCCTTTATCTCTTGACTCGTAAATATCGAATGGGTATATCTTAGTTATTTCTGGAAACATGCCCATTTCTTCAGTACACTCACGAATCATAGCTTCGCTTGGTGTTTCTTCATTCTTGGCTAGTCCACCAAAGAGCGACCACTCATTTCGATGCGATGATTTGGGTGACGCACGAAGTTGCAGCAACACACGTTTGGTATCAGATGTGAGAAACAGTGCTCCTGCTGCAAGTTGTTGAGATTCAGCCATACACGTATTTATCTACGTATATAATCTTTAGTTAATAGAAATGCGCCAATAGCCAGGGTTGTACGTTGCGAGATACGTATAAACCCACTGAGTACCATCATACTTGTAATGTTGAGAATCAGATAGATTCACTACATACTGAGATGCAGACACTTCTGATGCGTCAAAACTTACAAACCAATTAGCACCATCATATTCAATAATATCATTCTCATATGCTTCCACAGTTCCCCAAGGGCCAAGTGCTTCTTGTGAAATTAGTGGCTCGTCTGGATAGTTTTCATTGTTAGTCAGCAACAAATAACGCTGCCCAGCTACCGCTGCTGGTAAAGTACCATCGCCAGGATAGTTTACAGATGGATTGATAAAGTCGTTTACAGGACCACTACCAATCGTCGTTGGTAGGGTGTCATAGTCCACAGTGAATGTAGCAATGTTCTGCTCTGTTGCACTTACTTCCAGTGAACCAAGAATGTCACCAAACGTTTCCTCAATATCATCTTCTGTTTTGAGAGTCATTGTGGTTGTGTCAGGATCAATGCGACCATACGCAGCAAATAGATTCTCCCATGCTAACGTAGTATCACTCTGCCCATACTCGTTCAGTAGCTCTACACGACTAGTTGTAGAATCAATTGCACTAACGTCGATGCGATAGTTTCCTGGGCTTACGATTACTTTCTCTAGTTCTTGGAATGTCTCTAGATTACCAAGTGGATCGAAGATACGATCTGTGTCAATGGAATCAACATTACCAGTGCTGATGTTCGTTACAATCTGTTCAATGATAGACTGTCTCTTGACTTTGGCTGGTGGATTGATCCAAGCTGTGATCTTGAATGTGAATGTAAAGAACTCATTTTGAGTATCTGTGCCCTGTGGTACACCACGACTAGAGTAATTCGTGTTAACCATTTCAACTTCAGTAATAGAACTCCAATCTAGAGGATTGTCATTCGTCTGTAGCTGAATGGATGGGTTGAAGATAACCATGATCTGTTCAATCAACTGAAATTTATCAGTGGTGTTAGTTGTCCAACCATCCAGATTCATTGTCAGATTGATTGGTACTGGCATGTGACGTTCGACAGTGTAGCGATTGCCAACTGTGGATTCATACAGACCAGTTTGATTATTGTATGTTCTCTCAATTGCGCGAACAGGGTTGACGTTCATTGGGTCTTGGCGACGTTCAGGTGCCATGTCGATAGCAGTAATATAACCACTCATCATTGGTGCTGTCATGGATACATTCTGATCGTTGTTGCGTAGAATCTGCGCAACCATACGACTCATATCGCCATACACGACAGGCACACGCTTCTGCACACGAACACCATTATCATCAGGTGGTAGCTCGATATAGAAGTCTGAGAAGATACGTAGAAACTGTAGTATGTATCTTCTTAGCTGCTCGTCATAAAAGAACGTTGGCATTAAATTACTCCAGGACTAGATGCAAATATACGGAATGATGTTAGTGCAATATTGCTAATGGTAGAATTTCCACCATGAGAGTGTACGATAAATGTCCCACCATTATCTACAAAAGTTTGTCCAGCAAATAGTGGAATCATAAAGTTGAACCACTGTGGAGTGCTTGCCCCTTTTGCAAATACTTGGGAACCATCATATATAGTCGCAGCTAGATTTAGTGGAACTGTACCAACATCCAAATGTATATCTATGTGTGGCTGCGAACCAGTATACTCTGCTTGGAAAGATAGACGAAGTATGCCTGCGTCATTCAAATTTGGTGGAAGTACTTTGTTATTAACAGAATCCCAAATTTGAAAAGTAGATGGGAAACGTGCTGTCTGTGTAACGTCTGGAACTAGTGGAAGCACTAGATTTGTGTCTGCTGTAGCAGCAAATGTTGTGGTTGTATCATATACAAACTCCCAGCCACCACCTGCCAACATCCACGCTGGAACGCTCTCTACAAAGTCACGCATATCACTAGCTGTGATAGACCCTGGTAGTTGACTGTCTTGAAAAACAGTTTGTTGTAGTGAATCTTTACTTTTTGCTGTAGCCATTATATTCTCTCTTAGTCAAATTCGTCTCCGAACGATGGTCCGAATAAGTTTTCATCATCACCATTCAGTGATGGTGCATTTGTGTTTGTTGGTACTTGCTGTGCTTCACCGTCAATTGGCTTCGCACGTATAACTTTACTTAGCGCCTGACGCTGAGTAATCTCTGTTCCATCATCCAAAATACTTGTCTCCTCATTATCAACAAAGCTGTCAAGTAGCTGGTTAGCACCAGTCCACGGTAGCTTGCACTGATCGACTTCAATCTTCTTGAATGTTGAGCCTTGCTTCTGATACAGAATTGGATTGTCAAAGTCTGTACGAAGATAGTAGTCACCATCCACTAGTGTCTCAGGGAATGTCGCACCACTACCAGCCAATGCTTGACCATTAGGTGGTTCACCATCTCCTGTCTTGAACCAAATCATCTGATGCTCTCTTGTGTTTGGATCAATACATACATATAGATGTGATGCTTCGTACCACAGTGGGTCACACATTACATCCTTTGCTGCTTCTTCGATGATAGCATCAGTAATCTCTTGAAGCTTGTCATCGTTGCTAACAGAATCGCCAATAGTTTCTTCGCAGCAATCGTCTGGGTTCTCTGGTGGCGGTAGCGACTCAAGTGACTGACCATCACCAGCTAGACGATCCAGAATGTCTTGGTACTCAGTAGACGCTGGCATCTGCTTCGCACGTACTCTCCATAGATGACTCCACCAACGGGGGCCATAGCCTTCTGCGCTGTGTGATGCATCTTCTACTACGTAGAAGCGATTAGTTGCTGGTTTGTCTGGGTCAAGCCCATGATACTCACGAAGATGAGGTAGCTCAAGTACATCACCAGCCATAAGCTTACGTCCAAGTCTTTCGACATTCTCATTCAAATGGAATGTCATAAAGATCGTATCGTCGCTCAGAAAAATACCAAACTGAGTAAGATCAAAGTCTGTATCGCTCAGTGTGTATGCCCCTCGCATCTCAACAATGTCTGGATCGTACTTGCGATCCCTGTTTTCTAGAAACAGTACGTCACCAATCGTTAGCTCGTCTGTAGTAACTCCGTCGCCAACGTTACTCTTATTGTCATCGCCTGTCTGCTCAGTAGGACCAATGTACTTGTGAACGTACACACCTGTGCCCCCGAGATCAATATACTCGCGAGCGACACGATCAATGTAGTTGTAGTCATTGCCCTGCTCGGGCTTCCACAATGAGATTTTTGGCATCAGAGTTTCCTATTGTTTCATACTATTTATCTCCAAACTGACGTTTTTCGGTTGACAAGTGTGGGTCATTTATGTATAGTTATAAATACTCTAGTAAGAGCAGGAGACTATATATAGGAAAAAGTTAATACATGACTTATTATTGATATATGCTAAAATAAACGTATCTCGCCGCGTATTAGAGTATGGCGAGGCCACTACCACAACAATGTGATATTCTCGGCTGTGTTGCTGGTATGCATTATAGATGTAATAGAGCCTCAGTTGAGGCGTTCCAGCATCGCGATTGACGAATTGGCGGCAACAGGAAAGTAGGCTCTATTTATTAATGATGAACACGGCGGACTACCATTGCGTAGTCCGCTCTTCGTTCTAAATCCCGATAAATACTGGTATGTTTACCAGTGCTACAAATCTCCGCATAAAGCAACAAGCCTCTGATCCAGACTTCAGTAGCGTAACGCTACTAATGCCGTTCGATGGTACAGATGGCGCAACAACAGCCACAGATTACTCATACTCAGCACACGTTCCTGTGTTTGCTGGCGATGCACAAATAGATACGTCACAAAAGAAGTTTGGTGTTTCTTCTGCGCAATTTGATGGTGTGGGAGGAGACAAGATAACGATTCCAAGTAGCTCAGACTTTGCTTTTGGTACAGGCGATTTTACAATTGAATGTTGGGCAAGGTTTTCTGACATTACAGACATCAATGTTATTGTATGGGACGGTGGATATTTAAATGCAATTTATTGTAACGCAAACTCAGGAATGAGCTTCTATTCTGATAGCAACCTCATAAATGTAAGTAGTGGCACTATTGCATTAAATACGTGGTATCATATCGCTTTAGTTAGAGCATCAGGCACGTTTACATTATACACAAATGGCGTAAGTGATGGGACAAGTTCTGCGTCTAGAACATTTACTGCAAGTGAAATAAGAATCGGCAGTGGTGATGTAAATGGTATGAACGGCTGGATAGATGATGTTCGCATCACAACAGGCGTTGCGCGATATACTGCTAATTTCACACCGCCAGAAAGTCCTGTCAAATACACTGGCACAACTCGCAATCGCAATCTCCCCCAAGCTGATCCAGACTTTGATAGTGTGGTTTTGCTCGCTCCGTTTAGCGGAGAAGATG
>JAAUYE010003974.1_pt1 | contig 13946 bp, 14 predicted proteins | sample 7278081 | NCBI WGS metagenome assembly JAAUYE01 (sample SAMN14350131, study PRJNA611818) | marine sediment metagenome | isolation source: surface marine sediment (0.6m) | place: French Polynesia: Moorea | collected 2018-08
AGAACGGCCACCAGCCACTCTTTTCCTCAGCCGCTTCCCGAGCTTCTTCGTTGGTCTTCTCGACCTCAGCCTCAGCCTGCTCGATCCATTTCCGGATATCCTCCAGGGATTCCTTGCAGATCTTCCCAGACTCGTAAAGCTGGACAACGTACTCGGCTACTTGCCGGTCGTAGCGCTCCAGAATCTGTTTCTCCGCCGTATCTGGCACTGGGGGTGGCAAGGGTATGTCCGGACAGCGATAGAGGCTCTCAGGGACGCTCACGACCTTGTACTGCACCGTCTCGTGGAAGGTTCTCTTAGGGGCGCCGCCACATCCAGCCAGGAGGGCCACCAGACCTATGATGATAATCGTTCTCATTCGCCTTCTCCCCTGGTCAGAAACTTCTGTTTCCACGTATCAACGACCGAGTTCCCAGTCCGGGGCCTGCCTGGGTCATGCTCCTGGTCTTCATTCGCCTTGCCCCGTTCGGCCTCTTTGATGAGTTCCAGAGCCCGGATGATAACCGGTGGAACTGCTCCGGCCTCGAAGTCTTCAGCCCGAAGCTCAGTACGAGCCCGAGCCAGCAGCCGTTGCAGTTCTTCACGGGCCTCGAAGGCTTCTCGAACGGCCTTCTCCCGTTCAGACATCAACCGCTCGGCCAGTTCCATCTGCCGCTGCTGGGCCGCCAACTGCTCTTCCACCCGCTCCTGGTAGACCTGATTGTAGACGGCGGTCCGTATGCCATCCTTCCACTTCCAGATACCGAAGGCCACGGCGGCAACCGCAACCCCAATGAGGACGATCTTCAGAGACCCTCCCTTGAGGAAGGAACCGAAGGGCAGGAAGGACAGGGCCTTCAAAGCAACGAACGGAAGCATTTGCATTTTCTCCTGGTTTGCCTTATTATTTACCTCTGGAAAATTTCACACGTCCGGGGGTACACCCATGACCAATCCTTTGAGCGCCGTCGAGCGAGGACTGCTGAGAAGCATCGAGAAGCTGGAAAAACGACATGATGATCTGGAAGAGCGGATCAAGGCTTTAGAAGAGCAGATGGACCAGCTTTACGAGGAACGGCGGAACAGTCTTGACGACGGTAAATGAAATCTGGAAATGGATCGGGTGGAAGTACCGCCAGGCCCAAATTAGATACTACTTTCGGACCATACAGCGGTTGCGCATGTTAACTGGGCATTGGTACTGGGGCGACGAGCTATGACCAAACTCATCATCAGCGGTGGCAGGGACTTCAACGACATCGACTTCGCTGTTGAGGCCCTCCTACGCTTCCATTCCTACCGCCCCGTGACCGAGGTCATCACCGGAGAGGCCATCGGAGCCGACTCCATTGGCAAAGCCTGGGCCGAAGAGATGGGCATCAAGCACACCGGCTTCCCCGTCCTGGACACCGACTGGAAGAAACTGGGGAACAAGGCCGGAATGATCCGCAATCGCCAGATGTTAGACTACGAGCCGGACGCCGTGCTGGCCTTCCCCGGCGGCAACGGAACACAGGACATGGTCAGCATCGCCATGGAGGTCCCCTGGGTTGAGGTAATCCACTGTAAGAAGGTGCTGTTCAACAGCCGAATGGACAACGAGTTCCAGTTCTGCTCAAACTTTACTGAGGGGTATGAATTCCATGATGAGGATGGTCTTTGGTGGGCGACTTCCGAGCACTATTACCAGGCTCACAAGACTGTGGATCCAAAGGAGCAGTTCGCTATACAGGACGCCGCTACCCCTGCCACCGCTAAAGAACTGGGCTCCATGGTCAAGTTCAAAAAGAAAAACTGGGAACGGATCAAAGTCGAAGTCATGCGCCAGGCCCTCGCACTCAAGTTTGCCCCTGAAACTAAAGCCGCCGAGCTTCTGAAGGCCACCGGGTGGGTCTACCTCGTCGAGTACGCTCCATGGGGTGACACCTTCTGGGGCCAGGATGCCGACGGGCTAGGCCACAACTGGCAGGGCCGCCTGCTCAACGAGCGGAGGTTCCAGCTATGAGGTCCTTCGGCAAAGAATACTCCAGGGAGCACTGCGAGTCCGGCATGCGGTGGGGGCCGAAGTTTCTCCCATTCCGGTTCAAAATGCGCCGTCAGGTCATCATAATCAAGGACCGACTCATTTACTCAGTCGGGGCCTACCACCACACCCGTTACTCACAAGCACGCCACACATTCATGGACGGAACCAGAAAGCGGTTCTCTGGAACCAAGAAATGGACGCACCAGTGGGATGCCCTGTTCGGTAGGTGGAAGACGCTATGAGCAGCACCAACGTACCTAATCTCATTGGAACCTGGCCCCCACCCGGCCCTCGTCTTCACATAACTGAATTACGAAATCGGTGGCCGCATCCAGATCACATGCGCAAAACCTTTTGTGAATGGGCATTATCAAGAGAGGATCCGTGGGGAAGCCCGCTTGATAAGTTTTACCGGGTCTGGTACTACACGTACCTGAGGTTCCTTCGAGCATGATACCCCAGACCATCTTCTACTACACGCTGCGAATACGATGGAAGATGATCGAGTTCAAACGACGATTCCAATTTCACGCCACGGGGTCAATGGCAATATGGTTAGACGGAACACGTCGGAAGTATGATCAAGACGGTCATGAGGTGATTATGATATGGGACGAATGGAAAAACAAGTGGCTGCCGGTAAAGCCCTTCTCCGGGCGGCGCTAGCCGGAATACGCAAACGCTTATACTACCTGGCCGGAGACCCCCGACCGTGGAGGAATGTACCCGACGGAGCCATAAGATTCAATGACGATCTTGAAGAGTTCCAAGTTTACAACGAGTTCTTCGGGTTCTGGTTCGTGATAAGGAAACACACCATGAGCCTTGACCAGAGAATGCAAGCTCTCCTGGCCAACCCAGAGAAATGACCAGTATTCTGGTCACGAAAGGGTGCCATGACCAGTATCCTGATCATCTCTTAAGTGCGGTTTATGCGACCTTATCGGCTCTTAAGTGCGGTTTATGGCACATGCGTCCGCTGGCGATAGAGTTCCATGAGCACCGACGCATCCCAGGTCGTGTTGGATACGTTGTGGCAGGTGACCCGGATGAAGTAGCCCTGTGGGACTTCCGTGGTTTCCTCGGAGGTCATGGAGAAGTAGGTCGGGCAGTCGCCGTAGCAGGGAATGCGATTGATGTACCGATGCACGATGCGCTCGATGGATGAAATCTTGTATCCGCCATTGCCGTTGACATTAGGCATCAGGCTCGCACCGTCGTAGTCCCAGTCACCGTCCTTGGAGAACGTGCGGGGGACCAGAACCGGCGTACCAGCGAAGGCGTGGGTTCCGTTACCGGGGCCAACGTAGGTCACCCAGTCATCATCACTGATCACGAGGTCTAGGGTCTCGATGACCTCTGGAATGGTCACTGGAGACAACGGAGTGGGATGCGCCATCACGTCGGCGTTAAGGTAGTCGCCGTCGCCGCCGTCTTTGAACTTGAGGTAACCCTCATGAATCCACACCCGACCATGTCGAGCGAAGTCAAAGTGAATCTCCTTGGAAATGGTCGGCGTACCATGGAGCACGTGGAAGTACAGAAGTTCGCCGCCACCAAGCTCGCCAGTATCCACATCGTCTCCGGCGCCCGCCCACACTGCGTAGGTCGAGATGCCAGGGATGTTCGGCTTGGTGGACTGGTGAACGGACAGCTTGAAGCCGTCCAGGGTCGAAATCGGTAGTTCCCCTGCGTTGAAGGTCGCCGGGACCGGGGTGTGCTCTGCAATAACCAGGTCGAGTCGGGCGTCTTCCGCACCGGACAAGCCCGCTGCGAATGAGAGATGAAGGGTCTCGCCTTCGGTCGTGATCGCAATACAAGATGGAGTAATGTTCCGATCCGCATTGATCTCGTTCTGAAGCTGGGACACATCGTAGGCGCCCGTCTTCGTCTTCGTGTAAAGGACTGCTGACATTACTTCACTCTCCAAATTTCCAGTCTAGCCCGTCTGATTGAGGCCGTTTCGCTACTGTTGGACGAGCAGTAGTCGATGTCGATGTGCTGCACGCCATACCCGGTGAAGAATCCAAAGCCACTGGCCGTGTGCCACTGGTCCTGTCCGGAGTCCTTCGCCTCCTGCTGATGCTCTCCAAATACGTCTTCGCCCCGGCGCACCCGAGCTTTGAAATCATTCCTGGTACCACGGGTCTGGCGCCACTCATAGGACCATCCAACACGATACTCACCGTAGGGAAGATTCTCAGTCTCCATTCGGACCTTACGCTGCCAGTTGGGGTTGGTGGTCGAGTTCTCCTGCTCACAGGCTTCCCGGTCGTAGTTGCGCCCCATGACCCAAGCATTGGGGGAGGCCACCCACTTGGAGCCGTCCCAGGCCAGCACGTCGCCGATGCCGGGCGCCGCCACATCCACGTCACTCAGGGCGCCGAGGGCGCTGTCTTCGGTGAGCACCAGGGAACCGTCGATGGTGATCTCGCCGAGGTATTCGATTGGTCCTTGTATGGTTGACATCTTTCGTTTCCGGTTCCTGTATTTAGAGCATCATCTGATGGGTTCTGCTTGATGGATATGGAGTTCCAACAATCTCCACGGTATCGATGCCATAGTCAGCATGCCATGCCGTTCCGCCATTCTGGTTCGTGATCAGCAGACGAACCTGCGTACTAGCGTCCTTGTTCACACCGGCTTGTGACAAGTCAACCGAGCGGGATACCCAGACCGTGGTCGTGGTGTCATCCCCATTGCCACCGAACGTGGCGACGGTTGTCCAGCCACCACCATTCTCGTTGATCTGTACGGCGCATGTCGATTGGTTGTTGCCAATGCTCGGTCCACGCTGGCAGGTATAGAAGTTGAACTGCCACTGCTCCGCCGCTGCATCCAGCACAGTATCGAACGTCATCGTATACTGGTCATTCGTGGCACCCGGCGACGAACACTCCGTATAGAGATAGCCATCCGGATTACCCCCTTGACCGTAGTCCGGTCCCACACTCGATGAGTTGCCGCCGTTGGTGTCGTGACAGAACTGCGCCCGAGTGTCAGGGGGTGCGATGTTGCCTGTACCATTACCTCCGCCGGTCTGTCCACTTCCATTGTTGGTCGAGGTGTATGTGAACGCCTGACAATCGGCGTCATTCTGGACATCGAAGGTGAATGGACCGTGGGTGGTCATTAGAACTCATACTCCAAGAACAGGGTGAACGACAGGTTCTTCGGAGTTCCGGATACCGAGTTGACCACCAGGGCGAGCTTGTCATTGTTCGCCAGGGTCTGGTCGGCGGGGTCCGTGGACGCTGCCGTGGTCGTGGCGGTGATGTTCGTGAAGCCGGTCAAGTCCACGCCGTTCTTCTGAATCTTGACGTTGCAGTTGGTTCCGGAGTTGATCACGTAGCGGGCGGCGACTGCCTTGACGGTCTGTCCAGCCGGGACCGGGACGAAGAACGGAATGATGAAGTCGTCGTCTCCAGAAGCGACCGCTATTTCACCCGAGATTGCCCAGGTATGACCGATGCGTACCGTGCGCTTGTCGGCGCTCGTGCGAACAGCATTGCCGTCCACCGACAGCAAGTCGAAATTGAATGATCCTAGTACCTCAGCCATGTTCTTTTTCCTCAGACCGTATTTATCTTACTGATATTGCCCGTGTCTATTCCATTGACCTTCCCCATGGAGGTCACTGTGTTCACTGTGTTGCCGTAGCCCCCGGATTCGGAGACGCCCCAGGTCGTGAAGTTGTCCCGGAGCGTGTCATTCGTGGCGTGAGCCCAAGCATCGGACCTCGCTGAAGTAGACAATCGCATCTCGTCGATGACGCCGTCCCATGACTCCGAGGTTGAGTTGCCGTAGCCCATGTACCATGTCGTGGCCGTGGTCGCCGGGATACCAGCGCTGGTGACGGTGTTTGGGGCATTGCCATCCAGATAGCCCTTTGCCGTTGCCGAGGGCTGATCCAGGCTACCGGCGATGTAGTGCCAGGAGCCTACGCTCAACGTCCCATAGTCCATGCGCCGGTTGGTATCGCTGTCGTGCCAACGATAGTGGATCTGGGAGCCATTCCGACCCAAGAACAACCAGTTCGTTCCAGTCCTATGCTGTGTGGCTCCGTGATAGGTGCCATCGGTCAAATCGACTCTTGAGAAAAGCTCGACCATGCGGCTTTGAGGCCACGAGCCAATCGAGGGGAGATTGACATTGTCGGTGTTCGATTCTACGAAGCCCGCCGAGTTGCCTCCATGGAAGCCGGACGCCGTTCGGCTAGTCACGCTGACAGCCGTTGAGTGGTTGTTGTTGCTGGTCGAGTCCAAGTAATTGCCGGAGGTCTCGTTCATGTGGTAGACGCACTCAAAGCCGTCCCATACATTTACTCCGGCGCTTGAGTTCACATTGCCAACGTATGTCGTGTTGTCCGCCTGCGCCGAGTCGTAATACATATAGATGCTACCACCAGACACAAACGAAAGTGATGGCACTTTGACCCAGATTTCCGCCACCTCTCCGATGGTGGCCCAGTACACAACCTCAGCATATAGCTGGGTAGTTCCGTCACTCAGCGTGAAGGCAATTTTCTGCCAAGAGTCAAGCACCTCATCAAAGATGTCCGTAACATCCACCGAGGTCTTGCCAGCGGAATTGGATAACTGGACACGAACAGGAAAGTTCGTGAGAGTGTCATCCACATCAGATGCAGCAATCGTGATCTCCCGGCGCTTGAGCCATGTTCCCAACCACGCCGGGGTACAAAGGTTCACCAACACGCCGATGTCATTGATGTCCAAGGTGCGGCTGTATATTCGCACGTCATCGACCGTACCGTCCGAAGCCCAACCCCATGCTCCACCACCTGGGTTGGCGACACCAACTTTCCAAGTCATGGTGCCGTAATCTCTGGCAGCAGTTCCGGGAGTGAAGTAGGCCGTGTCTTCCAGATTGCCGTTCACATATATCTTGACGGTTCCGGCAGCTTTATCCAGAACTCCTGCGACGTGATAGAACGTCCCAGGCGAGAAGGTAGTGGTGCTGGTTGCTCCAATGGACTGGTTGCCAGTCAACAAGTGATCGAAGTGGAACTTACCATCATTGCCACAGTACAGACCACAATGCCAGCCCGTCTTGATCAGAATGCCATAGTTGGCATCAGGATCGCTGCCAGTTCCTGGGGGCGTTGAGCCCGGATTGAACCAAGCGGTCAGGGTATAATCCCCTTCAGTCACATTCTCCAACGAGGATGAGTTGGGTATGGTGAAGTAGTCCTCGCCGTTTGTGTAATCAAAATCGAACCCGCCACCGCACTTGCCGCTCGTCCAGCCCTGAGTACCGCTCAGATTGCCGTCGTTGCTATTTCCAGATGAATCGACAGCAGTTGTCCCGGAGCCGTCTTCAAACTCCAAATGCAACTCTAGTCCAGTGATGATGTCAGCCATCGTTATACTCCGTTCACCTTGGAAATGCTACCCAAGGACACTCCATTCACAGCCCCCTGGTTAGTCACGGTATTGACATTTCCACCAGACCATCCTGACACCTCCGTGTAGAAGACCTCAACATGAAAGTAGTCCACATCCATCCAAACGTAGTCCTGACCCTGCTTGGTGAAACGAACACGGAAATTCGCAGTATCAAAATCCGATTGAGACCAAGTGCGACCCCAGTTATCCGCAGCGCCCCCAACCGTGTCTACGGTCCAACTATAACCGAAGTTGGTCGCCGTTTTAAGGGCAGTCCAGTTTGAACCACCGTTCCATGACAGCGCCACCTGTATGCTATTGGAGTCCTCCCAAAGTCCCTCAATCGTGATCAGTATACCGTAGATGGTGTCTATCGTCGGAAGCCCGAAGTTGAATGTGCTCCATTGCTGAGAATGACCATTCTGATCCTCACGGGTAGCCTGCCCATTGTTTGCGTAAGCGTTATTGGGGTTCGACCATTGCCCGCCGGAAACAAACGCAGTTGGATACTTGGAACCCGTGGTAGCCATCGTTAAACTCCATTCACCTTGGAAATATCACCCACCGAAACCGTGTTCATTGAACCCATGCCATTTACGGTGTTCACGGTTCCACCACCCCAACCAGTAGATGCTGCCATGGCAACACACAGAAACGATCCCTGGTCCGGTCCTGACCAATCAACCTGAACGGTAGTTGACACGCCCGTCGCTGTTCCATACGCACCAGTAAGATACCCGTCTCCACCCGGCACACCATCATACACCTCGTTCATGGTAATGCTGGAATTGGTCCAGCTACACGGGCCATCGTTTGGGCTCTGAAGACCAGAGATTCCACCAATGAAGTCTCCCGATTCTGTTGTCAGAATTCTACTGACCGATTGAAGATTAGAGTCGAAGTATCCATCGTGATCCCTTACCGGCGTGGTCTGGTCCACACCCTCCAGAGAATATGCAGTAATCAGGACACCATCATTTGAAAGGCCACCACTCCAAGTTATGGTAACAGATTTGTTGACGCCGGAAGTAGGATTGACCAATCGGAATGCGTGGGAGGCGCTATCATTGCTTTCCTCATATCCGGTTCCAATCTCGGTCAGGATCTCGTTGGCACCGGCAACATCCCATTTGACGTTGCTTATCGTTCGGGTGTTTCCGTTCTTCCACGTCACCATGACCAGCAGCGCACGGTTGACTCCACTGCCTACAGTGTGCCCAGTGAGAGAGAGTGAGGACGCAGTGACGTTCCCAAACCCTTGGTCAGTTTGGTGGGTCAGCGTTACAGGCATTACGCCACCTCGATAATGGTGTAATCTCCCGGTACGAAGTACACAATGTCGCCCGTCCAGGCGAAGCCAATCTTCTGAACCTGATCGCCAGTGCCAGATGGCGCTGTCTGAGTCAGAGCGCCCGTGGTCGTGCTGATGAACAGACCCTGTCCAGGCGTCCAGTTCCAAGCGTTGTTGCGCACGAAACCCTGGAGAAGAACCTTCTTAGAGCCGACACCAGATTCGAGGGCGATAGCCCGACAAGGCATGGTGGCTGCTGCGTCGGCGTCGGCCTCATCAAAATTGCCGTCTGCGGCCATGTAGAGCGCCGCACCGAAGCCGGTCGCATTCGAGTCAACCTGCGCCGTGACGATGATTCCGGAAGATGTCAGGTCGGCGGTCGGAACGCTGTACTGAATGTTCTTCAGGTTCATGTCGAGGTCACCGCCCAACTGCGGGGTCGTATCCTCGACTACGTTGTTCAAGGTGCCAGTTCCAGCCGGACCTTCAAGGTTGCCACGAAGCGTCCATGTGGAGACGCCGGTCTTCTCGTAGTAGTCACCGTTGGAGTTGTTGATGTAGTAGTCACCAATCTCTCCAGTGCCACCAGCAGGGGCGCCAGCGCCATTGAACCACTCGGCGCCATCGGCACCACCCGGTCCTCTCGGACCCAGACCGGAGACCACGTTGACCTTGATCGAGTGCGTGTTGCCACGGACCCAAATCTTGATGTTGTTGGCGTCGATGATTTCCTCATCCTCTGGATACACCCGCTTGCTGTTCACCGTGTTGTAACAGAATACAGCAACGTCAGTGGTGTTCAGATTATGAGCGAAGGTGGCTTGGTAGAGGTCGCCGGAGTCCAGCGTCCAAACCGTAATGGTCGTGGACGATCCACCAGTCTCCAGAGGCTCGTTCACCCAGTTGGCGCCATTATACATGAGATGGTCACCATCCACCGGAGTGGTGATGGTGACATCGGTCAAGTCATCCAGAGCCGAGACTGCGGTCGCCGGAGCCGGAACCCAGCTTGCGCCGTTCCACTTCAGGTAGTCGTTGGTGGTCTTGCCAGTCTCATCGACGTTGGACAGATCGTTCAGAGCGTAGGTGTGACCGTGTCCAATAGCAGCGTAGGAACCGTCGTGGTTGTGCCCAGAAGCGGCGTAGGCGCTGTCTGCATAGGATACCCACCCTGCACCACTCCATCGGATGAGATCGCCGACTGAGGGCGCTGCTGCGCTCACGTCGGAGATGTCGTTCAGGTTGTGTGCGTGTGCCAGGGCAGCGTAATCGGCATCGTGGTTGTGACCAGAGGCAGCGTAGTTGCTGTCGGGATACTTCGACCATGCTGCACCGTTCCAGCGAATAACATCACCCGTGGCAGGCGTTCCGACATTCGCATCGGAGATGTCGTTCATCGCATGGGTGTGGTCGATGGCCGAGTAGGCAGCATTGTGGTTGTGGTTGCCTTCGGAAACCGTGCCAGCGATTGTGCCGAAATCCTTGTTGAATCCGGTGTTCTTCGTGAACACAGGTTCGTAGACGCCAGCGTGGTTGTGAGAGGTGTCGCTCTTACCCGAAAGCTCGGTAGTGATCTTGCTCGCAGACCAAAGGTCGGTGACGCCAGCACCGGCATCATTGATGGTGCGGTGAAGCGTGGCATCTCCCCGATGGCTGGTGTTGGCGGCAACGCTGGTGTTGGCGCTCACCCGCCCCTCGGTGTAGTAGAGATTGGTTCCCTCTGCGATATCCGTAGTAGTCAGCGTGATAACGCCCGTGTAACCGTTGACGGAGGTCACGGCATCGGTTGGAGTCAGAAGTTCCTGCCAGTGACCCAGTATGGACGGGTCCGTTCCCTGCAAGATGTAGGTCTTGTTCTCGTCGGTGCGTACCGCTAGGTCGCCGGTCTGTGCCGTAAGCGCAAGCATGGCTACCTGACTTGCGACTACAAACGTATCACTGATCGCAATCGCTGGAAGCTGAGCCGATGGAATCTTGCTGTCAGCGCCCAGTGTGGCTACACCGTTGGCCGCAGCCTTCTCAGAGGTCGGAATGTAGGCGTGGGTGTGGTCACCCTCTGAGACGGTTCCGGAGGTCGTACCAAAGTTCTTGTTGAAGCCGGTGTTCTTCGTGAACACAGGCTCGTAAACGCCAGCATGGTCGTGACCGATGGCAGCAAAATCGCTGGGTCCATACGCAGACGTGACCAACTCACCACCGGCAGAAATGGTGGGGAAATTGCCGGTGTCCGGCGTTCCAATTACACTGATGTAATCGGAGTCGTGGTTGTGCCCCGCTGCCGCATAGCTGGCATCGTGGTTGTGGTTTGAAAGGGAGACTTCCACTCCACCGACTGTAGGCGTCTTGGAAAATTCGTCTCTACCCTTAACAACTGCCATTATGAATCTCTCCTATTAGTCTGAAGACGAATCAGTCCATTCCGTATCCGGGTTGAAGTAGATGATGTCTGCTGTCAGAGCCCAACCTATTGCTTGTCGTTTTGAAGATGGACGTGTTGTTGTGATTTGACCGTTCGACGAGTCTACGAACAGAACCTGTCCGGGTGTCCACGCCCAGGAGTTCTTGCGGATCAAACCATGGAGCATAATCTTCTTCGTTCCGGTTCCGGTCTCCACTGCTATGCCATTACAGGGGACGGTGTTCGCCGAGCCCCGGTTGGCATCGATGAAGTTCCCGTCCGTGTCCAAATGCAGCAAACCTCCGAATCCTACCGTGTTCTGGTCCACCGTCGCCGTGATGATGATTCCAGAATACGTCAGGTCAGCGGTGGGGAGGCTGTACTCAATATTCTTCATGTTCATATTGAGGTCGCCACCCAACTCCGGAGTCGTGTCGTTCACAACATCGGTCTGCGGCATTGACGGTGCCCACTTCACACCGTCCCAGATCAAAGCCTCACCAGAGATGGGCGGTGAAGTTGTGGTGTCCACATCCGACAGAGCGTCGATGGATGCAACTATGTTGCCACCTACCGTTATGTCACCGGAAGTGTTTGCGGAACTGGCCCAGATTGCACCGAACCGATTACCATCGGCACCGATGTTCGGAACACCGTTGCTCTCCGGCGTCATGCCGCCATTGCCGATGACGATACCACCGGATACCAGAGCCTGGAGGTACAGGTCTTTGCCGTTCTGCACGTCGATGTAAGCGTGTCCAGTCATGGTGGGCGAACCGAACATCCACTGCGGGCTGTTCGACGTGTCCATCCACTTCACGTAACCACCACCAGCAGTCTGGCGGATGTAGAAGTTGGTGTCGAAACCAATCTCCAGATTCTGACCTGTTCCAGTAATGGTCACCTTCTCATCGAAGGTTTTGGCACCTGTGATTGTTTCCGCACCGGCAATGTGCACGAGGCCACTGTCATCGTAGTCGGTGATGTCGGCCATCACGTGGGTATGTGCATCGAGTGCGAACTGACCACGGAGCGTCCACGTCGTAGCGCCGGTCTTCTCGTAATACTCGCCGGTCGTGTTGTTGACGTAATAGTCGCCGACGACACCCAGTCCAGCGGACGGAGCGGATGAACCATTGTACCACACCGTTCCATCATCACCGGGAGAACCTGGAGGTCCGGAGCCAACGATGAAGTTGACCGTCATGTCCGTGGTGTTGCCACGCACCCAAACCCGTGCGGCATTGGCGCTAAGAATCTCAACGTCCTCAGCCCGTATCTCCTTCTGCGTGACGTTGTCGAAGCAGAAGATGGCGAATGAATCAGTGCCAAGGTTGTGCGTCACGTCAGCGTAGTAGAGGTCACCGGAATCCAGTGTCCACGTATCGACTACCTGCTGGTATGCTCCAACGCCTGCGCCCGGCGGCTGGTTAACCCAGTTGGCTCCGTTGAAAATCAGATGGTCGTTGACGTTCGGGGTCGGTACGGAGACGTTACCGAGATCGTTCAAGACGTGGGAGTGGGTCGTGTCTGATTTGTTCGCAAGCAGAGCGTCAATCTCGGTCTCATCGTAGATGTCCACTTCTTCTGGAACATCGTTGAGGCCACCCATCCACACCTTGTCTTGGGTGAGGTTGGGAAGGTCGTTTGCACGTCCGGCGCCGAACACATGGATGTGTCCATCCACTGCATCAGATTTCAGAACCTGTGCAACCTTCTGAATCAGATTGGCAGTACCTGTGGGCTTGGTGCTCGTGAGGCCACCACCAACGGCGATGTAAAGCTGTTGTCCCTCGGACCACATGGACGTATCCATGTCGCCCACATGACCGTTCTTGATCAGGAAGAATGTCTCATTGTTCTGAATGACTCTGGGAGCAAGACCAACTGATGGCATCTTAGCCGGAAGCCCTGCATCGCACGGTGCCACGTGAACACAGTCCACCAGAGTATCATGTCCCACAACGTAGCAGGGCGTACCGGCTGCAATGGCGCCGCCTGTCTCGTTTCGGGCAACCATACGCAGGTTGTTCGGACTGAAAACCACATGACCGCTGTAGGTGTCATACTGATCCAGGGTCGCCTGCAAAATGGGTGCTGTAACCCACACCAGATTGGCGTAGATAGTCGGGTCTCCGTTGCCGCCGAGTTCTGCTTCGGCGTCGGGGAAAAATTCAGCGAGGATGTCAAGATAATGAGGCATTACTTACATTCCATAATCACGTATGCGGTGTTCTCCAGCGTGCCACCCAACAGGGTAGAACTGTTTCGTGTTCGATTGACGTACCATGCTCCCTTACTGGTTCCACGTCCAATGCGTACCGAGTAGGTGACTTGCGACGTTGTGTTCGGTGAGTCCTCAATCGTGAACTGCACGGGAAGCACAACCACGCCGCCCTCGTCGTCATCGTCATCGTCGTCATCGTCGTCCAGCTTGGATTCGATGATCGTCGAGCCAATGCAGGTAGAGTCACGGAACACTGCCATGACAATCTTCTCTGTGGCGTAAGCGTCAACCGTTATGCTGGTCTGCACGACCACCTTATTGCTGACGCTCTTAGGCGTCAACGTGTCACTCCAAAGCTCGGTTCCCTCGGTGATGAGCGGGGTCGTGTTGTCCCACGGAATTCGTGTGCATCCAGCCTTCGCCGGAATCTTTCCGGACACCCAGGCTGCTACCGTTCCGGAGATGCTGTCAAGCAGCACTTCTTCCGGCTGGTTGTTGCTGTCACCGACCCAGATGTAGCCGTCGGTAAGGTTCTGCGTGGCATTCTCACGACCGGAGCCGAACACGATGAGACGACCGTCGTTGGCGTCGATTGCAGTGACACGAGCCACCAACTGAAT
>JAAUYE010220891.1_pt1 | contig 13946 bp, 10 predicted proteins | sample 7278081 | NCBI WGS metagenome assembly JAAUYE01 (sample SAMN14350131, study PRJNA611818) | marine sediment metagenome | isolation source: surface marine sediment (0.6m) | place: French Polynesia: Moorea | collected 2018-08
TCGTGCTGTTCGACTTTCACAGCTGCGAGCACCTGTCCGACCATTTGCCGCTGGTGCGCGAACGCCGCCACGGCGCGTCGTTTTTTTATTTCGAATCGGGCCATCGCTCGAACGAGCATGCCGACCTGTTCGCCGCGCAAATCGACGAACTGATGCGCACTCACAGCGGCGCCAACCGGCGGCTCGCGGTCGACAAGATCGAAATCGCCGGCCTGCGCGCGCTCGAACGCATCGGTTTCGAAGTCTTCGAAGGCCAGGCGGTCACCGAGATCGCGCGCGTGATCAAGGGGCCCGACGAAATCAGGGCGATGCGCTGCGCGGTGGCGGCCTGCGAGGCGGCGATGAGCGAAATGCAGGCCGCGATCGAGCCCGGCAAGAGTGAAAACGAAATCTGGTCGGTACTGCATGCCGGCAACATCAAGCGCGGCGGCGAGTGGCTCGAGACCCGGATATTTTCTTCCGGCCCGCGCACCAACCCCTGGTTCCAGGAATCCGGCCCGCGCATCGTGCAGGCTGGCGAACTGCTGGCGCTGGATACCGACATGGTCGGCACCTACGGCATGTGCTGCGACATTTCGCGCACCTGGCACAGCGGCGGCGCGGCACCGACCGCCGAACAAAAGTGGCTGTACCAGATTTCACACGAGCACATCATGAGCAACATGGAGCTGCTCAAACCCGGCGTGAGTTTCCGCGAGATTACCGAAAAGGCGCACCGCCTGCCGGAAGACTGCGTACCCAACCGTTACGGCGTGGTCATGCACGGTGTGGGCCTTTGCGACGAGTATCCCGCGATTCGTTATCGCGAGGACTACGATGCCTACGGTTACGACGGCGTGGTCGAGCCGGGCATGGTGCTGTGCGTCGAGGTTTATTGCGGCAGGAAAGACGGCGGTGAGGGGGTCAAGCTCGAAGACCAGGTGCTGATTACCGAGGACGGTTACGAAAACCTGACCAGCTATCCGTTCGAGGACAGCCTGCTCGGATAATCGTCATTGCGAGCGAAGCGGTCTCGACGCCTGCGCGTCGTAGCGAGTACAGCGAAGCAATCTCCCCGGCCCCTGTGTCATTGCGAGCGGAGCGAAGCAATCTTCCCGCCCCTGCGTCATTGCTAGCGGAGCGAAGCAATCTCCCCGCCCCTGCGTCATTGCTAGCGGAGCGAAGCAATCTCCCCGCCCCTGCGTCATTGCGAGCGGAGCGAAGCAATCTTTCCGCCCCTGCGTCATTGCGAGCGGAGCGAAGCAATCTTATTGCCGACGAACAGCGCGTGGAAGATTGCTTAGTCGCTGCAGCCAATGCGTTCGCTACGCTCACGGGCTGGGCCCCGCTCCTCGCAATGACATTTGGCGGTATCCGAGGTTTGTTTAAGAGCAAACCCACGGGTAGCACGACATTGGAACGAGGTCCCCGCCTGCGCGGGGACGACGCGGGCGACGTTCCGCCTACCGCGTCGGTTCCAGCAGGGGTTCCTCGCTGCCGAGTTCCTGCTTGCGCCTGGCCATGTAGGCTTCGAGCTCTTCTCTGACCGCCGGGTCGATCGGCGGCGGCTCGAACTCTTCGAGTATCTTCGGCCACAGTTCGGTGGCGCGCGCGGTAGCGTCCCTGGCCCCGGCCAGGGTCCAGTTTTCGCTGTTTTGCCAGTCGCTGATGAAGGGTTCGTAAAACGCGTTCCTGTAACGCTCCATGGTATGCGCGCAGCCGAAAAAGTGGCCGCCCGGGCCGACCTCGCGCATCGCGTCGAGACCGGTCTCCTCGAGGTCGATCTTGATCGGTTCGAGCATCTTGCTCATGTGCTGCAGCATTTCACAGTCGATGACGAGTTTTTCGAACGACGCCACCAGGCCGCCCTCGAGCCAGCCGGCGGTGTGATATATCAGGTTGCCGTGACCCATGACCGAACCCCACAGCGCCATCTGCGTTTCGTAGGTCGCCTGCGCGTCGACCGCGTTCGACGCGTTGCACGCGCTCGAGCGATACGGCAGTTTATACCTGCGCGCGAGCTGACCGCCGGCGATATTCGCCAGCGCGTTCTCGGGGGTGCCGAAGGCCGGCGACCCCGAACGCATGTCGACGTTCGAGGTGAAGCCGCCGTAGACCACCGGCGTGCCGGGGTTGGTCAGCTGCAGCAGTGCGATACCGACCAGCGCCTCGGCGTTTTGCTGCGCCAGCGCCCCGGCCATGGTCGACGGCGTCATCGCCCCCATCAGCGTAAACGGCGTCACCGTAACCGGCTGGCCGAACATCGCCAGCTGCATCGCGCCGTAAGCCATCGCGTCATCGAGCTTGCGCGGCGAGTTGACGTTGACATTGGTCATCACGCTGGGATTCGACTTCATTTCGTCCATGCTGAGACCGCGCGCGATCGCGCTCATTTCGATGGCGTCGCGCGCACGGCCGCCGCCGATACCGGTGGCGAAAAACGCCTTGTCCGACAGCGTCAGGTTGATGAAAGTCGTATCGAGATGACGCGAGTTGGCCGGCAGATCGGTCGGCGCCGTGGCCTGGTTGCCGAAAAAGGTCAATACGTTGAAATACTGGCCGAAGCTGATCAGCTTTTTGTAATCCTCGAAGTTACCGGCGCGCCGCCCGTCGATATTGTCGTGCACGTTGGGCGTGCCCGATACCAGGCCGAAGTTGATCACGTTGCCGCCGACCTCGAGTACCTGCTCGGGATTGCGCGGGGTAACCTCGAAGGATTCGGGCGCCTGCGCCACGGTTTCGAGCAGAAGCCCCCGATCCATGCGCACGACCCCCTCGTGGTCGACCTCGGCGCCGGCCTGTCGAAACAGATCCAGCGCCATATCGCCGAGCACTTCGATGCCCTCCTCCTCGACGATACGCATCGAACCGTCGTGGACGAACTCGAGCTGCTCCTCGTCCAGCGCCTGCAGCGGCGCGAAGCGGTTGCGCAGTACCTTGCGCTCGATCTGGTGTACCAGGAGCGAGGCTTCGGCCGGCGCCTTGCGCCGGCGGCGACGGTTGGGGCGGGTCATATTTTTACCGGAATCAATTTAACTGTGTCCGCGCTACGCATTATCTTATATGATCGATGAACCTGCAGCGCGTTCATCATTTCATTTTAGCGGGAAAAATAAATGACCAGAAACGTCAAAGTTCGCGGATTATCCGACATTCTCACTTATTTCAGGAGAAACGAAACGCCGATATTTTTCGTTTCGCCTACGGCGTTCAACCTGCTGGGCCTCGAAAAGTTCGTTAACCGATTTTTTCACATTAACTATTTCGATTCTTTCGACGGTCTGCATCCCCGCGTATTCGTCCCCGGCGAAACCAGTCACGGTGAGTTCGAGTCGATGGAAGACGTTTGTAACTACATGCTGCAGCACAAGGAGGTCATCGACCGAATCAAAAAAGCCGGCAAGGGCCCGGCCAAGCTCCTGTTCGTCATGCTCGACGAAAAAACCGAGGAAATTTGCCGCGAGCTCGGCGTCGATATCGCGCTGCCGCCGGTAGCGCTGCGCAAGCGCCTCGATTCCAAGATCGAGCTTACCCGGCTGGCCAGCGAGGCCGGCATCGACAGCGCGCCCAACGTGCTGGTCGACAAGGCCAACAGTTACGACGAGCTGATGGCGGCCGCCAACCGGGCCGGGCTCGGCAACGACCTGGTCGTGCAAACGCCGTACGGCGACTCCGGGCGCACCACGTTTTTCATCAAGTCGAAGGCCGACTACGACAAGAACGCCAAAGACATGAAAGACGAGATGCTGAAGATCATGAAACGCATTAACCATATGCCCGGTACGATGGAGGTTTGCGTAACCCGGCACGGCACCCTGTCCGGACCGATCCAGACGGACATTACCGGTTTCGAGGAAATCACACCCTACAAGGGCGGCTGGTGCGGTAACGACGTCTGGCCGAAGATTTTCAACGCGAAAATTCGGCGCGAGCTGCGCAACATGGCCGAGGGACTCGGTAACCGCCTGTTCAAGGAAGGTTACAAGGGCGTGTTCTGCATGGACTTCCTGCTCGATACCGACGACGGCACACCCTATCTCGGCGAGGTCAATCCGCGCATCAGCGGCGCCAGCCCGCTAACCAACCTGATCACCGCGCACTATGGAGGCGTGCCGCTGTTCCTGTTTCACCTGCTCGAGTACCTCGACGTCGATTACGAAATCAACCTGCGCAAGGTGCAAAACCGCTGGAACGAGTACGATTTCTGGAGCCAGCTGGTGCTCAAGCAAACCTTCGACAAGCTGCAGCAGCTGACCCACGCGCCCAAAACCGGCGTCTGGCGCATGGACAAATACGGCGGCATCAGCTTCGACCGCGCCGACCTCGACTGGACTAACGTGATCGACAACGACGAGGCTTACTACCTGCGCGTTTACCGGGAGGGCGACTATACCTACAAGGGCGCCGATCTGGGCATCATCGTCTCGCGCGGCCGCATGCAGACCGAACAGCGCGAGCTGCGCGAACGCGCCAAGCTCTGGACCGCGGCGATCAACGCCGAATTCCACGGCGTCGAGCCTGGCAAGGTCCCGGACCTCTACCAGGATCCCTACCGCTCCAAGCTCTTCTAGATTAATTCTGGGTCAGAGTAAAAATTCACCAGTCGGTGAATTTTTACTCTGACCCGAAATTATTGGCGGGGGTTTTGATCTGAAGAAAGAAGTCAGGCGGTCTGGTCGAGGGAACTGCCCGCGGGAGTGACGATCGAGTTGTCCCAGCCGAGCAGGCTTTCGATCATCTCGGCAATGCGTAAAACCTCGTAATCGCTGCCCACCGGGCCGAGAATCTGTAGCGACAGCGGCAGGCCCTCGTCGCCGCAACCCATCGGGATCGCGCAGGCCGGCATACCGACGAGATTGGCGTCATAGAGAAAGCTGGCCCAGTCCAGCCACGGCAGTTCGATATGGGTATCGTCGATCTTGCGCGGGTGGATCGTACCGTGGGGGAAGGCTTCGCAGCCGAGCGTCGGCGTAATCATTATGCAGGCTTCATTGCGTTCGAACATCTGGTAGTAATGGTCGCGAATTACCGCGCGGTGCGTCTGCGCCTGTTCGAACTCGGCGGCACTGAACTGTTCGCCGAAGTCGATAAAACCTTTCGCGACCTCGCCCAGGTAATCGAGATTGTAAGCACTGCCGCGCGCATTCTCGGCGGCATCGTAACAGGCGGTCACCGCCCAGGTAATTACCGAGGAGCCGAGCCCGGGATTATCCTCGACCAGGTCGAAGCCGGCGGCTTTTATTTTACCGATGGCGGCATCGAAAGCGTTGCGTACGTCGGCATTAACCGGGGCAAATCCGAGATCCGGCGAATAAATTATGCGGCGCCCGTTGTCGGCAGCCCAGGGACCGGGTTCGAAATTTTCACACATGATGTCGAAGAACAGCCGCGCGTCACTGACGCTGCGGGTCATCGGGCCATAGGAAACGATAGACTGCCATGAAGGAAAACAGGGTTCGCGCGGGACCGCCCCGAAACTGGGTTTGAAACCGACGATACCGCAGAAACCGGCGGGAATACGGATCGAACCGCCGCCATCGCCGCCGAGTGAAAATGCACCCAGACCGGCGGCCACCGAAGTCGCAGCACCGCCCGACGAGCCGCCGCAGGTGCGCTCGACATTCCAGGGATTCGAGGTAAGGCCGTAGATCTCCGACTGGGTAACCCCGGTCAGGCTGAATTCAGGGCAGGTTGTCTTGGCAAAGATTACCGCGTCCTCCTGCTCCAGTAGTTCGATGGCGCGGCAGGTTTCGCTGGGAATGAAATCGCTCAGCAGCTGCGAGCCATTGGCACAGGGATAGCCGGCGAAAAATTGCGAATCCTTGATCGTGATCGGCAATCCGCAAAGGCGGCCGCCTTTGCCGGCGCGCAGTTTCTTGTCCGCCTCCTGCGCCGCCTGGCGCGCCCGGCCGTAAAGTGTCAGCGCAAACGGATTCAACAGCGGGACCAGACTATCGGCGCGTTCGATGGTGTGTTCGAGCAGATCGACGGCGCTGATTTCGCCGTCGCGTAACGCGCTTAGCTGTTCCGATGCTGTGTTTTTCAGTATTCGCAAAATCTTGACGGTCGCAAACGGGCCGGGGAATCCCGGCCCATTCGCCGTTCAGCTTAAGCGGCTACGGTGGGATCCGCAACCACTTCCGCTTGCGTCAGCAGCTCCGCCGGCACTTCGCCGTGAATTTCCGGCTCGCCTGCATCGAGCGCCGCGGTTTCTTCGACCGCCAGCAGGCGGGCGCGACGCTGGATTTCGTCCTGGCTCAGGTTTGCTATCTTGCTTGCAATCGACCAGAGATGGCCATTGCCGTCGCGCAGCACGCCGACACGGTCGCCCCAGTAGGCGTCGTAAACCGGCGTGAAAACGATTGCGCCGGCTTCGACCGCGCGCGCCCAGCTGGCATCGACATCGTCGACGTACAGGTGCACCTGGCTGGTCGCGCCGGGCAGGCTGGCCGGTGCGAACAGGCCCTGTTCCGGAGCTTCGCAATTCAACGCTATAATGCTGTTGCCGATTTTGATCGTCGCGTGCAGCGCGGGCATATCATCGGCGATGCTGATGCGGCTCAGGGTTTCGGCGCCGAAGGCGGCCTGGTAAAAAGCAATCGCGGCATCGACATCGTAAACGGTCAGGCAACTGGTCGCGGTACGGTATCCGCGCGGAATCGGAGAAACTTTTTTACTCACAATATGCTCCATAATGTGGATGTTGATAAACAGGCCGATACGGCAACCTGTTAAAAAATGCAGCCGCATGCAATTGCGAGTGGCTACACTATGAATCATAATGTAGTCAAATAACTTATATTCGTCAACACCATGAGCCAAGATGTAGAACTCGGTATCGTCGGTTCGGTGACCCAGGCCGACCTGGCGCCATTACGCACCAGCGCGAGACTGGGCGAGTTCGCCGTGGTTTACCGCGTCGAACGCCTGCACCAGGGCGGCGGATACGGCGACCAGGATAAACACCCGCTGGCCTGGGCGGTCGCGGTATACGTCGACAACCAGCTATGCCGCGTCTACAACGCCCGCGGCGCCGGGCGCGAATGGAACAGCATCGACCGGCTCGCCGGCTGGTTGCGCGAACAGGGATTCTGGTACTGGTGGACGCGCAACGACCTGGAGCCGGTCGGCGCCGCGATAACCGAAGCCGAGGAAGTCCCGGAAACGCCGCCGCCCGCCTACATCGATCCGCCGTTTTCACCGTTTTGACCAAAGCCCGCAGCCTTTTATCACGACCCGCCCGATGACGAAGCCGACGCACATGGACTTTACCTTCCGCGCGTTCGCCGAAGCGGCGCCCGGATTACAGTGGCAGCGGTTTTTCCAGGCCCTTTGGCCCGCCTACCGGCGCTGGTTTTTACGCTACGGTGAAGCCGACCGACCGACTTATCACGAATCGGCCAAAGCGCTGCGGCGCTACATGCCCGAATTCGTGCCGATATACGAATCCATGGTCGATCTCGCCGGCGGCGGCGATCACGCCGCGCGTTTTCTCGCCCAGTACAACCCGCCGCCGCTGTTTCGCGGCTGCTCGCAGGCGATCTACGATGTCGAGGAAGCCGTGCTGGTGCGCAGCTACGATTATTCGCCCTACGTATTCGACGGTCTCGTCATGTGCAGCCAATTCGCCTCGCGCCGCGTCATCGCGATGCTCGATTGCATGTCGGGCGTGCTCGACGGCATCAACGACGACGGGCTCGCGGTATCCATGTCCTTCGGCGGGCGCGAGGAATTCGGCGATGGTTTCGGTATTTCGCTGGTATTACGTTACCTGCTCGAATTTGCCGGCGACGTCGCCGAGGCGGGCGACCTGCTGCGGCGCATACCGATTCAGGGCGCCTACAACATCATGCTGCTCGATCGCGAGGACAATTTCGAGACGGTCGAAATCGCACCCGGCCGCGAACCCGTGTTCAATCCCAGCCGCGTCGCCACCAATCACCAGCAAGACAGCCACTGGCCGCTGTACGAGGAAAAGGTGTTCACGCACAAACGCCAGCAGCATTTGCACAACCTGATCGCCGACCGCGAGCATACGAGTTATGCGTTCACGCGCGAATTCCTGCAGTTTCCGCTGTACCAGACCCGCTTCGCGCGCGGTTTCGGCACGCTTTACGACGCCGCGTTTTATCCCGGCCGGCAGGCCTGCGAATATTTCTGGCCGCATCATCAATGGCAGCTCGATTTCGATCACTTCGCGGCGCAGGAATATCACATCGAGTTTATCGATCCGGAGGGATTTCCCGAGGATTGCGAAGCCTACAGCGAAATTTACACCAGCAAGCCATTGCCGGTGCTGCAATTTTGACCCAGGCGGACGGCCCGCCCCGCGACGGCTTTATTGCTCAAACGAAAAAGCGCGGCTCGAGGGCCGCGCTGGAAATAAAAAGACTGGAAGTCCGGCTTGAGACGCTGCGATGTTACTCAAAGGACCAGATCAAACCCACGGTCAGCATTTCACTTTCGATATCGAAGTCGAAACTCGCGGGTACACCGGGTGCAACGATACCGCTTGCGCTGCGCTCCTCTTCGGGCAGCACGGTATATTCGATCTCGAGCGCAAGACCCTTGGCAAACTTGAATCCGCCGCCGACACCGTAACCGATACCGTAAGCGTTATAGGGCGAGAACAGGCCGATATCCTGTTCAACCCGCAGGTATCCCACGCGTCCCTTGACGTAGACATCGCCGCCGGCCTTGGCGGTAAGGTAAATTCCCACGGATTCAGTCTCGACGTCGAGATCCGCGTCCAGCCACTCGTCTTCCTTGGAGACGGTAGTGGTATATTCGAACTCCCATCCCAGGACATCGTTGATGCTTTTGCCGAACACGACACCGCCCTGGCCCATCTCGGCCTCGTCGCCATCGTTAAGGTCGTCATCGTAAAGTTCGTAAATACCGTATTTCAGTCCGAGGTATACTTCGCCGAAAAAGGCATCTGCCCGATTCGTGTATTCCCTTACACCCTGCGCCTGGCTCTGGGCAGGCAGCAATAATGCCAGCGACAGAAAAAAGAGTGCCAGATATTTCCACATAGCTACCAACTCCTGGTCGTATTCTTGTAAATAATTCGCCCCGTCATGCCTGGCCGCACCTGTATTTCGGCGCAACTTAACATAGACCCTCAACAAAGTGTAGTACAGCTTTGATTATTAATAGGAATTTTTTTCACAATCAGGGTGAGATTATTTGCCATCGAGGCGCAAAAAGCGGATTTTCGGGCAAGCCCCCGGCTGCGATTGGAAGTCGCAGGCACCAGCCTGGACCAAACTATTGCAGTATTTGCGCTTTTGCACCCGAAATTTGGCCCGCGAGATTGACACAGGAACATTTAAACGGCCGAATTAGCGGATCAAACGAGGAGTGACCCCCATGGCGAGAGACGCGCGTTACGACGTCCTGTTCGAACCGGTCCGGATCGGCCCGGTCACGGCGAAAAACCGCTTCTACCAGGTGCCGCACTGCACCGGGCTCGGCTGGCTCAGGCCGCGCATGGTCGCGGCCCTGCGCGGGGTCAAGGCCGAGGGCGGCTGGGGCGTGGTCTGCACCGAGTACTGTTCGATTCACCCGTCCTCGGACGATTTGCCCCATCCCTATGCCTCGCTGTGGGACCAGGGCGACATTCGCGCCCACGCGCTGATGACCGAGCAGGTGCACGCGCACGGCGCCCTTGCCGGTGTCGAGCTGTGGGTTGGCGGCGCGCGCTCGACCAACCTGTTCACGCGCGAGGTCGCGATGGACGTGGCCAACCTGCCGAACTCGATCGGGCTGCCCTTTCAGGCGCGCGCGATGAGCAAGCGCGACATCCGCGAACTGCGCCGCTGGCACCGCAACGCCGCGCTGCGCGCAAAGCAGGCCGGCTTCGACATCGTTTACGTGTACGCCACCCACCACTACCTGCTGGCGCATTTCCTGTCGGCGAAAACCAATTCGCGCCGCGACGAATACGGCGGTTCGCTCGAAAACCGCCTGCGCCTCGTGTCCGAACTGATCGAAGATACCCGCGACGCGGTCGGCGACAGCTGCGCGGTCGCGCTGCGTTTTTCCGCCAACGACGAGGGCAGCAGCGACGAGCGGCCGCTTACCGCCGAACGCGAGGACATGATTGCAATCCTGGCCGAGCTGCCAGACCTGTGGGATATCAATATCCAGGACTATTCGCAGGAAATGGGGGCATCGCGTTTCGTCGGCGAGGCTTCGCTCGAGGCGCATATGGCTTACGTCAAATCGCTGACCAGCAAGCCGGTGGTTTGCGTCGGCCGTTTCACCTCGCCCGACACGATGGTTTCGCAGGTCCGGCGCGGCATCGTCGATTTCATCGGCGCCGCCAGACCGTCGATCGCCGACCCGTTCCTGCCGCAGAAAATCGAACAGGGCCGCATCGACGATATTCGCGAATGCATCGGCTGCAACATCTGTTATACCGGCGACGCCACCTCGACGCCGATTCGCTGCACGCAAAACCCGACCATGAGCGAGGAATGGCGGCTGGGCTGGCACCCGGAAAAAATCGAACCGAAGGGATCGGATTCGACCATTCTCGTCGTCGGCGGCGGTCCCGCAGGGCTCGAGGCCACGCGCGCGCTCGGCCAGCGCGGTTACCGGGTCATGCTGGCCGAGGCCGGACACGATCTCGGCGGACGCGTGACCCGCGAAGCCGGGCTGCCCGGCCTCGGCGAGTGGGCGCGCGTGCGCAATTACCGCGTGCAGCAGATTCAGAACCTGCCCAACGTCGAGATTTACTTCGACAACCGGCTCGACGCGGAACAGGTCATGGCGATCGAAGCCGACCACGTCGTCATCGCCACCGGCGCCAGCTGGCTCGCGGATGGCCGCGGCCTGCACAATACCGAGCCGCTCGGCAGCATCGGCCCTGCGGAGCGCGTGTTTACCCCGGACGACATCATGGCGGGGCGCCTGCCGGACGGTCCGACGCTGATCTACGACGACGATCATTACTACATGGCCAACGTCATCGCCGAACTGCTGCGCAGCAGGCATATCCCGGTTACGCTGGTCACGCCGGAAACCATCGTGTCCGCGTTCGGCGCCAAAACCAACGAGCAGGACCGGATTCAGCGCCGCCTGATGGAGCTCGGCGTCGATATCGTCACCGCGCAGGGGCTAGCCGCCTTTGACGGCAAGTCGGCCCGCCTCGAGTGCATTTACACCGGCAAAACGACCGACATCGAAGCCAGTGCGCTCGTTTGCGTAACCCTGCGCCGGCCCGACGACGACCTGTTTCACGACATCGAATCGTTGCTCGAAGCCAATACCGAATACCGGACGAAATCGGTTACACGCATCGGCGACTGCCTGGCGCCGTCTATCATTGCGGCCGCGGTTTACTCGGGCCACCGCTACGCGCGCGAACTCGACAGCGGCGTCGATCCCGACAACCGCATGAAATACGACCGCGTATTTTTTACCGACGATTAGGTCCGACCCCGAAGCGCGACAGCAAAACGGATCAAACCACCCAGCCAGACCATCAAGAGTAAATACCATGTTCCACATGCTCTCCTGCTTCAATCTGAACCCGGGCGAAGACATCGAGAATTTTCGCAGGGCCTATGCAAGCTTCGTCGAAGAAATGAAAAAAATCGGCCTGGTCGAATCCAGCGGAGCGATCGGCCGGCGGCAGAGCGACACGCCGATGGACACCGACCACGCGCGTGACCACGATTATTTCGTCGTCATGTCGTTCCGCGACCGCGCCCAGGTGGACGCGGCCTACGATCACATCATGCAGCATCGGGGCCCGAGCGACGCCGCGCACGACCGGGTATATACCCGGGTCGCCGATCCGGTGTTCATCTGCTGGCAGGATTTGAGCGATCTCGCCGATCGCACCGGGTGACGCTTCGCCCGCATCTCGCGCAACCCGCGGGGGCCTGGTCGGCACAGACATTTTTGATTCGCATCAAATCCAGCCATCGACGCCGCGGCTAATATGCGGCAGCGCCGGCTTCAGCCAGGCAGGTACATCGTGCTCGCAGCAGAAAACAGTCGCCACCGGTCCGATAATCATTTTGCCCGTACCCGCGGAGCGGGTCCTTGCGCACTTTGGCGGGGATTAGCGGCCCTGACCCTGTTGCTGACCTCGATTGCGGTTACCGCGGCGGACCTGAATTGCCCGCTGGTCGAGGTTTTCACGCGGGACGGCTGCCCTCACTGCGCCGACGCAAAAATATTTCTCGGCAACCTGCAACTGCGTTACCCGCGGCTCGAAATCCGCTATCACGAGGTGAGCGGCGATCAGGCCGCGCTCGAACGACTGCTGAGTTTGAGTGAGCGGCATGGCGTATCCCGACCGGGCGTGCCGTCGTTTCTCGTCTGCGACGCGTTTTACGCGGGTTTCGCCGAGGCGGCCGGCAGCGGCGACTGGATCGAGGCACAGGTAAGCGGCCGATCGGCGCAGCAGGACTACCGCATCGAAACGCCGTTTGGAATCTATTCGCTGCAGCAGCTGGGATTACCATTGTTCACGGTCGTGATCGGACTGATCGACGGTTTCAATCCCTGCGCCATGTGGGTGCTGCTGTTCCTGCTGTCGATCCTGGTCAACATCCGCGACCGGCGCCGCATCGTGTTGATTGCCGGAACCTTCGTGCTGGTCAGCGGCCTGGTTTATTTCGCTTTCATGGCGGCCTGGCTCAACCTGTTCCTGTTGATCGGTTTTGCGCGCTGGCTGCAGATCGGGATGGCGCTGCTGGCGCTGGCGATCGGCGCGGTGCACATCAAGGATTTTTTCGCCTGGGGCCAGGGCTTTTCGCTCTCCATCAGCGACCGGGCCAGGCCCGGGCTGTACGCGCGCGTACGCGCGGTACTGCATGCGCAAAACCTCGGCGCCGCGCTTGTCGGCGTCATCCTGGTCGCGATCCTGGTCAACCTGATCGAGCTGCTCTGCACCGCCGGCCTGCCCGCGCTCTACACCCAGCTGCTGACCCTGAACGAACTTCCGCTGGCCAGTTATTACGTCTACCTGGGTCTGTACAATCTCGCCTACGTGTTCGACGATGCGCTGATGGTCGCGGCGGCCGTGTTTACGCTGCAAAAATTCAAGCTGCAAACGCGCCAGGGGCGCTGGCTGAAACTGATCAGCGGCAGCGTCGTCGCGATCCTGGGTCTGCTGCTGCTGGCTGCTCCCGAATTACTCTTTTAGCGCGGCCAGGGTCATGCCTGCAGCTTTGCCAGCGCAGCCTCGGTAAACAGCTGCAGCCCGATCTCGGGTTCGTAACCGTGAATTTCCTTTACGTCGAGTGCGCGCATGAAGGCAAGAATCTCCTCGCTGACGACCTGCCCGGGCACCAGGATCGGAAATCCCGGCGGGTAGGGGGTGACAAACGACGCCGACACCAGTTCGCGCCCGGATTTCATCGCCGCGCCGATAGTCTCTTCGTCGATCGTCAGGTACTCGCAATGTTCGTCATCGTAAGCGTAGAAAAAAGCGCGCCTGATATCGCCCTCGCCGGTTTTGATCCTGTGCCCGGGGTCCGGGCTGAAGGCGGCGTGGAAATGGCTGAAATCCGGCAGCGGCGGTAAGTCATGCGACAGCGATTTGACCCGTTTCTCGATCAGCTTGCGCTCGACCTTGCTCGCATCCTCGCGCTCCTGGTCGAGCTCGGTTGCGATCTTGACCAGAACCTCCAGCAGGAACGCGACCGAGCTGCGGGTGGTGCCGATATTGGTCATGAACAGCACCGTGTTGCGCGAGGTCTTGTTGATCTGGATGCCGTACTTGTCCATCAGGTATTCGTTCTTGAAAGTATCGCCGTCGATACCGGTCAGCCCGAGGTAAAGCGTCAGCCGGGTCAAATCGATAACGAAGTCGTCGGTGGCCCAGGCTTCCTCCATGCGCGTGTTACGCCAGCCCTTTTTCGGATCGAAGTAACTGCCGATGCCCGAAGGGCGATAGTCTTCCGGAATCATGTCGTCGGCGGACAGGAACTTGAAATAACGGCTCA
>JAAUYE010134382.1_pt1 | contig 13915 bp, 28 predicted proteins | sample 7278081 | NCBI WGS metagenome assembly JAAUYE01 (sample SAMN14350131, study PRJNA611818) | marine sediment metagenome | isolation source: surface marine sediment (0.6m) | place: French Polynesia: Moorea | collected 2018-08
GAGAAAGAATGATGGTAGAGTTACGAGGACCATTTAACACAGTCGATGAGTGGTTCGCATGGCGTCCAGTAGTTCTATCAGTCTGGGGAAACAACTTAGGACGACCCGACCCTCGTGGTAAATTCTTTGTCCGTTCTAAACCTCGTCGTTGGGCTTGGTTGAAGAAAGTGAAAAGAATAAGAGGGATCTTTTTAGCTGGCAATGTCTATATGGAGCTCTAGTCGTGGGAAAGAACAGAAACGGTCATATGAATGGTACGCCAGTTCTTCCTACGCCTGAGGAGCGTCCAGCACCGAAGACATCAGCAGAAATCCAGCGAGAATATCGCAAGAGAAAGAAAGTCGCTCGTCTCTACCCAAATCTGTCTCGTCGCTTTAAGATAAGAGCCAACCTACGTCGCAAACCTCCAGTTAGTGACGAGGAGCGTAGAGCTAAGAGAAGAGCTCAGTATGCTGATCGAAAAGCGATGAAGAAGTCTCTCTCCAGCATACCTAAGAGTGTGGTGGTACGAAACCCAGTGGCTGTCCAAGATCCGCATAATCCGAAAGTTTCCCGTGTAACCAGAAATGGGTCTAGTTTACCCTCTGATAGTCCTAGTAAACCTCGTATTAGTGATGTAGCGCGTTACGATGGGGTTGATAGGTTGGAGAAGTTAGCGAAACTGTCTCTTACGGATAGGGAGATAGCTGATGTACTCGGTGTTACAGAAAACCAGTTGAAGGCGTGGCGTAGGCGACATCCAGCAGTGGGAAACGCGATCAAAAGAGGACGCCACATTGCAGACTCTAATGTGGTAGAGTCCTTGTACAGAATGGCAATAGGATATACTGTTCCCGACGAAGTGGTTAAAGTTAATGGGGATGGTAAAGTCACTATTGTGGAGACTACCAAGTTCTATCCACCGAACCCAGTGGCGGCATTCTTCTGGCTAAAGAATAGGCAGTCTGAGCACTGGAGAGACAAGAGAGAAGTGGAACAGACTGGAGCGAGTGGTATTGTCGCCAAAGAAGTGAAGTTCGTAGTTGTTGCACCAGGCAAAGGCGAGCAACCAGAGAAAGTCCTGGATGGAGACTACAAAGTTCTAGAAGGACCAAAGAAGAGCAATGGAACCACTGGCTAAACCTCCTTGGTTGGAGAAACTCCGTGGAGCGCCATCGACCACAGAAGTCACTAAGTCTGAGGTCGCAGCAGCGCAGAAATACATGGACGAAGATCCAGGACTCGCTAAGAATGGTTGGACGGCGGAGAAACTCGCTGCTTACCACAAAGAACGTGGAGGGAGCGACTACAGACCTTCAAAGAGAAAGAGGCGACCCACGAGAACCAATGGGAAACACAACCCCCACAGGTGGCGAAGATGATTAGACTGGGGCAACGACTGGAGTACTCACTCTGGTACAATGCTGCGAAATGTCTTGATGGTATCTCGGAGTTCGGCGACCAATGTGTGGAGCCTATGATCAATCAGTGTGCTTCTTACGGATTTAAATGCGGAGAGCCGACTTTCTCTGTGCTTAAGCCTGGAGATCCCCGAGTACCAGAAGTTCCGTTCTGGTTAAGGATGGAGAGTGGAGCTTTACCACGACTGTTAGTAGCAGAGGCAACTGTGGAGGTTCTTCCGAGCTCAGAACGAGCTGGAGGGTTGGTCTATGACTTAGACCGTAAAGATCTGGAGAGATTACGAGCCATTACTCGGCGTGTCCATAAGAAGTATTATCCACACTCCCCAGTCTTTACGGACGAAGAGTGCGACACAATGATTAACTCTATGGGCGAGGAAGTTGTGTTAGACACTCTGAGACAGTTTAAGAACTCGGAGATTTAACTGGAGTGCCGCCCATAGAGAACTAACTGGAGTGCTAGCTATAGACAACTCCGTCTTGAAACGCTCAGAGAGCGCTGGAGTGCGGCCCATAGACATATAGCTATTTCCTAGCCGTCAAGCCTCCCTGGCTCGCCTGTGCTCCTGTGAGCGGCCTGTGGGCAATAAAAAAGCCCCGGCGAAACCGAAGTCTCACCGGGGCTGGGGTCTAGAAGGCTATTCCTCGTTTTCTTCGGCCCATTCTTCCTCGGCTTGGTCCATAGCTTCGAAAACTTTGTCGAGATAATTTGTAGCTTGCGAGCTACAAATTTCTGCCAGAGCTTCGAAGGCTTGGTAACCATCCGCGAAATCTGCAGGCCACTTTTGGATTACCTTGCCATCGCCATCGTAGAGAACGATGCGACTACGCAGCAAGTATTCTCGATCCATGATTTTCTCCTAGAAGGCTGAGGTCGCGCTCAATCCGGCTTTGAGGATCGTAACGACCCAGTAGGCTACCACAAACGCTAGGCAGCCCCAGAAAATAGCTTCGAAGAGTTTCGCCATAGATTTCTCCTTTGAGGTTTTACCGACTATTGTTTGAAACACCCTTCGCCCGAATTGAGCCTAGTTAACTAGGCGGTCAGTTCAACGATGTTGGTACGAACGGCGAAACCAAGATATCCGCCGCCGCGCGTCAAACCGCGATCCGACATAACTTTCAGGATCGCATTAACGGACTTGCCTGACTTGAGGCAAGCGAACTTCTTTGCGCGTACCGTACCAGCGCGATGCGGGCAAGTACGAACCAGAAGCCTTACCTTCTTGGCGCCGACCGCGACCTTGTAGGAAGACTGGGTGGCCTTCTTTTTGGTAGCGGTACGCTTGGTCGCTACCTTCGCTCGCGGCTTGCGGGCGGTCTTGGTAGCGGGTTTGCGGGTAGTCTTGCGGGTATTCGTGGACTTAGTTGCCATAAGCTTTCTCCTCCAAAGACGAAGGATGCTTCAAGCAATAGTCGGTATCTTCCGGGTTTCTATTCAAACCGCGCGGCTTGCAAAGTTAACCTTCGTTTGCGGCAATCCGCGCGCCAGCGGCGAATATCGCCAGCGCTTCGCCTAGCGTAACGCAATTGATAGTTAGCTTGTAAACGCCATCGCTTTCGTACCAAAGTATAGCTTCAAGCTTGAAACCGCCAAGCCGATCTTTGGTTACTTCTATTAACAAGGCGGTATCGTCAGGAACTTCCATCATTTCTTCTTCGTTTGGAAGTTCGATTATCCCTTCTTCTTCGAAGGGAAATTGAAGATCTTGAATTGCGAAGTATCGCGGCTTTCCTTCGGCGAAATCTTCGCCGAAACCAAGATCTTTGAATACTTGATTTAGGGATTTCATGACGTTTCCTTTCTTCGCCGCAAACCGCGCGGCTTGAAAAGAAACCCGGAAGCAAGCTAAAGCCTTTCTTGGAACACGCGGCGCAAGTCTAGGGTAGAAAGATTAGAAGTAGGTCCGAACGACCGCGCTTAGTACCTTTGCAAGCGCGGCGGCGATTTCGTTACAATCCGAAGTAATTACCAGATTGTAATCCGGATTGCGGTAGACATCGGCGCCTAGGTAGCTAAGTACCGAAATCTCCAAACCACCAAGTTTCTTTGGCCGGGTTTCAATAACTAGGATTTCTTCGTTACTATCGCAAACTTGGAAGGCTTCGCCTTTCGATACTTGCCGGAAATTTTCCGGGTTACCGTAAGGCCGACTTTGGGGATTTTCGAATACGAAGTAGCGGATTTCGCCGTTTTCCATAGCTTTTGCCTTTCGTTAAGCGCCGCGCGCTCAAAGAAAGGCTTTAGCCTTTGCCTTCAATTCCGATTTACGATTTCAAAGCGCCGCCCGTTTGATCGGGCTAATTTCTTATTGTTCTAAGTGTACCTCAAATCGCCAGGAATTGCAAGACTTTTCTGTCGGTTACTAATAAAATCTTAACTACGATTTTCTTTGAAAGTGGCGGATTAACCCCACACACTTCTCGTACTTAGTCGGAGGGTTTGTAGATCCGTGGCGTCTTGAGTTGTCTTTGTAGAACTTTAAGTTATCCATTTAAGAACTTTTAAGTAAAGATCTCGAACTGGAGAAGGGGGGGAGGGGAAGAGCGGGAAAGACTGAATTTCGATGTGCGCAAGTCTACAAATATCCACCAGCAAAAACGCTCTCTATACAGAACGAAAACGACTTCCACTAACCCCACAAACCCCTACCCACAAACCCGCAATTCCCAATTTTTGGCGCACACCAACAAAAAGAGCTCGAATCTACGAGACTAAGGACAAAGGACTAAGGAGGAGAACATGGATATCAAGCAAGAGAAGGCGGAAGCGCACGACAAGTCCGCAAGACTCAAGACCGTACTGCAAGCTCTAGCCGAAATGCCCACAAAGATCGAACGCATATCGGCACTCGCCTATGCCTGCACACAACTCGGCCTAGTCGTACCAGCGCAGTCTTGGCTACAGGGGAAGGATCTGGACAAAGAACTCGGGCTTTCTGGCGAAAAGGGCGAAAAATCGCGCGACAAGGCTACGGTTCCGGTCTCAGATATCTTCGCTCTATGTGAAGATCTTGAAAACGAAGCATATGAAGGGCTAGAGACTCTCAAAAAAGGGTTAGAGACTCTCAAAAATGCAGATCCTTCGATCAATCTAGACTACTCCGAAGGATACTGGAAAGGCTACGCGCGCTCCGCTAAGACTATTCGCAAGGCCATAGGAGCAATCACATGAACACGGAACCCAGTTGGCCGGGTTGGGTACGGCCAGATGGCTACTGGCGTCCTGTCGGAATACCTGATGATGGACACCGAGTCCTGCAATGGGTATAGTTACAGAAGAGCAGCTAAAAATCCTAGAACCGAAAGGAGAGAAAAATGGCTAAAGGTTCAAGCTGTGACTCCAAAGACTCCGTAGTTGGCAATCCCGGCCACGGAAATCAGCATCGCTTCATTGACAGTCCGCCTCCTACCTCTGTCGAGAAGCCAGCCTCTTCTCAGGAGCAACCTGTTCCTGACCACGCCGGAAAAGAGAACAAATACTAGTCCTGGCGTGTATTAAGGTATAGGCGGTGCTCCTTGCACCGCCGTACCTTCTTGGAGACAAAAGATGCCTAAATCCTATTCGAAGTCGAAGAAGAAAAAGAAAGAGCGCAAGGCGAAAATACTGTCGCCTCGCAAAATGGACACTGGTGAAGGTATAGCAAAAGCCAAGAGGATACAGAACACGAAGAATTGATGGAGGAAAAATGTACTATACCAAACACAAGGACGCGCGACCTTACATCAAACTCGCTGGAGCGTTTATAATAAACGCAGCGCCTGGCTGTGGTGGTGAAGGATCTTGGTCGAGTGTCAGCTACACTCAACACGGTCAGGCAGACCTTACCATTGAAGGTGAATATGGTCTGCTAAACCATGAGATCCTACTCATTGAACCAGAGTCTGAGATCTTGTACGTTTTGGGTGCTACTTCTCACTTAGATTCAGTAGAGATCTGGTTTATGCAAGAAAAGCCAGATCTGCTCAATATAAGATTGCTATATCCTAACAGTCTTCGATATGATGAACATTTGGCGAATTTCGTAGAACCTCCTCATAGACATGTGTTGAGGTTCTTTTCTCCTCTAGGTATAGAACTTCCGCCCAATCGAGTTGATCTAAAGGTGGAACTGTGATGGAAATCTCTAGGCGAAACTTTCTGAAAGCCACTGGCGTTACCGTTACTGCGGTAGCTGCCGGTTGCTCATTCCAAGCCATAGCCGGTCAAGGTAAAGCAAACTTCACTGTAACTGGTATAGAACCTGGTTCCAGCGTTGGTCTCATTCGCGAGAGTGACAATAAGCTTCTCTGCGCTGGAAAGGCATCTAGCGACACGGTGGAGATGTGGGTGGATTTCGAAGAGAAAGAAACGGTTATTCTTCGCATCCGCAAAGCTGGCTACAAGTTTATGGATATGCCTTACGACGGTCCGGTATCTGTAAACGTCCAGCAAGAGGAAGACACTGCGTTTGCTCATCCAGAAGAAATCAAAAAGAGGATCACGTTATATAAATAGAGAGTAAGACAATGCCACTCGACAATACAGCTCGTCGGTATCAACCAAGACATGCTGACGAGCAACACTTTCTGTTTCTCACCCTGGTCCGCGACCCCTACTCTGATGAAAGAGTAGTTCTGCGATGTCAAGGCGAAATCGTATCTCGCAATAGATACTGTCTACTGCGCAATATGGACACCGGTCAATTGCACATCTATTGGGAGGGTGCAACCTGGGGAGATTGCTGCACGGCTCAAGTTACATTCGAGCCGATCAAAAAACTAAATATGTTATATAGGAGGAGAATATGACCTACCCCAGGTATCAATCACACAAGATCGTCGAAGCTTTCCGAATTGGTCGGATCGAAGTTCACCCTCAATGGGGTCAGCAGCATGTCTTGCACCCGGCGAATGAGGAACTGCCGCCAGTCACTGTCACAGATGAATATCTTAACAAGCATAATCCGCAAATCGGTGGCTACTATGTCCGCTATCCTGATGGATACGAGTCTTGGTCGCCGGCCAAGCCTTTCGAAGAAGGCTACACGGAAGTAGTAGAAGGAGAGGAAAAATGACCGATAAAGATGCGCTAGGTCGCCGCGTTCTATCCACAGAGTCTGCGCTACGCAAGGCCAGCAACGAAGTGACACGCTGCGAAAGTGAAGCCCGATCTCGCCGTGTCGAATATGGGGTTGCCAAACAACGTGCTCAAGAGCGACCGAAGAACAAGCGCGCAGCCAAAGGCGCACAAGAGACTTATGACCGCCTCGGCGCTGCTGTCGAAACTCTCGAAGCTGCCGAAGAGACGCGAGATGCAGCCGCTAAGGCTCATGCTGAGGCTGTGAAAGAGCGAAACGACTTTGGTAAGCCGAAGAAGCGCAAGGCGAAGAAGAAAGCAGCGCCAAAGCCTGAGCCCAATCCAGCGCCGGTCACTAATCCCAACACTAACGGGACTGCCGGGGCTCCTAGTTCATAGGAGGCTAAAATGGCACTGCCCAAGCTTCCGGAGTGGGCGCCTAGCGTCATCATCCCGTTTGTAATGGTCATCTTCTCGGCTGGTGGGATGGCAATGCTGTTTGAGTGGCGAATTACTCAGCTTGAGCAGCGACAAACTGGTCTTGAGGTAGCGCAGAAAAATGCAGCCGCGCTAGAGGTCATTAAGAGCGAGCTTAGGTTGGTGTCTTCTCGAACCAGTGACGCCCAGCTCACTGATTGGAACCGGTGGCGTGCAGGTAACGACGCTAAGAACGAAGCTCAAGACGAAGAGCTTGAAAACCACGAAGCTCGCATAGATCGCTTAGAGCGGCAAAGGTAGAGGAGAACGATCATGGGTTGGACTGAAGATTTCGTCGAGATTGACGAAGTAGAGACCAGCGAGGATTGGGGTAAGAAACTCGAAGGTGAGTGTGTTAATATTTGCTCGGATGGAGTTCCTGACAACGCTCCTCCTCTTTATCTTCTGGATTATGAAGGAAAAATCTACGGAGTTTTTGAGGAGTTACTTAAAGGGCCGAGCCAGGGTGGGATGGCGCTTCGTGAAATAAAAGACAATATCGAACCTGTTATGTTGGACACTTCCAAATTCGATCCCGAAGCTTTTCTTAAAGCAATCCGACCCGGCGGAGTTAAGCCATTAGAAGAACCCAAGGCGTCGGTGACATTTCCTCTTACTAAAGAGGACGGTCCTCTAGCTTGGGAGATCTTGCAGCAGGTTCGCAGATTGCTCTCCGACCCCAACGTGCCGAATGAGCGCATTCTCGATTGTGTTAATTTGGCTTGGGAGCGCCCTCCGCCATCGGATCAAGAAATTATCGAGACTCTCGATAGTGTTGACAGCCCTGGTTCTAAGCTAGCCGCTGCGATCTCAAATGTTGAAAGGACAAAGCGTGAGCGTTGACGAAGGACCTTCCCTTCGGATACCGATAGCTGATGTCTTTCTTCCACTACTCAAACCAGCTCGCTATAAAGGTGCGCACGGAGGACGTGGCTCCGGGAAGTCTCATTTCTTTGCCGGTATGGCCACAGCCGCCTGCATACAAACACCTGGCACTCGTATCGTTTGTCTTCGCGAAGTTCAGCGCTCCCTTCGAGATTCAGTTAAACTCCTAATCACTGATAAGATCAAGGAACTTGAATTAGAACATCAATTCAAGATCCTCTACGATCATATCCGGACCCCAGGTGGTGGAATTATCATCTTTCAGGGTCTGCAGGATCATACTGCTGAGTCTATCAAGTCTCTTGAGGGTTTTGACATAGCGTACATCGAAGAGGCTCATACGATTACAAAAAGATCGCTTGAACTTCTTCGACCAACCATTCGTAAGCCTGGTTCTCAGATCTGGGCTTCGTGGAACCCTCGCTTTGCTGAAGACGTTATCGATGCGCTACTTCGAGGCGAGTCTCCACCACCGAAGTCAATAGTGGTGGAAGCGAACTGGAAAGATAACCCCTGGTTCCCGGAAGAACTAGAGGAAGAAAGGCAATACGATCTTGTCGTCAATCCAGAGCGCTACGATCACATCTGGGAAGGTGCTTACGAGCCTCAGGTGGTTGGTGCTCTATTTGATCGCGACATGATCCAAAGGAACCGGGTCAAAGAACCTCCGATCTTGAAACGTGTAGTTGTGGGAGTTGACCCAGCTATCAGTTCCGAAGAAGACTCCAATGCGACGGGCATTGTTGCAGCGGGTCTAGGTGAGAAAGATGACCACGGATATGTCCTTGCTGACGAGACTATCGTTGGCAAGCCTCAGGTGTGGGCGCGGCGTGCTGTAGATCTCTACAATCTGCTGCGTGCTGATGCAATCGTAGCTGAGGCAAACCAAGGCGGCGATATGGTCAAGTCTACTATTCAAGCCGTGCAGCCAGGCATCCGTGTTATTCTGGTTCATGCCAAAGTTGGCAAAATCCTGCGTGCGGAACCGATTAGCGCACTCTACTCGCTAAATCGAATTCACCATGTTGGATCTTTTCCTGAGTTAGAAGGTCAACTCTGCCTACTAACTCCAGAAGGCTATCATGGTATCGGCTCTCCTGACAGAGCTGATGCTAATGTCCACGCTTTGACTAATTTGTTTGGACCTATGGTTCGCCCGAAGCGTGGCAAAGATAATCCGAGACCAACTCGCCAAAATAGTCGGCCGCCAATCGCGGCTTAGGAGGAGCAATGATCCGTCTCGCTACAGAGTCAGATCTAGGTGCGCTTTACATCATGGCACGTAGGTTTGTCGAAGAGTCTGACTTGCCTTTCACTTTCGACCTTGAAGCTACACATCGAACTCTCTATCATGCTGTCAAGCGAGAGAACCAAATTCTTCTGGTCGATTATGATGAAGAGCATAGGGTCATCTGTGGTGGGATAATGGGTCACGTTAGTCAAGACTTCTGCAAAGAGAAGGCTGCCTACGTTTCCAAGATGTATGTGCAGCCCGAGTTCCGTGGTTTAGGTCCGGCTAGGGAACTAGTGGAGGGGTTTGAAATCGAAGCCAGGCGACTAGGAGCAACGATCTGCTTTTCTTCTGCTACTGCTGGTATGGGCGGCAGAGTAGAAGCTCTCTTTGTGAGACTGTTTGAAAAGTTCGGATATGAAGTTCTAGGTCGCGTTCTGGCTAAAGAACTACGGGAGTAGAACATGGGTAAATTCGAAGGCCCTGATATTGACGAGCCGGAGCCCACTCCACCGCCTGCCGAAGCTGAAGCAGCAGCAGCGGAGGAAGCGCGACGCAAGAAACTCGCAGAAAAGAAGAAGAGAAGTCGACGCGCTCAGCTCTTGTCCAAAGTCAGCGATGAAGACGCTTTGACTGCTATTCTTGGTAGACCAGGCGCTCGTATGCCTCGCGGCAATGTTGGTCGCGATGACACGCGTCGATAAGGAGATCGAAAATGGCAGATATTGGAATTGGTGGCGACCTAGGTGGTATAGGTGAAAGTGCTGTAGGTTCTGATACAGCAGGGAGCGCTCAAGATCGTTGGGCTGCCGCCCGCAAGAAACAGAAACCGAAAAATGGTGTTGAGGCTAAAGATGGCAAAACTAATGCCACAAATGAGACCACTCAACAGCCTACTCCGAAACCTGTTTCTGGCACTGAGACAAAAGATCTTAGGAAGCCTAGCAAAAAGCTAATGGCAGGTCTTCGTAAGGGTCGTAGAGCCAGGCTTTTATCGAATGTTACTGAGGAAGATATCCGCTCCGTGCTTTTGGGTGGTCGTCCTCCTCGTCGTGGTACAACTAAGCTTTTGAGCTAGGAGAAATCTCATGGCAGATATTGGTATCGGCGGAGATGTTGGTAGTGTTGGTGTAGGTGCCGACAGTTCTACAGACGCCCAAGGTCGGCGCGCTGCTCACCAAAAGAATACTCGCCAAAATGGACAGAAGTCTACTTTGGCTGGTCCTTCTACTGAAGACTCGTTGTCAACTCCCGACGCTCCGGCTCAGCCACCTGAGCCTACGGACCCAGTTGAAAAGCTAGCTCGCAGACTTCGTCGCGGCCGCCGCGCTTCTATTCTCGCTAGCGCAGGCAATGCTAACCTTGGCGGCGGTAGTGTTGTTCGCCCTGGTGGTCGTGCAGCTAAAGTTCTACTGGGGTAGAGGTTATGGTCAAAAGACCAAAGACACGCACTGCTCGTATTCTTTCTGAAGTCGGTTCGGAATTAAAGGAGAACCCTCCGGCAATTCTCGCTAAGACTAAGCGGAAAGATGGCGAAGCAGCTGCTGAACGCCAGCGTCGAGTGATGATGTTTAGCAAAGCTCGTCGAGAAGGCGCCCGGATACCAAGAGCTAAATCATAAAGGCACCGTGGCATGGCCAGAGCCTCAAAAGAACAAGTTCAGAAAGAAATTCGGCAGTGGGAGAGCGTAAGGATTAATAAGTCGCAATGGCTCCTTCATTGGGAGGACCTTGCGCGTCTTATGCTTCCTCGTCGTATTGGTTTCGTCACACAGCGTGTAGACGGTGAAAGGCGAACAGAAGAAATATACGACGGCACCCCCATGCGCGCAGCGCGAGGGTTGGCTAATGCCGTAAGCCAGCTTCTAAGGCCCGAGGGTGAAAAGTGGATCATCATGAAGGCCGAAGATGAAGAGCTGAACAATTCGGATGAGGTTCAGCTGTGGTTGAAAATGGCAGAAGAGATCTTGATCGCTGCCATGTACAACCCGAAGGCTCGGTTCCGTCAAGCTTCTGGTGAGTCTGATACTGATCTTGTCGTCTTCGGTACGGCTGCCATGTTTACTGGCAGGTCGCGTACCGGAAGGCATCTTCAGTATACATCTTCGCACATGAAAGACATCACTATTGCTGTGGATGCCGAAGGTGTAATCGATACAGTCTACATGCATCGTGAGTATACCAACCGCCAGGCTGTGCAGAAGTTTGGCCTAGAAAACCTGGCGTCTGAGCTTCAGACAACTCTCAAAGACAAAGATCGCAATCACGATGCTTGGGAAGATAAGACTTCTTTTCTGCGCGTGATCAAGCCCCGGCCAAATGGCGACGCAAATGCAGTGCTCGCACGCAATCTGCCGTTTAGCGATCAGTGGATCGAAATCGACTATGCGTGGGAAGTTTCTTCTGGTGGCTTTCATGAGTTCCCCTTTGCTATCCCGCGCTGGGATACATCTTCGGGCGAGCTCTATGGTCGCAGCCCTGGAATGATCGCACTTCCGGACTCTGAGACGCTCAATGCAATGGGCGAGACTATTCTAATCTCTGGTCAGAAAGCTGCCGATCCATCGATCTTTGCGCCGAATGATAGTTCTTTCGATGCGATCAATTCGTTCTCGGGTGGTATTACTTACTACGATGTAGATACCGCCCAGCAGATGCGAGGCAATCCTTTCTTTACTATTGATCAGAATTTCAATCTGCCTATCACACGCGATATGCAGGCTGACATGCGCTTCCAGGTCGAAGCAGCTTTCTTCCGCAACATCTTTAATCTCCCGGTTAACGGACCGGAGATGACTGCTACTGAAGTTCTGGTTCGTAAGGAAGAATTCATTCGAGAAATCGGCCCGGTCTTTGGTCGTCTTGAAAGCGACTATTTGGCGCCTATTGTTGAGCGCTCTTTCTCGATCTTGCTTCGAATGGGTGCTTTCCCGCCCATTCCTGAAATTCTACAAGGTCGAAACATCAAGTTTGAATATACTTCACCGGTTAACAAGATCCGCGAGCAGGCTCAGGTCGCTGCAGCTCGCTTGTGGGTCCAAGAGCTGATGGAATTGGCCCAGATCGATCCGCGAGTTATGGACAATGTCGATGTCGATAATATCGCGCGCTTCTCGGCTCGTGCGCTGGATCTGCCGCTTGGTGCGGTTAAGTCTGAAGTGGAAGTCCAGGCCAAGCGTAAGAAGGACGAAGCTGAAAAGCAGGATATGATGGAAAGAGCCAAGGTTGGCGAAGAAGCACAAATTCTGGATACTGGTGGAAAGGCAATGAAAAACATAGTCGAAGCCTTGACGCCTGGACAAGCGGCTAATCAAGGAGCAGCAGAAGTTGCCAATGTCGCTTAATTGGAGGAGTAGAAATGTCAGAAAGCGATTGGATACATAGAGCACAAACAGCAGAAGCCCGATTAAAGACTCTTGAACAGCAGATTGAACCTGTCAAGATTAAGGTTCAGCATTTCAAAGAGTCTTGGGGGATCAAGGAGAGTAATCAAGACGGTTCTTATAAGATCAACTTCGACAAGTTCGCTGAGAACCTCGGAATGGAGCAAGCTTTAGAGCTTCGTGCCATTATCGACGAGAAGTATGGTATAAGTGGCGCTCCAGGCGAAAAGCCTAAAGTCCGAATGAAGGCTAAGGAGGTAGCGTCATGAGTGAGGAAAACGCAGATGCTGCCTTGAAGGAAATGGACGCTTTTCTGGAACTCTATGGTGGTTTGACGCTTCCTGAAGGTTATAGTGCTTGGGATGCCTACCGAGATTTCAGAAATACTTTTCTTGAGAGCGATCACGGTCGTCGTACTCTCAAGGTTCTCATGGATGATTGTTTCATGAGAAAGTCTACGCTTCTCGGTCGACCTATAGACTCGCTTCGTGTGGCTGCGGCTGAAGGTCAACGAAACGTGATCTTGAAAATCTTCAACACGATGTTGGAAGAGCCGAAGGAAAAGCCTGACCGGCAAAACGTTACTGGTCAAGAACAGGAGTAAACCATGTCTAAGAAAGAGATGGAAGATCAAGAGAAACAATGGAAGTGTGAGGCTGACCTTCGCACAATGGTCGAAGCTTCCAAGATCATGGCAGATCCAGAGCGCAAGAAAGCTGCTATGGCTGAAGCGAAGAAGCAGATGGATGCGCTCGCAAAAGTGACGAAAAAAGCATAAGAAAGGAAGGAGAACACAATGAACATCTTTCGATTTGGGCCTATGCCCTTTCTGAAGCCAGATGACGAAACTGGCGCAGGTGCAGAAACCGGTGGTGAGTCCTTTGATTTCAGCGCCGAAGATATCGCCTCCGTACAGTCTTTGCTAGGTCTCGGTGAAGAGACTTCTAGCGATGACGATGGTGGAGACGGTGGTGAAGAGGAAGACGCCGAAGCAGCGAAAGCTGCCCAAGCTGAAGAAGCTGCTGCAAAAGCTGAAGCCGAAGCTGCGAAGAAGGCTGAAGAAGAGGCCGAGGCTGAAGCCAAGAAAGCCGCTGAAGAAGGCGAGGGTAAGAACTGGTACGACGCGCTGGAAAGCGATGAACTGAAAGAAGTCGCCAAGCAATACGAAAGTCGTGCGGACTTTATCCGCGCTCTGGGTCTCGATCCTTCTGGTGATTGGCGGAGCACTATCAAGGATGAAAAGCTGAGCAAGCACGCAAGTCGCTTTGCTTCTCCGACTGCGATGGCTCAAGGTCACATGGATCTTTTCTCCAAGCTGAGTCGCGCAATCATCTTCCCAGCCAAGGATGCTTCGCGAGCCGAGAAGGCTGAATTCGTCGAGAAGGTTGGCCAAATGCTCGGTGTGCCGGAGACGGCAGAAGGCTATTCCTTCGCAACCGCAGCCGAAGGTGAGGAAGTTACCGACGAGCAAATGGAAGCGC